>Ga0209013_10005329_pt1 | contig 11104 bp, 8 predicted proteins | sample Cruoilmetagenom2_FD_187291 | JGI IMG/M metagenome (GOLD analysis project Ga0209013, IMG submission 187291) | Oil polluted marine microbial communities from Coal Oil Point, Santa Barbara, California, USA - Sample 2 (SPAdes) (version 2) | ecosystem: Environmental > Aquatic > Marine > Oil seeps ...
CAGTGCGTGATAAACCGCATGTTGCACGGCTTCAATCACATTGAAACAACGTTCTATGGTGTGATCCCCATCAATGAGAACCTCCGGTTCAACAATGGGTACAATGCCCACTGACTGACAAATGGCTGCATAACGCGCCAGTACCTCAGCATTGGCTTCAACACCTAAGGGTTTCGGGTTGTGCGTATCGATGGGATAAACCTCGCGCCACTTGGCGAAGCGTGCGCCTTGCTCTTTATAAACCTTCAAACGATCAGCCAGGCCATCCAGACCCTGGGTGATCATATCTCCGGGTGCATTGACCAAAGGGATCTTACCCTTGTCGACCTTTATACCAGGAACGATGCCCTGTTTTTCCGCCATTTGTGGTAACGCTGTCCCATCGTCGGTTTTCTGCGTGAGTGTTTCTTCGAACAGAATGACTCCACTGATGTAGTCACCAAGCCTGGGTGTGGTTAATAACAGGCTACGCCAGATACGACGATTTTCTTCAGTGGATTCTACATTGATGGGTTTGAAACGTTTTTCGATGGTGGGGTGACTTTCATCGATCGCAAGGATACCTTTGCCCTTTTGGACCATATCTTCAATAGTGTCTTGCAGTTCGGTCTGGATACTCATGGATCTTTCTCCTTAATAATACCAAGTCTACCTCACCTGGCAACCTGGCTACAGGTTTTACTGCCAGGGACAGGTGTTACTATTAGTGGGTGTAGCTGATGGTGTAATGCATTCAGAACGTTTGTGCATCAGGAAACAACGAGATTACGACCATCCTGCTTGGCCTGGTAGAGTTTCTCATCGCAGCGTTTCATCCAATTCTCCCAGTTTTCACCCGTCTGCAGAGTGGCGAGACCGATGCTCACAGTCAATGGCCGCTCATGGATCAGATGCTGGGACGCAAAATTACCTCGTAGCATTTCGGCGAATTTAAGACCGTCTTCAGCTTTTGTATCAAATAACAGAATGAGGAACTCCTCACCGCCTATGCGAAATACTTTATCCGTACTGCGGACATGCTTTTTAAGAAACTCGCCAACACCGCGTAGCACCTTATCACCCCCAGCGTGGCCAAGATCATCATTTACAAGCTTGAAGTGATCAAGATCGAGGGCGACAAGCGTCATGGCTGAGTCAGAGCGATGGTTTTGCTGGATCGCATTTTCCAGCGTATCTTCCAGCAGCATCCTGTTGTGTAGCCCGGTAAGAGGATCAGTAGTGGCCTGGTCTTCTAACAATTTTTGTTGTTCGGTAATAATGTTAATGAATATGGCGGCTAATGCACTCACGCCAAGAGAGGTAAAGACAAAGCGGATCATGAATGCGGAATCAAGGATATTCCATGCCACAAAAAAAACAATTCCAAGGAACAGGGCATTTGCGACCCACGCATAGCGAGCAGGAAGCATAAAATAAATAACCAGCAGGCAGGGATAGCTCCAGTAGGAAACCATTGCGCCCTGTTCGAGGAAAGCAAGAACAATAAACAGGGTGATAGTAGGCACCACTCCCCAGAAAATAAACTGTGGATTATAGCGGCGCTGGCTACAGCTCCATGCACAAAAAGCAAAAATTCCCACAGTAGCCAGAGATCCGATACCCAGAAGATTGCGGCCCTGAAAAAAATGATTTATGGCAAAGGGTGTCAGCAAAATAAGCGTGAACACGGCCACACTCATGGTGGATTTAATCCTGAAATTAGTCAGTGTGTCGATTGTTTCAATTTTGGAATTCATTCACCAGTACTCAATTTTGCGTACCTCAATTTTATTCTGGGTATGTCTGATTATGTTTCGCTATCTGCCATATCAAGATGGTTGAGGTATAGCTTTCTCCTGGTTGTCGGCAGGGGTTTTCTGACCAACATTAGAAGCTAACAATCTAATGGGTGATAGTTTTCTAAAAGCACATTAAATTCGTTAACGGGTAAAGGCTTGCTTATCAAAACCCCCTGTATGGTATCGCAGCCTAATTTCTTCAATAGATCCAGGGCCTCTTCATTTTCCACACCTTCAGCGACTACTTTTAAACCCAGGTTGTGGGCCAGTTCAATCGTGGAATGAACAATCACTTCATCATCCTTGTTATGGGTTACATCTTTGATAAAGGATTGATCGATTTTTAATTCCGAGACTTTTAAACGGCGTAATAAACTTAATGAGGAATAACCGGTGCCGTAGTCATCTATAGACAACTCCACACCGAGAAAACGAATATACTCAAGCACATCTGCAACCCGATCAAAATCGGATAAGAATAAATTCTCAGTAATCTCAAAAGTTAACAGGGCGCCTTGTTTATCGTCTTTAACAAGTTGAGAAATTTTTTGTTTAAAATCAGGATGCATGAGTGTGTGAGGAGACAGGTTGATTGCGATACGAATCGGCCGGAAAGCCGTTTGCCATCTCTTTGCCTGTGCCAGTGCTGTTTCAATTGCCCAGTAGGTGTATTCATCAAGCAGGTTGGTTTCTGCCAGTATATCGATAAATATTTCCGGTGAAACATCGCCTCGTTTAGAGTTGTGCCAGCGTCCGAGCGCTTCTGCTGAGACTATTTGACCATCACTGGCATTCACCTTTGCCTGATAATGGAGATCAAACTTTTTTTCTTGCAGTGCCTTTCGAACATCGCTGACTAATGTTAAATGACCTTTTTCCAGTCTGTCATTCTCTGGGTCGTAGACATTGAAAGGAGTGTTGCTGTTTTTTGCCGCATACATCGCGACATCAGCATGCTTTAATAAATGGCTGAATGCATTTCCATGTTCAGGGTAAATAGCGATACCAATACTTGCATTCACTACAATAGTATTGCCTTCTATGACAAAGGCTTCCTGCAGGCTGCGAATAAATTGTTCGGCACGCTTTATTGTCTGTTTGCTGTTATGTTCGGGCAGCACAATAATAAATTCATCGCCGCCCAGGCGTGCCAGTGTTTCATGGTTTCTTATTCTTTGCTCAAATCGCCGGGCGATTTTATTCAGTAAATGGTCGCCCTGTTCATGACCATAAGTGTCATTAATGTCCTTAAAGCTATCTATGTCGATAAGTAGAATCCCAACATTAGATCCATCTAATTCTGCATCCTTTATATCCTGTGTTAAGCGGTAATGGGACAGGGACCGGTTAGGCAGCGCCGTGATCGGGTCGTATAAGGAAAGGTATTCAAGTTGTTTGTTGTTATCGGAGAGCTGGTTGTTCAGCAGTTTAAGTTCCGTGCGATAATCTTCATTACTTTTAACAACCATTGCATTTTCTATGGCAACGGAGACGATGCCGGCAAAAAGCTGTAATAAATTCAGGTCTTTTTTATCAAAGTTTTTAGCGCCCGTTTTATTTAACCCGGCAATCCCGCCGAGGAAATGTTTTTTCCCCCGCAACGGTACCAGCAGCATGTTGCCGGCTTCTTTTTCCCAGCGGTTTTTCTCGTCATCACTGAGCTCATTCATCATACCCTGCCACCAGGGTTTTTTATGTTTCCATACCCAGCCGCAAACACCAAAATTTAATGGCAGTGATTCACCGACAATTTCTTCAGCATTTTTACCTGAGCCACCGCGATAGGTATAGGTTTCATAGTCGTGATCAATTAAGGGTATCAATATGGTTTCTGCATTTATCAGTTTACGGGCACGTTCCGAAACGATTTGAAATACACGGTTCAGATTGAGTTCACTGCCAATCTCAGTAAACGTCTGCTGCAGCAGCTCAATTTCGCCTTCCTTTTGTCTCAGGATACGGCCGAGGTCAACAACTTTTGATAGCGATTCTTTTTTTCCTTTAATCATGATTTATCTAGTGAACATCAACGAGCAATTTTAATTATGTATGTCTAAAGGAATGAAGGTTTGAAAGCTACATTTTCATAGTCATAGGTAGTGAAATACATAACAAATATGATACGTGGTAGATTACAGCAGATATCCAGCAGTCATGTCCAGATCAGAAAATCTCTATTTTTATAGACTGGCCGTTAGTCATGATTGCCTGGCACTTCCTCCGCTTCGGGATTCGTGGCTGGTGATGCGTACCACTGTTCTGGCGGTACAACCTTCGGTGCAGGTGTGTCAGCAACATAGTTTGGTGTCATGATCTGCACATCATGTTCGTTGAATATGTCCTGAATGTTGCGGTGAAGCTCGGTATACATCAATGGCATTTTGCTGTCGTCCTTACAGTAGGCATTGAGCTCGTAAGTGACCGCAAAATCAGTCAATGCCTGTTGCAATACAAATGGTGATGGCTCTTTCATCAGGCCGGGTGTTCGTGCCGCGGCCTCTAGCAGCATGGCCTCAACCTGTCGCCAGGGCACTTCATAACCTATACCAACACTGGTATGCAGTATTAAGCCCTGTTCTTTGGCGAGAGATGAGTAGTTGATGACTTCGCTGCTGAGGATAGTTGAGTTCGGAATGATGATTTTCTCATTTTTCAGTGACAGTAAATTCGTTACCAGCAACCGTACCTCGGTGACCTGCCCGACCGTTTCGCCAATGCGCACCCGGTCACCCACCTTGAATGCCCGCCGGTAGGTCATCGTATAACCTGCGATGATATTCGAAATGACCGATGTTGAACCGAGTGACAGCAAGACGCCAATAAACAGGGTGATGCCCTTGAATGCATCCGAGTTGGATCCGGGAATGTAAGGGTAGGCAATAATTATAGCGAAGACAATGACGACAATGCGCACGATACGATAGGTTGGCCAGGCCCATTCAGCTTCAAAGTTCTGTAAACGCATATTGCCGAGGCTGATGGTATTAAAGAAACCACGCAGTAACTTGAGAATATATCGCGTTACAAAAAACAGGATGACAAGAAAGAACAGGCTGGGTAAATACTCAAGGAATCCGAAGGCGATGGACTCAAGAGGATCAATGACCAGCTGCAGTAACCTTTGAGCAATGTAACGAGTCCACGGAAAGAGTTTTAGTACAAAGTTGATAAAGACATAGACTAAACTCAGAACCACCATGGTCCTTAGCAGATTTATAATGCCGTGCACGATGCGCCAAACCTGCTCAGTCTGCACCACGCGCATTGACCTGGCTTCAAGCTTCTTCATGCGGCGTTTGAACATTTTTTCAAACATCTTATCCATGCGCCGGGACAGCCATATAAAGCTGAAAAGAGTAATGACCAGTGCCAGGGTGCGAAGGACCGCGTGAATGATATTTTTCCTTAACGCCTCTGGGGTTCGAGCAGATCGGTATGCCTTGATGCCCTCACGTATTTTTGTTACAAAGGTTTCAGCCATAATCTGGCGATTGTCGGATCCCTGGTGTATTGCGTCGAGATCAAATACCGAAAAAATCAATCTATCGCCATAGACAATTTCATTACGGTCCGTCATCTTTTTTGACTTAATGTTCTCTGAATCAACGGTGTCATCTGCAGCAAGATCTTCAATAGTATCGGAAATTCTATCGGCGCGTTGTCTTGCCGGGTATGCACGATTACCAATCACCTCGAAAAGTATATCGCCATTGACAATTACCGGTGCACTGTCAATTTCTCCAAACGATTCAAGGCCGTTATCACTCGATTGCGATTTGTCGTCGGCAAATACTATCTGAAGCGGGAATGCAAGGAGTAACAGCAGCAGCAACCGAGTAAGTACAATGTTTTTTGAATAAACTTTCATGTCAGATTTCCCATAAACATTTAGTCTGGATCGAACAAGTAATAAAAAAGTGACTACTCATATCATAACTTCTAACTTGATTTAGAAGCCAATAGATCAGGCTTGTCGATTTTATCGAGACTGATTTGATTCATCACGTGGCAATAGTACATATAACTCGGCCGGCTGCTTCATTTCACCAGCCAGTTTTTCAGCCTGTTCTCCATTGCCCCAGAACATGTCGGCCCGCGCATAACCCTTGATAGCGCCGCCTGTATCCTGGGCAAAGGTAAGACGTTGTAAAGTGTGATCTGTCTCATGGGGATAGCTGGTATCCAGCCAGACAGGGCTGCCCAGGGGGATATTGCCGGGATCAACAGCAATGCTCCGTGAAGGTGTTAGTGGTACATTCAGCGAGCCGCGTGGATTTTCTTCTGCATTTTCACGAATACTAAAAAAGATATAGCTGCGATTCTTTTCAAGTAGTGCCCGCGCCTGCTGTGGGTTTTGCTTTAACCATTTCTGTATGCTGAACAGGCTGATGTCTTCACGAGCTATCTCATCGCGCTCAATCAGAATTTTACCAATTGATGTATAGGGTTGACCGTTCTGGTCAGCATAACCGACTGCCATCATACTGCCGTCATCCATCTGAATGCGTCCGGAGCCCTGGATATGCAGAAAAAAAACGGCTACAGGGTCATCAATCCACACCAGTTCCTTTCCCCACAGCGGTGAGCCTTCATTGTCGATGGTCGCGCGGTCATGATAGGCAACAATCTTTTTGCCTTCTACTCGCCCGCGTAGTTTCATCTTTGATAACTCAGGGTAGAGACCAGCGAGATCTATGCGCAGCAAATCATCAGGCACAGCATAAAGAGGGTATCGATATTGCTCACTACGATACAAACTGCCATTGAGTAATGGTTCGTAATAACCGGTGACCAGGCCGGTACCCGGACTGCCGTCTTCTTTCTTCGAAGGGTTGATGCGATGCGCTGTGAAAGCTGTCTCAAAGAACAAGCGTGCAGTTTCGTCATCAATGTTACCGATAGTCTCGGCATCGAGACAGAGCTTCTCCCACTGAGGTTTTCTTTTGGGTAATACCCTGCACTGCTGTAATAGCGCCGGCCAGGCCTCGGCATGTTTGTCCTGCTGCCATCCAGGTAGTTCATTCCAGTCGACGGCTTCGCCAATGCCTGGTTCAGGTGGTGGGGTTACGCAGCCTGACAGGGATAAGACAAGGATTAGCAGAAGACTGCTGTAGAGTATAGGTACAGGTAGGTTGGTGCTGAGGGACGAAGCCCAACATGGGCGGTCAATCAGGTATGGATTGTTGGGCTTCATGCTTCAGCCCAAGCTACAAAAGTTTTTTCCGATATTGGCATAAGAAGAAGTTTCAAGTTTCAAGAATTTGGAAAATGACAGGCCACCCAGTGATCAGGAGTCTTTTCATTCCAATCAGGTACTTCGGCCGCGCATCGTTCCTGCACCTGCGGGCAGCGGGTACGAAAGTGACAGCCGCTTGGTGGGTCCATCGGTGAGGGCAGGTCGCCGGTCAGTGGGGCACCACGTTTGCCGCGTTCTATTGCGGGGTCGGGGATCGGTATGGATTGCATCAGGGCTTTTGTATATGGATGCAGTGGATATCGGAACAGTTCATCCCGCGATGCCATTTCTACTATTTTACCCATGTACATCACCATTACGCGGTGTGAGATATGTTTGACTACGCTCAGGTCATGGGCGATGAAGATCATCGACAGCCCCATTTCCTGTTGCAGATCCATGAGCAGATTGATGATCTGTGCCTGGATGGAGACATCCAGGGCACTGACAGGTTCATCGCAGATCAGTAATTTCGGTTTAAGGATCAGGGCACGGGCGATACCGATCCGTTGCGCCTGACCACCGGAAAATTCATGCGGGTAGCGATTGATCTGGTTTGGCAGCAGACCTACGCGCTGCATCATCTGTTGCACTTGTTGCTTGCGTTCTTTTTTCGAAAGCTCTGGTTGAAATACCTGCAGGGGCTCGGAAATAATTTCGCTGACGGTCATGCGCGGGTCGAGCGAGGCAAGCGGATCCTGGAACATAATCTGCATGTCTCGTCTTTTAATGCGGAAGGCCTTTTTATCCAGCGTGGTGAGTTCTTTACCGTATAGTTTGACACTGCCTGAGGTGACGGTTTCCAGTCCCAATATGCCGCGAACCAGGGTAGATTTGCCACAGCCGGATTCGCCGACGACCCCCAGTGTTTCACCTTCACGCAGCTGAAAGCTGACATCATCTACTGCTTTCAGTATTTGTTTCTTTCGCTGCCACAAACCCTGGCCGGGAATATCGAACCAGACCCTGTTGTGAGTGACTTCCAGCAAGGGGTTGTGACTATTCATTCACAGGGCCTCCAGATGACAGGCCTTTTGACGTAGATCATTGATACGCTGCAGCGCAGGCTGCTGGCTGAGGCAAATTTCCCGCTTGAACTCACATCGCTCATGAAAAGCGCAGCCGGTGGGCAAATGCTGCATATTCGGCGGGTTGCCGGGGATGGCATGTAATGCACGGGTATTGTCGCTGTCCAGCCGTGGTACGGAATTCAACAGGCCGCGGGTATAGGGATGCTGCGGATCGCTGAAGATATCATCGACCGGTGCGTATTCACAAATACGGCCGGCATACATGACCAGCACATTATCCGAGATGCCAGCGATGACACCGAGGTCATGGGTAATCAAGATGATGCTCATGCCCATGTCGGATTTTATTTCGTTCATGACATCGATGATCTGTGCCTGTACAGTAACATCGAGTGCGGTGGTCGGTTCATCGGCAATCAACAGATCCGGCTCACATAATAGAGACATGGCGATCATCACACGCTGGCGCATGCCACCGGAAAATTCATGCGGGTAGCGGTCAATACGATTTCTGGCATCCGGGATATGTACCGCATCCAGCATCTCGATAGAGCGCTGCCGGGCATTGGCCATGCTCATGCCTTTGTGCAGTATCAGTACTTCTGTCATCTGCCGGGCGATAGTTAAATAACCGTTTAAACAGGTCATTGGGTCCTGAAAGATCATCGCCATGTGGTTGCCGCGAATCTTGTTGAGCTCTTTTGTAGGCAGGCCGATAAGCTCCTGCCCCTTGAAGTGTGCACTGCCCTCAGCCCAGCCATTTGTGGCCAGCAGTCCCATCATGGAGAGCACCAGTTGTGTTTTGCCGGAGCCGGACTCGCCAACGATGCCCAGGGTTTCACCTTTCTCCATGGTAAATGAGATGTCATTGACGGCGGACACTACCCCATCCATGGTTTTAAAGCGGGTGTTAAGCTTGTTGACTGTGAGTAAGGGCATGTCCGGTTTAGCTACAGCTGGTTATCGGTCTTTCGGATCCAGCGCATCGCGCAGGCCGTCACCGATAAAGTTGAAACAGAACAGGGTGGTGGCAAGAAAGCCGGCGGGGAACAGCAGCGCCCAGGGGGCGATTTCCATGTCCTGCGCACCTTCATTGACCAGTGCCCCCCAGCTGGTATCGGGTTCCTGCACGCCCAGCCCGAGGAAGCTGAGGAAGGACTCAACCAGTATCACCTGCGGAATGGTTAATGTGACATAGACAACAACGATGCCGAGCAGGTTGGGCACGATATGCCGCAGAATAATGCGTGGTGTACTGACGCCGCAGGCAACCGCCGCCTCGACGAATTCCTTGCGCTTAAGACTCAATGTCTGACCGCGGACGATACGTGCCATATCGAGCCAGTTGATGGCGCCGATGGCAATAAAAATTAAATAGATGTTGCGGCCGAAAAAGACCATCAAAAGTATCACAAAAAACATAAACGGCATGGCGTAAAGGATGTCGACGATACGCATCATGACGGCATCGGTTTTACCGCCGAGATAACCGGCTGTGGCGCCGTAGCTAATGCCGATTAACAGGCTGACCAGGGTTGCAATGACCCCGATCATCAACGATATGCGCCCACCGTAAAGGGTGCGGACAAACAGGTCGCGACCAATGGCATCTGTACCGAAAATATGTCTGTTCTCGATGTTCGGTGGTGTCAGGATCAGGTCCCAGTCAATCTCATCAAATTCAAATGGACTGAATGCGGGTGCAATAATAACCATCAGGGTAATGATGATAAGGATAACCAGGCTGGTGATCGCCGCCTTGTTCATCATCAGCCGCTGCATGGCATCACTCCACAGGCTGCGGCCTTTTATTTCTGCCTTACTATTCAGTGACTGCAGGGCATTGATGTCCTGTGCAGTCATTTCAGTAGCGAACCTTGGGGTCGAGCAGCGCATAAACGACATCGACGATGATGTTAAAGAGGATAATCAGTACACCGTAGAACACCACGACACCCATCACCAGGGTGTAATCACGGTTCAACGCACCCTGTACAAAATAGCGCCCCAGCCCGGGAATGCCGAAGATCTGTTCAATGACAACGGAACCGGTAATGATACCGGCAGTCGCCGGGCCAAGAAAAGAAATCACCGGCAGCAGGGCAGGCTTCATGGCATGGCGCAGGATGACAGTGTGTTCTGGCAGGCCCTTGGCACGGGCAGTGCGAATGGGATTGCTGCGTAGAACTTCGATCATGCTGCTGCGCATCAGGCGCGAGATATAGGCCACATAGGGCAGGGTAAGGGCTATTATGGGAAGTATCGTGTTCTTGAATGCACCATCATTCCAGCCGCCAGCAGGCAGCCATTGCAGATTGACGGCAAACAACAGGATCAGTAAGGGCGCGAGTACAAAATTCGGTATCGAAATACCGGTCATCGCGGTGGCCATTACGGTGTAATCAGTTGCCGTATTTTGTCGTAATGCCGCAATCGTCCCGAGCAGGCTGCCGATGAAAAATGCCAGTATGATCGCCGTGCCGCCCAGCCGCAATGAGACCGGAAAACCTGTCGCGATCAGTTCATTGACGGAGTAATCCTTGTATTGAAAAGAGGGACCGAAATCACCCTGGGCCAGATCATAAAGATAGCGGCCGTATTGTTTTATTAGCGGTTCGTCGAGGTGGTATTTTTTATCCAGATTCGCCTGAATTTCCGGTGCCAGTGTTTTTTCTGTATCGAAGGGGCCACCGGGAGCGGCACGCATCATAAAAAAAGCCATCGTCATTAGAATCAGTAACGTGGGCCAGGCACCAAGGAATCGTCTCAGGGTATAACGAAGCAATGAATACACTCGTGGTTATTTTTGCGTGGTCGCAGTATATCAATAAGTGTGTTGATAAGTTTGTTTCTTTTTTTATTCTTGTGCGAGATTATCGCTGATGTTTTCGCCCTTCATGGGCGAGTATCTTTTCTTTGATGGCCAAAGAAAAGGTACCAAAAGAAAGGCCACCCGCATGCTTGCCCTTCGGGTTCCCTGCGATGCTCGGATAAGCTGGCGGGGTGTGAACTCGCTACGCTCAAACAAGCACACCCCGAAACCCCAGCTCATCCTGCGC
>Ga0209013_10005330_pt1 | contig 11103 bp, 14 predicted proteins | sample Cruoilmetagenom2_FD_187291 | JGI IMG/M metagenome (GOLD analysis project Ga0209013, IMG submission 187291) | Oil polluted marine microbial communities from Coal Oil Point, Santa Barbara, California, USA - Sample 2 (SPAdes) (version 2) | ecosystem: Environmental > Aquatic > Marine > Oil seeps ...
CCTGCCTGGCCTGCGCGCGACCCGCATTCAGGACTATCGCAGCGGCTAACGGCCCGCCGATACATCTTCTGAGATTTCCTTGATGGCCGGGTCCCAAGCCCGGCCATTTGCACGTCCGGGCTCGCTAGCGCGCCGCAGGCTAGCCTGCGACCTTCGGCCATTTCTTGCTGCAATCCTTCTGTCCGCTCTTCCAGCGGTTGACGTCGAACTGCATCTTTGCCGCCTGCTGCGGCGTCATGGTGAGGTTCCGCGAGGTCACCGCCGTTTGGCTGCCTTGCTGGGCAAAATCGATCGAATAGGCGAGCTTACCGGCCCGACCAAGATTGCGCTTGTCGTGGATGGTGATCTTCACCTTCTGGCCGTCGGGGCTCACATCGGCACGGTAGACATGCTCGGGGAAAAGCGGGGCGCTGGGGTTGAACCAGCAGCTCTTGATCCGCCCGCCGAGCAGTACATAGGCATCGACAGGCTTGGCCGTCGCGATCGACATGCGGGTCGTGTTGTAGGCGGGCACGGTACCGACGGCCTCGGTCGCGGCAACGTTCGCGGTGGACTCAGCCACGCTGGCACTGCCCGTGGACCGACCGCCACAGGCGGTCACCCAAAGGGCCGCGAGCCCAAGCGCCAGCATCGTCGCGCCCAACCTGAACACGCTATGTCCCTTCAAGAGAATCACCAGCGGTCAGTCTCTGAAGTTCACATATTGGAGCGGCAGCTCAAGCGGAAGCCCTTTAATGTGCTCGATCACGGCCTGTAGATCGTCCCGCTTCTTGCCCGTGACCCGCAATTCGCTGCCTTGGATGGCGACCTGGACCTTGAATTTGGCGTCCTTGACGCTCTTGACGATGCGCTTGGCCAGCTCCTTGTCGATGCCTTGGCGGATGATCGCCTTTTGGCGCATGGACTGGCCTGCGGCCTTCTCCGCTGTCTGATAATCGATAGCCCCTGCCTCGATCTTGCGGCGCGCCAGATGGCCCTGGAGGAGCTCGTGCATCTGCTTGAGCTTCAGGTCATCGTCGGCGTTGATGGTGATCTCCGCCTCCTTGCGCTCGATTTTGCACTGCGACCCCTTGAAGTCATAGCGCTGGCTCATCTCACGCACCATGTTGGCGAGAGCGTTATCGACCTCTTCGAGGTCGGTCTTGGATACGATATCGAATGACGGCATGGACCCTTCCCGCGCTCACAGACTGACCTGGATACTAGCCACCTGAGACGCCGGACGCGAGCGGTCCCCGTGGGCAGCAAGCCACGGGCCACTCGACAGGCCTCAGGACCGCTGAAAGTCGGCTAGCTGGCTGCGCGGTGGGCGCCCACCGCCACGAGATCCGCAGGCGCGGGGGTCTCAACACGGACCCGATCGCTGTCGCGCGCCTGAAGGAGCTCGATCTTCTTTAGCTCCTCAACGGCCTCGTCCAGCTCCGCGCGCGCGGCCGCAAGCTTGGCATCCAGGCCGGCCACGGAATTCGACAGGTTATCCCGCCGCTGGATCGCCGCCTTGGCGAAGGTTGGATAGGCATAATGATTGACGTCGGAGACGCCGGCCCGCTCTTGCTCAATGGCAATCTGCCGATCGAGGTCGGAAACCATGGTGTTGAACTCGCCGATCATGGATTCGATTTCGGCGACTTTTCGGCACTTCTCCTCGACTTCGAAGCGCTTCAACCGGATGACTGCGTCGCGTGACTTCATAACTCAATACCCTCAGCCTGCTCGGGCCCCGCTCACGGAGATACAATTACCATGCCAGCGGCGCGCTCCGGCTGAGCCATTGCCCAAAGAACAATGCGACCCCCAAAGCGAACCTAGGCCTTCTTTCGAGGACTGGTCCCCCTGCCCCACTCTCCAGATCATGGCCGACAGGCCTTAAGGGCCGGTAAACCATATGGGTTGCATTTAAAGGATGGGCCACCCCGCCTGAGGTAGGGATGGTTAGCGAGTGTGGTTAGCAGGCTTAGCTTTTGTTAACTATTGGCCACTAATTTATTGATTCGAATTAACCAATCTGCGTCCGACGTACTGGGTCAGGGGATAACCAGGACATTGAGAATACGGGGGAATTAAAAAATGCGGGTTCTTCTGATCGAGGACGATAGCGCCACGGCTCAGAGCATCGAACTAATGCTCCAGTCGGAAGGCTTTAACGTCTACAAGACCGATCTAGGCGAAGAAGGCGTCGATCTTGGTAAGATCTACGACTACGACATCATTCTGCTCGACATAAACCTTCCGGATATGAGCGGTTACGAGGTCTTGAAAACCTTGCGGGTCAGCAAGGTACAGACCCCGATCCTGATCCTCTCCGGACTGGCTGGGATCGAGGACAAGGTCCGGGGCCTGGGCTTCGGGGCCGACGACTACATGACCAAGCCCTTCCATAAGGACGAGCTCGTTGCCCGCATCCACGCGATCGTGCGGCGCTCGAAGGGCCACGCCCAGTCCGTCATCCAGACAGGCGGCCTGAAGGTCAATCTGGACACCAAGACGGTCGACGTGAACGGCCAGCGGGTCCACCTGACCGGCAAGGAATATCAGATGCTTGAGCTGCTCTCTCTGCGTAAGGGCACGACCCTGACCAAAGAGATGTTCCTGAACCACCTCTATGGCGGCATGGACGAGCCCGAGCTCAAGATCATCGACGTCTTCATCTGCAAGCTGCGCAAGAAGCTCGCTGCGGCGACTGGCGGCAAGCACTACATCGAGACGGTCTGGGGCCGCGGCTACGTGCTGCGCAACCCCGAGGAGGAGTCGGACGCCGGCACGGACGAAGCCGCCGCCTAACCTCACTCAGCAAATTTTGAGATACGTCAATGGCCGGGCTAGTCCCGGCCATTGTCATTTTGGGGATCCGATTCAGCGATTGGCAACGCCGAGGGCTAGCGTGTCCCGGTCTTGATATCGGCCCGCCCCGGCATAGAGGAGTCCGCGGCCGCGTATTCCGCCAAGAGCTGTGCCAGCGTCAGACCGCGGGCCCTCGCCAACGCCTCGAGCAGATCGGCCGTCGCGCGATCCAGCTTGACCTCGCGGAACTTAGCCTCCTCCGAAACCACCTGATCCTCGCTCCTGACGGCGGAACCAGCCGGCCGTGTGTGGCCCCGGCGGGCCGCGACGTCATGCGCCAGATGGTAGATACCGTGGTAGCCCTCTGAGACGGGCGAGAAGTCGTGCGACACGCCCCTGACGGTCTCCGCGGAGCCAAGGACGAGATAGCCATCCGTCGAAAGCTGACGCGCCAGACGCGACAGGACAGTGCGGCGCAGGTCCGGAAGATGGCGTTGAGCATCTCGGCATCGTTGGGCGCCTGTTCGAAGCGCACCAGATTGACGTCGAGCTCGTCGAGCCGCTCAGCCGTCTCGGTCAGGAATTCCGCCAGTAAATCGTCCATGACTCGCCCTTGGCGCGAATCAGGGTGATTCGCGCCTTATAACCCTGCAGACAAGGTCGGAATTGTCGGCGAATTCTGTTTACGCTTCGTTGACCAGCCGGGGCGATTTCGCCGAAATCGGCGAATTCCTGAAGCTCAGGCGGCCTTTAGAGTGACCTCATCGTCCTCAGCCTGAGCGGTCAGGCTGAGCCCTGCCGCGGTGGCCACCCGGCTTGCGTAATAGGGCTGGATCGAGTGGGCGTCGATTTCGACCCCATTGCTCCCGGACAATAGCGCCGTAACCTGCTCGTTGAGGCGCGCTGCCTTGCCCTTGGCCCGAACTGTGAAGGAAACCGCCTCCGGCGGGTTGCCCGCGATCTCGACGCTCACCGTGCCGCCGCGCGGCAGGGCCACGACGCCGAGCGCCACAAGATTGAGCAGCGCCTTGACCTGATTTTTGGGCAAGGTGACCACAGGCCCTTCCCAGATCACCTCATGCTTGCCGGTTCCCGCCACGAATTCGCGGGAGACTTTCTCCGCGTCGCGAAGATCGATCTCCGCCCCCGCGGACCCCGCGGCGCCAAAGGCCAGACGCGCGAATTGCAGCTTCGCGGATGCCTGCGTTGCGCTCTTGCGGATCAGGTCCATGGCCGCTTCCCGCATGTCAGCATCCTGCTCCTCGCCAAGCATCTCCAACCCGTTGGAGATTGCCGCAACGGGATTGATGACGTCGTGACAGATGCGGCTGGAGACGAGCGCCGCAAGCTCAAGATCGGTGAGCCCCGTCGGCTCTGTCATGAAATTCTCCCTTCGCTTCCGCGGCAATCCACTGAGATGACGTGGCGGCCACCCAAATTTTTGGTACAGGAGGGTGCAATCGGCGTAACGACAGTACGCACTCGGCGTAATAACGAATCAGCACCCTTTGGAGCATCTTGCCTTGTCAGCACCAAGACGCACAACCGCCCTCACCTCCCAGGCCGGAACCGATTTTGATCTAGGCCAGGCAGCGGCCGTCCTCACGGATGCAGCCGCCAAGGCGGGTGCGGCGATCATGGCGCACTATGCCGGTCCCGTGGAGGTCGAAACGAAGGACGATGAGTCTCCAGTGACCAAAGCGGATCGCGACGCGGAAGCGGCGATCCTCCCGGTCCTGGCGGCGCTGGCCCCTTCCATATCCGTGGTCTCCGAGGAGACCGCAGCGGACCGGACAGAAGCGCTCGGGCAACGCTTCTTCCTCGTCGACCCGCTTGACGGCACCAAGGAGTTCATCAAGAAGCGCTCGGACTTTACGGTCAATGTGGCGCTGATCGAAGAGGGGCGCCCCCGCTTTGGGCTCGTCTATGCCCCGGCCCGATCGCTGTTGGCCGTCACGACCGCCGACGGCGTGGTGGTCGAGGCCGAAATGGCACCCAGCGCTGCCGGCGCCGATCTCGACGCCCTCCCGCAAAAGCGTCTTCATGCCCGCGCGGGCGACCCCAAGGCCCTGACGGCGCTCGTGAGCCTTTCGCACCTCGACCCCAAGACCGAGGCATTCCTGGAAGGCCTGGATATCGCCGAGCGGTCCAGCGCCGGCTCTTCGGTGAAATTCTTGGAGATCGCGAGAGGGAACGCGGACGTCTACCCGCGCTTCGGCCCGACCATGGAGTGGGACACCGCCGCCGGCCAAGCGGTTCTGGAGGCCGCCGGCGGCCGGGTTGTCGATATGGAGGGCAACCGCTTCGGCTACGGCAAGACGGAAGATGGCCTACGAAATTCAGGCTTCGTCGCCTGGGGGCGCACGATCTTAACGCCCCAGTAACCCACCCACCGTTTGGTAACTGTTTCGGTCAACAATTGGTCGCGGACAGTATTTGTCCCGCCCGCCGGCAGGGGCGCCGGTTTCAGTCTCGAGGGTCACTCGTCATGCGTATCAGCACCCTTACGATTGCCGCTTCGTCGGCAATCCTTCTGACTTGCTTCTCACTCACCGCATCGGCCCAGGATGACCAGATGGTCATTACGCCGGAGTCGTATGCGGACATGATCGACGGTCGAGAACCGAGCCAGCTACCGCCGCCGCGCTCAAGCGGTGCGGAAAGTGCCGGCACTCCCGCCACCTATCCGCAAGGGGGCGTCACTGAGACCTATCAGCCCTCCAACGGGTACGCCTCCGAGACGCTGCCCGGCAGCGATGACGATACCTTCTCCGTGGAGGAAATCTCAGGCGCGGGACACCGCTTCTTCGGCAAGGTCTCCGTGGGCTTCGCCAAAGCGGTCGAATACGCCTTTCAGAAATCCGGGCGTCCAAACGGCTATATCTTGGGTGAAGAGGCCGGCGGGGCCTTCGTCGCCGGGCTCCGCTATGGCGAGGGCATCCTCCATACCAAGGACGCGGGCCAGCACCGAGTCTTCTGGCAAGGGCCTTCCGTTGGCTATGATTTTGGCGCCGCAGGCTCCAAGACCATGGTCCTGGTCTACAATCTCAGCAATCCGTCCCAGATCTACGACAGATTCGCCGGGGTCGACGGCTCCGCCTATTTCATAGGCGGCGTGGGCGTCACCTATCTGGAGGGGGACAAGCTGGTTCTGGCCCCAATTCGCTCCGGCGTCGGCCTTAGGTTGGGCGCAAATATCGGCTACCTCAAATATACCCGCCAGCCCACCTGGAATCCGTTCTAGATTGGCGCTAGGAAAGCTTAGGAAGATGGGCTCGCGGGGGCGTTTGATCTTGGCGGGCCTGCTTGAGCATGCCCAAAATGCGCCGCTAGAGACGCTTGGGCGCTAGTTTCGGGGAACCCTGGTTTTGATGATCGAGTGGTTCATGTTCGGGGCGTTGGGCTTCTTCTTGGGATGCCTGCTCGCCCTCATGCTTGCTCCTCCCTTGTGGAACCGCGCTGTCAAGCTCACCACGCGTCGGCTCGAGGCGACGATGCCGATGACGCTCGCCGATATTCAGGCCGACAAGGACCAGCAACGCGCCGAGTTCGCCATTGAGCTGCGCAAGGTCGAAGTCGCACTCGACAAGTCCAAGGAGAAGGCCGCGCGCGAGCTGATCGAAGCCAATAAGCGCCGGGTCGAAATCCAGGAACTCAATACCGAGACCGCCGGTGTCAAAGCCAAGCTCACCGAAAGCCAGAACGCCAATCGCGTCCTCCAGCAGACGATCAAGCGGCGCCTGCCGGACCTCGACACACGGCTCAAGGCAGCCAAGAAGGCGCTGGACGAACTTGAAAACGTCAACGCCGAGCTGCGCAACACCGTCGCCTCACAGTCCGAAGCGCTGAAGATTGCCCGCGGCACGGTTCACAATCAGCGCGCGGACATTGACCGGCTGCGCTTGTCGCTCGAAAGCGGCAGCGCTGGCAGTATGCGCGGATCGTCGAAGTCCGATGGGCGGGCGGTCGCCGAAAGCCAGCGTCTCGCCTCCGAACTGTCGCGAGCCCAGGAAGAACTCGAACGCGCCAAGATCGGCGCCGAGGAAATCGCTTTCTTGCGCCGCGAGTTGAACCGCCTCGCCTCGCACATCATGAACGCCGCGCGAACCCAGGCACAACACGCTCAGCCTGTTGCGGCCGCACAAGAGCACGAAGAAGAAGAATACGCGCAGAGCGATACCACCAGCGAGATCGTGACCGAGGAAGACGCTTGGCAGGCCGATGCTGAAGACGGCGAGGCCGCCGAGGCCGAACAGATGGAATATGCCGAGACTGAAGCCGAAGTAGAGACTGAAGCCGAAGTAGAGACTGAAGCCGAAGTAGAGGCTGAGGCCGAAGCCGGGATCGAGCCCGAAGCTGAAGTTGAAGCGGAAGTCGAAGTTGAGGCGGTGGAACAGGCTCGCTTTGAGGACGCGGTTGAGTTTGAAGAGGTCGACCCGGAGACCCATGCCGAGATCGAACCGGACGAGTTCGAAGACGTGCCCCATGAAGGGCACGACGAAGAGGTGTACGCCGAAGAAGCCGCGGACGAGGTCGAGGACGATGCCGGGCAGCGGACCAGCCTCGCGCAACGCTTTGCCGCCCGCAGATCCAAGCGCGAAAAAGGCGGCAGCCTGAGCAGCCGGCTGCGCGGCGTCGTGGCCAAGTCGCCTGAAACACGGACCTAAGAGTCAGGTCGCAAGAAAACTCCGCTCCCCATCCTGCAATCTGAGCGCCGTCAATCGGCCGCTGAATACCGCGCCGGTGTCGATGCCGATGCGATTGGGCCGCATGACGGGTTCAAGCGCGGGCGTGTGCCCATGCACCACGACCTTGCCGAAGCTTTTCGTCGACTCAAGAAACTCATCGCGAATCCAGATCAGGTCCGTCTCACTCTGTGCCTCGAGCGGAACGCCAGGCCGTAACCCTGCATGGACGAAAAGATAATCGTCTGCGGGGATCAAGAGATCCAGCCCCTGCAAGAAATCGAGATGCGTTGGAGGCAAGGCTGACGCAAAGGCTTCGCGCCACGCCTCGGGTGCCGCACGTGCTTGCTTTAGCCCGCCGACATCGACCCCATAGGACGCCATGGTCTCCTCGCCGCCATTGTAGCGCCATTGATCGAGCCGGCTTGCATCGGCAAGAAAACCGAGCAGAAGCGCTTCGTGGTTGCCTTTGAGAAAATGCGCGGGGAACCCTGACGGCAGGCCGTGGAGCAGGATCTCGATGACACCGCGGCTATCCGGACCACGGTCCATGTAGTCGCCGAGAAAGATCAGCCGCTTGTTAGCAGCCGAACGCGTCGCGGCATCCGCCTCGATCTTGAGAAGAAGCTCTGCCAAGAGGTCGGAACGGCCGTGAATATCGCCCACGGCATAAATCAGCTCGCCCTTTGGCACGGAAGCAAACTCTCCCGATTAGGCAGCGCCCGATGCGACGAGTTCCCGATAGAGCGGTGCCGGAAAGCTGAACACCGTGCTCACGCAATTCGATTTGAGCCCGATGAACAAGACCATCTTTCCGTCGCGAAGCTTATCGTCCTCGGTGATGACGTACAGCTCCTCGACGCGGAGCGGCGGCAAGCCCTTCAACAAGGCCGCCCGTTCCTCGAACGCCTTGAGGCTCTCGCCTTGGAGATGATCGAACTTCGCGTGCACCCGCGCGATGGCGCTGCGGATCTCGCTCTTCGACTTGCAAGGAACCGCCGGGGCCTGCGGCCCCGCGCCGTTATAGTAGGTCGTGCCGTAGGTCTGCACGATCGGACCAAGCCTGTCGGAGTAGGCCCGAAAGCCTACGAACCCCAACAGCGTGATCGCGATCGCAAGACCAGCTGCAATCTTCGACCAGAGTGGCATGGCCAAGTCTCCTCAAAAGAGAGGGCCTCCAATCGAACCAAGGACGCAGCGATAAGGCGTTACGCCCTAAATTTCCGCGTCGACCTCACAGCGTACCGTGTCCCGGTGGCCGCATTCGGGCATCTTCCACGCGATGACGTCGCCCGTCCGCGTATCGACGATCGGTACAGGGCACGCAACACGCCAGAACCGGTACTTCGAACCGCGGTGACTGGCGTCCCACTGGGTACCGAGCATGATACCCGATCTTTGACACCGCTGCAGGTTAAACGGCTGCCGGGCGGCACCCAAGGCTTCCGCCCGATCGTAGAGCTGAACCTCCTGCCGCCGGCACACCATCATGGAGTGCTCGGTGGCCCATTCGAGGTTCTCGTAGCCTGTGTACTTGGCGTTGTGATCTTCAGGCCCCGCGCTGACGGTCTTACAGACGATCAGGACGACGGCGGCTGGCATGGGCACGGGCATGGCTCAAGCCCCCCGCGCGAGGTTGGCGTCCTGAAATGGAGCGTTGAGTTTAGGCCGCGGTGCCGTTGGCGGCTGTGCCGTCACGGCCAGGGTAAGAGTAGTCGGCATCTTGGCCCCCTCTCTATAGGGTTGCATTAACGCCACTCCCTGAGGTCCTTTACGGACCGTGGTACCTCCCTAACTCCCTAGACCAGTTGGAACTTGCGTTCGCCTCATCAGGCCGATGCCGCACCGCAGCATTCGGCCGGATGTGTTCCACAGTTAAGTATGCACTCAACCAGTTTCACGCTAGGTAAACGCCCTGCGGCACAGAGTGCCACTAAGTTCGTGGATTCGCGCACCATTTTGCGGTTCCCTTCTCTGGCCGGAAGGCTGGAGACGCCGCGCTAGAGCGCTGATCAGCCTTCGCAATCCAATGCTGCACCGCAAAAGAACTGATTCGCAAGACTGCCATAAGCCTACACCTATCAATCCCCCGCCGATAGAGCAGGGAAGCAACAGAAGTCATATAATTGCCAAGGCCTTGACCACCTGCCATGGCCCTTTGCGCAAGAATTGGGCACGCTCGACCCAAGAATTTTCCACGCCCTCCAGAGGCCATTTCTCGACAAGCCGTATAAGGCGTTAAACTGGGCCGATTGAGGGGGAATTCATGGTCATCGACGGCGTCATGCTGCTCTGGTTCATCCTGACCGCATTGTCGGTCCTGTTCGTGGCCATCGACATCCGCACCACGCCGGAGCACCCGGTGATGAAATGGGCCTTCGTCCTGTTCACCGCCTATTCGGGTCCGCTCGGCGCCTTTCTTTATGTGCTCGGCTGCCGGGAGCCCCTGCCCGGCCTGCACGAGCAATATGTGTCGGCCCGCTGGCGCCAGGCGCTCGGCTCGACCATGCACTGCGTCGCCGGCGACGGCATCGGCATCTTAGTCGGTGCGGTGATCGGCGCGGCTGTTGCGCTGCCCATGCTCGCCGACTTCGCGCTGGAATACGTGCTCGGCTTCACCTTCGGCTGGACCATCTTCCAGGCACTGTTCATGGGCCAGATGTTCGGCTCCTACGGCCGCGCCCTGAAAGGCACGTTCACTTCCGAGCTCCTGTCCATGAACTGCCTCATGGGCGGCATGCTGCCGGTCTCCGCGCTCGCCTTCGCCGGAAACGCCACCGCGCACGATCCCTCAGAGCCGCTGTTCTGGTTCCGCATGTCGCTCGCATTGATGGTCGGCGCCGCCTTCGCCTACCCGATGAATTGGTGGCTCGTGGCGCACCATCTCAAACACGGCATGGTCACCGTGCGGCCCGAAGGCGAAGCGGCGAAACCGATGCCCGGCATGGAGAAGAAGATGGACATGGCGGCGAAGTCCGGCTCGGCGCTCCCCACCCCCAACCCGCCGGTTTGGGTCATGGCCATCGTATCGTTCGCCGTACTCGCCACAGGCGTGGCGGTCGCAATCATCTTCGGCGGCAAGACTTAAGGACACGTCCGTCATGCGCCCCGATCGTCGCGCATGTTCGGCGGCGCATAGTCACGGCCGCGTTCATGCCAGAGCGCATGCACATCGTCCAAACCGGGAACTTCTGTGGTCGTGAACCCGAATGTCTTGCCCGTGGCGATGTTCGGAAAGACACGGATCGCCGCGCGATGCGCGCCTTGATACAGGAAGCGCCGCATGTCGGCTTCGCTCTCCCAAACCGTCAGAGTATGTCGAACGCCATTTATGGTGTTCAGTTCGGCCTTGAGGATACCCCGCGCGTGGCGGGCTTGGCGCACAGCGCGCAGCGCATGCCAAAGAAAGCGGAAGGTATGACGCTTTCGCTTCAGCTCAAGTCCGGTAATGGAGACATAGACGCTACGCGCCGGCGTCACATCGTCGAGCATCTCAGCCTTTCGTTGTATACCAAATCGGCGACGTGTAGGCGCGATCCTGCACGGTCGGCGGCACTGTGTCGGGAAGCGGGATATTGAAGAAGGCCGCGTCGTGCGTGGTCCAGCGCGGCTTTGGAATTTCGATGGCCCTGACGTA
>Ga0209013_10005331_pt1 | contig 11102 bp, 8 predicted proteins | sample Cruoilmetagenom2_FD_187291 | JGI IMG/M metagenome (GOLD analysis project Ga0209013, IMG submission 187291) | Oil polluted marine microbial communities from Coal Oil Point, Santa Barbara, California, USA - Sample 2 (SPAdes) (version 2) | ecosystem: Environmental > Aquatic > Marine > Oil seeps ...
GAGGTATCTTGCGGGAACTCTGCCGCCAGCATCAGGTAGAGTTGGTCGAAGGATATGCAATGAGAGGCCACACCCATATGCTGCTGATGATTCCGCCAAAATACAGCATGGCAAATACGGTAGGCTTTTTGAATGGGAAATCTGCGATACGGATATTCAGGGACTATATGCAGGCAAAACGGAATTTTACGGGACGAAATTTCTGGGCCGGGGGATACTGCGTGAGTACTGTCGGATTAGATGAGCAGATGATCCGAGAGTACATCAAATTCAGGAGCGGGAAGAGAAACGTCAACAGCAGATGAGGCTGGAGGGCCTCTAATAATAGCCACCTCTGGGGGCTTTCATCGTACTACCCGCTCTGCGGGTAGTACTTGATTGCGAAGGCGTCAGATCTTTTGCTTGAGATAGCCAATGATGGAAGTCTTCGAGTCTCATCGTTTTTCTCCAAGTCGTGTGTCTATACTTACAGGATAGATGCTACCAACACTTAACGCAGACAGAACCAAAATTCAGCTATTGACAGGTCAAAACATATCAGTCCTTTGCAGCGTCTGATTTTTTTTGTGCCTGTTGTTCAGCCTATTTCTGAATTACTTGCTATCCAATGCCATGCAGATTCTTTACTGTACGCAATTCCACATTGTCAGCACGTTCAATGTCACTTTCGACAATGTCGAGCAGGGTCACTATCTGTCTTTTAACTCTGGATGTCTTCAAGGCGCTCTTCTAATGTCTTCTACATGGGGTTATACTCTCTTCAGATAAGTTCCCATGCTTTACTACGCTGATACATCAGGTTTGTTTGGCTCTATTAGCTATTGCCAACTTTCACTTTGAATTACAACCGTCTTGCGAAAGGGTCTGGACGCGCCGCGGTATTCATGGTAAATATGTAGCTGAATTTTGGCGGCCAGGTAATGATAAAGAGTCGCAACATAACTTTGCTTTGAAATATGGCTGGTATGCATGGTGTCGTGGCTACCGGGATACCTGGTAGAACTATATAAAAAAAGCATTCGTGCTCAAACCCTTTGCAGTTTCAACCTGGAAGTTATTGGTCATTGGGTATATTAAATCACCGGATTGATGAGTAATAAATCGTGGAATCTATCTCCATTATTATGCCTGCCCGTAACGCGGAAAAGACTGTAAGAGAATCAATGATTTCTGTTTTAAGGGATCCATTGGTTACGCAGCTAGTGGTGGTTGATGACATATCTACAGACAACACAAGGGATATCGTTCAGGGCATTGAAGATGAACGTATCAGCCTGGTATTCGGGTCTGGCAAAGGGATTGCCGCAGCGTTTAATCGCGGACTTGAAGCAAGCACCGGGGACTTCATCGCCCGCTGCGATGCTGATGACTTATACGCCGAGGGCAGATTAGGCTGGCAACTCAGTTGGTTGCGTGATAACAGCGACTATGTTGCCGTATCGGCGGGTTATCAAACCTTCACCGATGGCAACAAAAAATTAAGTGAGTTTGCAACGGAAGGTGTTGGTCATGAAATTACCGATCCGCTGCTTCGGGGCGAGGGTATTATCAACCACATGTGCGCCTGGCTGATTCGAACCGGGGCGCTTAGAAGGATTGGAGGCGCCAGGACCTGGTTTGAAACTTCTGAAGATGCTGACCTGGTCTTTCGGCTTGCTTCCTGCGGCAAGATATGGCATGAGCCAAGAGTTGCATATCTCTATCGTATTCATGATGCATCAATCACGCACAGTCAAAGCAACTCACGCCGAAGATTTTACAATGCAATGGCTATGGAGTTTGCCAAGCAAAGAATCAGTAGTGGCAGTGACGAATTGGAGCAGGGATGTCCGCCGGAAATCCCCCCTGATGTGAACGAACATCCACTCAGTACAAAACAACATATAACAGACCAATTGGTGGGGGAGGCGTGGAAGCAGTACAGCCAGTCAAACCGTGGATTAGCCCTGAAAAAAATGATGGCGGCAATTGTGAGACAACCCTTGAAAGCTTCATTGTGGAAAGGCTTTTTTGTGATGATGGTGAAATCTTCAGGTCTTGCGCCATGAACTAGATTGTTGTAGATGATTTGTTGAGCTGAGGGCTGAATTGTATTGAGTTTCCTGCAATACATTGCCACTGTTTCGAATGAGCAATAAATATATGTTTAACTGCAATGCATAGCCTGTTTAAAAAGTACGTTCGCGCCGCATTAGAGTTTATTGACAAATGGTATGTGTTGCATAATATTCATCATGTTCATGGGTCAAGGCCTTCGACCGGCGCAGCAGAAGAGTTTACAGTAGTCTCTCTGGTAAAAAATGTTGAATGCTTCCTGGATGAATTTGTTCTATATTATCAGATGCTCGGAGCCAGGCATATCTATCTGATTGACAATGGCTCATCTGATAATACAATCGAGGTATCAAAAAGATATGACAACGTAACACTCTACTCCACATCATTGGACTTTAGTTCTTTTGAATCCAGGATAAGACGTTATTTCATAACACAATTTTTTTCTTTGTCCTGGGTCCTGTGCGTTGATGCTGATGAGCACTTTGACTTTCCTTGCAGCAGCAAGCTGACGATGTTGGATTTTATTGCCTATTTGAATGAGCATGATTATACTGCCGTCACAGCTTGTATGCTGGACATGTTTCCACGCGAGCAATATGAAAAGTTGCCTGATGAATCATTTTCTGCTGTTTATAAATATGTGGATATTAGCGAAATAAGAAAAGAGGCATACCCGACTGACTGGTACTGTAGCAGGGGAAATAAGATTCCCGAAGGGGTTATTTCTTACTCTGGAGGCATTAGAAAAAAAATAACGGATGCAAGCAACAACTATTTACTAATAAAACATCCTTTGATATATGTGGCAAATGACGTTGTGCCATTCACTCATCCGCATTATAGTGCAAATATCTCTGTCGCAGATGTTACTTGCGTTCTTCTTCATTACAAATTCGTCATGGGGTTCGAGGATAGGATGAAACAAATCGCGAGTGATAAAAGGACTCATTATGATTGGGCCCTGGAAAACGAAGCATGTATTAAATCTATATCTATCTCATCTGATGGAAATATTTTCTTTTCTGAAAATGCAATAGAGTACCAGTCCGTTGAAGATCTTTCTGAAAAAGGGCTTTTATTTATTTCAACAAGATATCATCATTGGTGTTGTAAAGAGTGATCACGTCAAGTCTTATGTATAGCCAGCCTTATATTAAGCGCAGGTGCGCTCACATCTGCAAGGCAACCTAATCCTTGAGTTGGTTTCCGCTATGCCGACCAGTGGATACTGCCTGGCTGTCAATTTGGCGAGTCAATCCTAAATCATAGGTGGGATGAAATCAGGAATTTTGTATGATGAACAAGTGGCAATATAGCAATTCCCAATCCCTCAATATTCCCAATACAGGCATATATCTCTGGATACAGGCTCTGGTCATATTTGGGATGGCATTTTATATACGATCCCGGTTTATGGATTGGCCCCTGCGTTTTGATGAGTATTATCATATTCTGGCTGCCCGTTCCTGGGCCATTGATGGATCTTTCTCAATACTTGACGGGGAGTATAGAAGAGTTCCTCTGTTTACTACCCTGGTAGGCTGGCTATTTTCCATATTTGGTGAAAGCATTGAAATTGCCAGATTGCCCTCGCTGTTAGCAGGTTCACTTAACGTTCTTCTTATATTTCTTTTCGTTAATCGTCAAGTAGGTATTATAGCAGCCTGGATATCTTCATTGTTGTTCATTTTCGATCCTGGTTCTATTGATCTATCAACACAAGTTAGATTCTATACAATACAGGGGGTGCTTTTTTGGCTTGCCGCCATCCTTCTCTTCTATGGCTCGCACCAATCTGTCAGCTTGCATCTTAGGCTGGGAATGGTTTTGATTATTGTCCCGGCCTTGATACTCGCTAAACACTTACAGCCAATCACACTGATAGGAATAGCTGGATTGGTGGTTTGGATTATCTTTGAGCATGGCGCTAAATTGGCAGGCATCATTAGACGCTTTTCACTAACACATACTGCTCTGACGGTATTCATTGGAGTGAGTGTATGCGCCTTCATATTTTTGCTCAGAGATGATATTGGTAACATCCTGGAAAGGTACAAGAGTGCGCCATATTGGCTGCAAGAGGCAAAAGATCGTCCTTTGTACTATCACTCTTTGCTCATGAGTCAATATCCTCTGCTGTGGTCTTTTTTCCCAATTGCAGCGTTGTTAGCCTTGAGATCATATAAACGGATAGTTGGGTATTGTTTTGTCATGTTCATAACGCTGCTTCTTCTACATTCATTTGCTGGAAGCAAACTCCTGCGCTATTTTAATTACGCGTTTCCTTTTCTCTTTATCATATGGGGCATTTTTTTGGCAGGGATGTTTCAGGCTTCTCGTAACTCGTTACTTGATACTATATCAGGACGACTAGGTGGCTATCGGCAAACTATCGCGAATTTATCAGTAATCATCCTTTTCTCCTATTCCATTCTAAGTATAAATTTCCACACCTACCACCAAACAAAAAGGAGTATGCACCAATCGGAGATGGACATAGGAGGATGGGCGTCTGCAGAATCATTGCTCAAACAGCTGGCAGATCATGTGGATATTGTAATGGTTACCGACAATAACAGGGCCATTTATTATATTGGACGATACGACTATGCTATAACACCTAGCTTGATCAGAGGAACTGATACAGGACGTGAGTTTGGCAAGGATCTGAGGAATGGCGGCCATATCATCGCAAAGCCTCAATCAATTAGTCGCATATTGGATTGCACCGATTCGGGGCTGTTCGTCAGTGGCCAGAAGCGCTGGAATGCAATCGGTGAAGAAGGTATCGATATCCTTTTGGAACGAACCCGTGAGATTCAGACTCCTGGCGAATTGGGCCTTATCGTTCGTTCCTGGAGGTCTCCAAATCGCAATCACGTTCCTGAATGCGAAGATTTGCCACGACGCTAGTTTCTCGGACATATCATCGAACAGCAATAGACCATCCACAACTCAGAGATCACCAATCCAGACAACCTGTCCGGTCAATGCTGCACTGGTCAAGCTACTCGTAATCCTGGCGCGACAGTGCACTGTTTGTGTTCCGAACTCTACATATGCTCATTACTGAGCAATGCTTGGAAACGTTTGCCGTATAAAAATATGGCTCTGTCTGCGTTAAGTTGATGGATTCGATATTTTGGGAATCATTATGAATGTGGGCGTATCAAAAAACTTGATTATAACTCTTATCAAAGACACTCTGGAATCCGAGTTAGTTGACCTAGGTGGTTTTTCTCATGCAAATCTCCTATTAGATGCAAATAATAATATTGATATAGCATCAAAATTTGTCATCTTCAACAATAATAATGAGATGATTGCATTTTTATTCTGTGGATATTCTAGAATTAGAAGTGTTTGCAGTCGAAATCTGAAAAATAATGTTGAGATTAAGATGAAGCTCGGAGATGAGTTAGGTGCGGTATTGCTTACCCCCATCGTTTCCGGAGACATTGAGGGGATCGAGTATTCAGTTTGGCCGTATTGTAATCCACTTGGAAGTGATCTTGGTTTTATCCGTAGAAAAATACAATTATTTCAATATAGGCCATTAGTTTTAAACTGGCTTAGAAATGTAAATGAATACTCCATATCAAGTGCGAGTGAACAAGAAAAAATAGATGATTTCGTACATCCTCTGCAGCGGTTAATGGGAAATAAAAGCATTAGTATGAGAATTAAAGATGAAATTGAGTGGCAAATAAGCTGTGTGGAAACTCGTAGTTGGACACCTTATTTTGTCCTAGCGCATAATGATTTATGGGAAGGCAATTTATTAGTAAATAAATATAATGTAAAAAACATATATCATGGACTTACTGTTATTGATTGGGCGGGGGGGAGCTATAGAAGTTTTGCTATCTACGATCTTGTACGAATATCAATAAGCTTAAAAGTCTCTCGAACTGTTTTTTCAGATGAGCTTTTGGCTCATTGTGCTATTCTGCACTGTGATAAACGAAATGCAATGGGGTATTTGTTAGCTAGCTTTGCTTTTCTCGCAGAAAACCTTGACCAATTCCCTGAGGATCGCTTTATTCAACTCCTAAATGACTGCTTTATTTTTTTAGATGAAAGAGTGTGCAATATGAAGGATAGAAGGCGCTAGTCGGCTACTCCTCCAGGGGATCCCTTGAACCTCGTTTGTTGAAAAACCGTGAAACCGCCTTGACGATTCGCTGTGCCGCCAGACCATCACCATAAGGACTGCTGGCGCTGGACATTAAGTTATATGAATTCCTGTCATCAAGCAATTCAGAAACATTGGCGACTATCTCTTCCGCCACCACACCGATCAGTCTGGCGGTGCCAGCTTCCACGCCTTCAGGACGTTCGGTGGTTTCCCGCATCACCAGCACAGGCTTGCCGAGGGATGGGGCTTCTTCCTGCACGCCGCCGGAATCGGTAAGGATCAGAGTTGAGTGAGACATCAGAGCGACAAAAACACTGTAGTCCTGTGGCGGGATAAGAAAAATATTATCAATTTTTCCCAATTTCTCATAGACCGGTTTCTGCACATTTGGGTTCATGTGGACAGGATAGATGAACCGGAAACCAGGATAATGCCCGGCCAATTGTTCCATAGAATCACAAATCTGTCTAAAGCCAAGGCCAAAATTTTCCCGCCGGTGTCCTGTGACAAGCACATAAGGCACATCTCTCCAATCTTCAGGCAGATATTCCCTTAGTTGAGTGTCGATGGCAGCCGCCACGTCCGTGGCGCTTTGACGGCCCACCTCCATGAGCAGGGCATCAATGATCGTATTTCCAGTTACCTCGATCCCTTCCGGTCCCAATGCTTCATCGATCAGATTTTTTCTGGAAAGCATCGTGGGTGGAAAATGCAAACTCATTAACGGTGCGGCAAGTCGCCTGTTGGCCTCTTCAGGAAATGGTGAATAGATATTGCGGGTGCGTAATCCTGCTTCCACATGCCCCACCGGAATGCGCCGGTAATAACAGGCCAGGGAGGCAATCAAAACTGTCGTGGTATCACCCTGGACCAAGGCAAAATCCGGTTTTACTTCCGCCAGGATAGCGTCAATTCGCTCCATCAATCGGGCTGACAATCCTGCCAGTGTCTGGTCAGGCTGCATGACATCCAGGTCATGATCAACCTGCAAGCCGAAGATATCAACAACCTGGTCCAGCATTTCACGATGCTGTCCCGTGGAAATCACCAATGGTTGCAAATCAGGGGCCGCCTGCAAAGCCTTGATGACAGGCGCCATCTTTATGCCTTCCGGCCGTGTACCTATAAAAACTGCAATTTTCTTCTTCATGCACAACCCCATTTTTACACTCTACGGTCAGCCCGGATCATCTCCGCAGCAGGCGGCGCCGGACAACCTCAAGCCCCAGGTAGTAGAGGAACTGGGAGTTTGTAACCAGATAACGCTTCCATAGCTTGCGCGGCTCCATCATCAGGCGCCAGAACCACTCCATCCCTGCTTTTTGCATCCAGACTGGCGCACGTTTTACGAATCCCGCCACTACATCAAAGCTGCCACCCACACCAATAATGACCGATGTATTGAATTCGTCACGGTGCCTTTCACCCCAAGTCTCCTTAAACGGGGTTGGCATGCCAATAAAGAGGATGTCCGACTGGCTTTCCCTGATCTGCCGGATGACCTCGGGATACATGCTCTCATTGAAATAACCGTTGCGTACACCCGCGATCACCATGCCGGGGTATTGGTCAGCGCAAATCGACTGCAGTGTATCAATCACCTCCTGTTTTGCGCCAAGCAGAAAGATGCGAAGTCTCTCCCTGTGGCTCGCTTCAAACAGACGCTGCATAAGCTCAACACCGGCTACGCGTCCCGCCAGTGGTGTGCCAAGCAGATGACTGGCCCACACCATAGGTACACCATCGGGCACGATAACGTCACCCGACGTACAGGCGTCATGCAACGCCTGGTTCCCGCGCATCATCATCAGAATGCTGGCATTGAGAGTAATCAGCGTATGGGCAGGATGCTCGTCGGCACACCATTCCAGGCAGCGTGTAATAGACTGCTCCATCGTCATGGAGTCCATGGGGCTGCCGAGAATATTGATACGCTTGCACATACGGAGGGTACCTTAAACGAGGTGGTGTCCCTTGTCGATTGCGCGCTCAATGCCACCCGCATAGATACACCATGCCCACTCATATGGACGGGTTTCATAATTCAGACGCAGGGCTGGCTTGCTGGAACGATCCCCTGCCAACCCCAGCAGTGTACAGAGCTTGCGGATCATATTACCCGCCATGCCATCATCGTGTTCAATGCTGCGCCAGATGGTTGGCTGACCAGTGTCGATCAGGCTAATGCCCAGTTCGTTGTTATCCATCCAACTCCGGCTCATGACAATCGCCTCTTCAAAATCCGGACCACCGGCGGCATTTATCGCTCGCAGCGCCATGGGCGCCATGCCGTGCTGATGGACGGAATAAACCGGGTGCTGCTGTGGCACACCACCGCGACTGGCATCATAATGCCACCACCATTGCCCCTTATCGCCCTGCAGTTTCACCATGTTGTCGGCCAGCTGGATGGCTATATCCAGTGCCTGTTCATTACCGGTCGCCATTGAAGTAAAGGCCAGTGCCTGTATAGTATAAATTTGGTCGGCGAAGTTGGCAATGTGGCCACGCAGCCTGTTACTGAATCCAGCCATCTTACCGGCATGTATTACAAGGCCGGTTGTTGGCTCGAAACGACTTTGCATTAGCTCAGCTGCTGTTTTTTCGAGCAACGCTTTAACCTGTTCATTCCCATTACGCTGATATTCAGTAGCCAGCCCACTTGCCAACCAGGCTGCCTCCATCGTTGTTATGGATGCGACATGATCTGAAAACGGGTGCAACCGGATGTCACAGCGCTGTTGTACGGCATCGAAGTCAGGTCCGTCCCATACCGCTGCAGCCCACAGCACCAGCCCGAATCCACCAGGATAGTTCCGCCTGCGATACAAGCCATACAGGGAATCCAGTACTCTGGAGGGGTCGAGAGCCACGCTAGAAAGATCGACACGTGCACGGTTAATGCCGATTAAACAAATGGCGGAGCTGGTCAAATCCTCGGTGGGATAAAACTCATTGGTATTATGCCAGGCCTTGTCTTTAAGCTGCAGGTCATATGCATGGGTCTCCTGGTTCAATGACGCCTTCAGGCCAGCATGACAAACAGGGTCCAATTTATCATAAAACTCATTATTAATCATATGGTTAATGGGTCTCAGTGGTAAATATTCGGCAATACATCCCCTCCTGAGTTCAACCAGTTAGACATGCCATGAAGGTCATATCCAGGGCATCAAAGGGAAACCCAGGGATTGAGTTGTTATTATACTCAAAATCTGAAATGCGCATTAATCCCGTTCCGTTCGTATCCATTTCTTTTGTCGATCAAGTACAAATTGCAGATAAAGCGGTATCTTCTTCAGCATATGTACAGGCAGGGAGAGAACATCCCGGAAAGACAAGATATCACGGCCGAACCCTATCCACGCAGTTAACACGGCCAAACAGAAGAGAAACAGGGTTATTATACTCAGAAAAAATGGTGTGTTTACGCCGAAACCAATCATTACAACTCCTGTTATTCCCAATAAAGCAATCACAATCAGGGCAAGAAGGGTCAGTGGCGGAACCGACAAGTCTAAAGCCAGAAATAATAGCATATAGTCACGTTTAATCATCGACTTCAGCATCAAAGAAGGAAGGCGCTCAACAATCATACCAATATGCCCATGCTCCCAGCGCCTGCGTTGACTTTTTACGGCTTGCATTGCATCAGGAAAGTAGCTTGTCACCTTGACATCGGGGCAGAAGAGTGGAGGATGTCCTGCGGCTGTCAAATCGATACCCAACTGCATATCCTCTACAATATTCGCACTTCCCAAACGGACATCATCGAGCTGCTTGAATGGAAATGCCATGCCTGAGCCCATAAGATGGCAGGGCAGCCCCACAGACTTAAGCCCGAGAGGGCGCACATGGTTTTTGACCCTCCATGCAAAAGATGCGACCCGCTGCTTCAATCCTGGCGCATCACTGTCATTTTCCATCAGGTAAAGTGCCTGCACCGGCCTATTCTCAGAAACAGATAATCTGGCGATCCTGTCAATCAACTCCTCACCGACGATACAATCGGCATCAACAACAATAACCACATCAGGAGGGCTCTCTGCCAGGTACCGCACCCCATATTCCAGTGCAAAGCCCTTGCCTATATTGGCTAAATTTGTTCTCTCAAGGACGACGGCGCCAGATTGCCTTGCAATATCAGCGGTTTTGTCATCGCAGTTATCCGCCACAACCAGGAGGCGGTCCGCTGCGTTTAATTGAACACGAATCTGTGTAAGCGTCTTAGCAATGACACTCTCTTCATTATGCGCCGGCACCAATACTCCTATCTCAGGTCGAGTTGCGCGAATCTCCTTATCGGACATATCCTGCCGTTGTGGCAACGACGCTAACAAAATCTCAAGCGTGAGGATTACAACGGGAATTGACACCAAGCTGATGAGGATAGAAAAAAGCACTTCCCAAAACATTACCTGATCGACTCCGCTGTGCGTGTTCAAACAAAACCAGTAATGTACCGGCCTCAGTATCAATATCATGCTGTTGCAGCACTTTTTCTCTTGCGTTCTCTGCCAATCGATCCAACTCACTACTGCGTGCTTGAGATGAATAGGCTCCCTGTCACTGACCAATTCAGCAACTGCATCAATCAGCAACAGCTGTCGTTTTTGCTCACACAAGCGACCGACACAGACTAAATTATCAGAGTAATTTAATCAAGGTAAACCCCCAGCGCTGGCGCGAGTCAACTCATACACCCTTGAACGGCAGGATATGCTAAAGTGACGCTGCGCACCTGAGTGGTAGTTGTTAAGGAATCTCTGAATAAGTTCATGGGACGGGGTTCGGGGGAAAGGAAAGCCGGATACCCATTGTAACTCATTGATAGTTCATCCCTTCCCCCATAGAAAAACTTGCGGGGGTTCTCCGGTTGAGGCGCGAAGCTCCCGCTCCCGGTTTA
>Ga0209013_10005333_pt1 | contig 11100 bp, 8 predicted proteins | sample Cruoilmetagenom2_FD_187291 | JGI IMG/M metagenome (GOLD analysis project Ga0209013, IMG submission 187291) | Oil polluted marine microbial communities from Coal Oil Point, Santa Barbara, California, USA - Sample 2 (SPAdes) (version 2) | ecosystem: Environmental > Aquatic > Marine > Oil seeps ...
AGTCCGAGGCGGGTGCTCCACCGCCGAAACCTCCGATCGCCGAGGTTGTCCACCGAGGCCTTGATGAGGTTGGAGTTGGGTAAGGTGATCAGCGAGTTGTAGAACGTACGGATGCGGGTGGAACGGAATCCCACCTCCTCCACCGTCCCCTCCACATCGCCCACGACAACCCAGTCGCCGACCTTGAACGGCCGATCGACGATGACCATCAGTGAGCCGAAGAAATTGCTCACTGTGTCCTGGGCTGCTAACGCAAGTGCGAGGCCGCCGATACCCAGGCTGGCGACCAGGGCCGTGAGATCGGTTCCCAGGGCCTGAGCCACGATCACCAGCGCGACCGCAGCCACGAAGACCTTGAGCGATCGGCAGACCAACGGCACCAGCATGTTGTCGTACTCTGAATCTGTGCGCTCGGCGCGCCGCCCGAGGACATCGCTCAGCACGTCGATGAAACGATAGGCACTGACCCCGGCAACAACCACCGCCACGACCTTGAGAGCACGGTAGTAGAGGTTGAAGACGCCCACCGGCAACCCAAGCCAGAGAATGCCGAGCCCCCAAACCATGAGCATCACGAGCATCCCGAGCGGGCGCACCGCGCGTAGGGCGGCGTCGCGATCGATCTCGGTCTCGCGACGTCTCAGGTACCCCCTCACCAACGCCGTCGTCAAGGCCACGAAAGCCCGACCAACGACCGTACCGAGGAAGATGGTCAGGAGCATCCCCAGCCACTGCCACAGCTCGAGCACGAAGACCTCTTTCCGGAGCGAAGTCGGCATGACGCTGCGCAGCCAGGCACCCGTGGAAACCGCCCTATCCAGCTCCTTGACCCCCGCCACCACCTCACGGTCTTCAACGCTCTTTCGAAGTCTGTCCATCGAGAAAACGGACTCGGCGGTAAACAGCCATTCGCCGGTCGCCGTCGGAGCAATCACGACCTCGCCCTCGGGCGCCCGCAGAAAAACGTACGGGTTGCCGACGGGCTCGTCCGGAATTTCATCCAAACGCACGTACGCGGTGCGGTCGAGGATCTCCTTCAACTCGGCAGCCACCTCCCTGCCCTTCACCTCGCGCGCCTCCTTCGAGATGCGCGAGAGATCGAGACAGGCCGCCGCCGCATCGAGATCGGCGGGGTCTTTGTAGAAGGCCTCCAAGAAGGTGGTCATGGTGTCACGCGCCGAACCGTGCTCGGTGGGCACCAGGGATGCCGGCGTCGGCTCCGGTGCTGGATCCTGGGCAGCCGTGACACCGATCGAGAGCAACAGGATGCAGCACGTGACGAGGAGTGATCGGATGTCTCTCATGCGTTCCTCCGGGAACGCGATCCTAACAAAATCCTAACCTACATATCTCACCAGCTTCCTGCTGCGGCCGGCGAGAACTGCTCATAAAAGGAAAAAACCACCCCGGATGACTCCGGGGTGGCTGGTGATCACGGATTCAACGACTCAGATCAGTCGTCCGAGTTCTCGTCCTCTTCCTTGATCTCGTGGACGAAGACTTTGACCCGCCGCTCCGGCGCTTCTACCTTCTCCATCAGACAGCCGGTGACCGGGTCGACATAGCTGTCCAGGAGAGCGTCGTCCTTCTTCACCATCAGCATGGAACCGGTCTCCTCGCATCGATAGTGGACGAAGTCGCCGTGCATGAAGTGCGGGCCGGACTTCACGATCATCGGTCCGCCCTCGCCGTTGTCAGAGTGCCACTTCATCACATGTGGGGCGCTCTCGATGTCGATCGTCTCGACATCACCGTCACCCTTCTTGATGATCATCACGTGGTGGCCCTCGTGGTCGCCGTCGCCGGAGATGACCGCATCGCCTTCGCAGCCCTCGGTGACCCAAACCAGGTCTTCATCCACTCCATCGATGTGCTTCAGCTCATGCATCGGATGACCATCGTGGACCAGGGTCAGCTGGTCGTCCACCCGGCGAACCACGATCGGGTGCCCTCCGACGTCGTAGCTCCGCTCCTCGCCCTCAGCGAGGTCGTCGAGCTCGATGACCTCTACCACGCCGTTGACGTCGACGGTGATTTCCTGGCCGCCTTCGTTGCGCACCTCGACCTTCATCTCGATTTCCTCGGCCAGGACCCACACCGCGCCCACCAGGAGCACCAGAGCCGCCGCCACCAGATACCGTGTCCACGTATTCGGTTTCATTCTTTCTGTCCTCCATTTTTTCCGGCCCGCCATCCCGTGGCCGCGGCCTTTGTTGTCGTCCCGGTACTGAGCAATCCTCGTGCCAGCTATCCCGCCCTCTGGTAACGAGCTCCGACCGTGAAGAACCTCCCGGATTGCGGAGGTCAATTCCCCATTTCGGGAGATTCTCCATTCTCCACCATCCCGTGCTTTTCCAGACGGTAGAGGAAGGCCTTGTATCCTAACCCGAGGAGACGGGCAGCGGCGGCACGGTTGCCGTTCGTGCGCTCCAACGCCTGACGCAGGAGCCCTGCCTCCGCCCGATCCCAGACCACGCCTTCGGCCGGAAGCTGGAGTGGGCCACCCTCCGCGCTCCCCCTCTGTCGCACCTCCTGAGGCAAGTCCTCCGCACTCACCTCTCCGTCCTCGGCGAGCAGCACGAGGCGTTCGACCACGTTGGCAAGCTCACGCACGTTCCCCGGCCACCCATACTCCATCAGCAATCGAAGCACCGAGGGGGGAAGCGGCCGCACCTCCACCCCGTGCCGGGCCGACGCCTGTTCAAAGAACGCCGCCACGAGCAGAGGTATGTCCTCGGTCCGCACCCGAAGGGGCGGGAGCTCGACGGGAACTACGTTGAGACGGTAGTAGAGATCCTCGCGGAAGCCACCCGCGGCCACCAGAGCCCCTAGGTCTTGGTTGGAGGCGGCCACAACCCGGACGTCGCAGCTCACCTCGCCGGCGCCGCCAACGCGGGTGAAGCACCGCTCCTGCAGAACCCGCAGGAGGGTCGCCTGGAGCGGCAGCGGCATCGAGGCGATCTCATCCAGAAAGAGTGTTCCACCGTTCGCCTCCTCAAAGCGCCCCTCCCGGCGCCGGTGGGCACCCGTGAAGGCGCCTTTCTCATGGCCGAAGAGCTCGCTCTCAATCAGGGTCTCGGGTATGGCCGCGCAGTTTACTGCAACGAATGGCCCGCCGGAGCGGCGGCTAGCCCGGTGCAGGGTGCGCGCGACCAGCTCCTTGCCGGTGCCGGACTCGCCCTGCACCAGCACCGTGGCGTCGGTTGCCCCGACCTTTTCGATGGTCCGGAAGAGGCGCCCCATCGCCTCGGAGCGTCCGATCAGCTCCCCGTAGCGATCGCCGTCTCGGATGACCTCGCGGAGCTGCCGGTTTTCTTGTTCGAGGCGACGGGTCCGCAACACCCGCCGAACCGCGAGCAGCAGGGCCTCGCGCTCGAAGGGCTTCCCGAGGTAGTCGTCGGCACCGCGTTGGATCGCCTCGACCGCGTGGGCGATGGAGCCGTAGGCGGTCATCACGATGAAGCCGCAGCCCAGGGCGCGCCCTCGAACCTCGTCCAGGAGCTCGCCGCCGTCCCGCCCGGGCATCCGCCAGTCGCAGAGGACCAGGTCCGGGACCTCCTCCGCGATCGCGGCAAGCGCCTCGTCGACGGCACCGCTCGTGGTCACCGCGTACCCGTCGCGGCCGAGAATCTCCGCTATCAACTTCCGCTGCGGCGCCTCATCCTCCACCAGCAACACCGATACGGGTTCACCCACTTTCCCGTTCCCCTTTCTCAATATCCCCATCAACCAGCGGCAAGTACACGGAGGCAACCGTCCCCCCACCGTTCCTATCCGATACCTCGAGCCGGCCGCCATGCATTCCGACAACCAACTGCCGGGCCAGAAAGAGACCCATGCCCGAGCCGCCCACCTTGGTCGTCACGTGAGGCGAAAACAGACGCCGCCGCACCTCATCGGGCAGACCTGGCCCGCTGTCCGTGACGGTCACCAGGGCCTCCTCATCCTCACGCGCGATCCGTACCAGCACCGGTTCTCCTTCCGGGGATGCGTCGGTCGCATTTTCCACGAGGTTCGCGAGCGCTGCCCGCAGCGCACCCGGCACGACCCGCGCCACGAGGGTCTCATCGGCGCTCTCAATCCGCACCTCGGCCCCCTGCTGCACCGACTCCAGCGCCACCGCTTGCACAAGGTCGCCGAGGTCGATCGCCACCGGCTCCGCAACCTCCTCCGCCCCGAGAGCAAGGAAGGAGCGCAGCCATCGGTCGATGCGCCGGATCTGGGCACGCGAGGTGGCCACAAGACTCTGCCGGTCTCCCTCACCTCCGGCCAGTTCCTCCACCGCAAGGCCGAGCGTGTGCAAGGGATTGCGGAGGGTGTGGGCGAGCCCTCTGGAAAGATCGCCGAGCTGGGCGAGGTGCTCTCTTTGCTGCCAGCGATCCCGCTCTGCCTCGAGCTCCGCCAGCCTCTCCGACATGCGGTTGAACGAGCGCTGGAGATCTCCGACCTCTCCGGAAGCAGAGACCGGCACCTGAACCCCGAGGTCTCCGCGACCCACCGCCTCCGCACCCTCAGCCAGCATCCGCAGCGGCCGGGTGAGTCTGCGTGAAAGCACGGCCGAGGCGAAGAGCCCGGCGACCAGCAGCAGCCCCCCCACCGCTACACCTCTGCGCATAGTCCCCTGAATCCTCTCGATGGTCGGCGCCACCGGGATGGGAATCCGGTGGAGGGGGTGCTCGTCTTCGGAGACCACGAGGAATCGCTCCTCCCGGACCGTGCCGTCCTCAACCCGCAAGACCAGACGCCGAACCCCCGGAGCCTCGGCCGCCTCGTGGCCCGCGCCGTCGGGCTCGTTCTCTCCGACGAACTCCATGTCGTCCGCCTCGACCACCCAGTCGATCGTCTCCTCGACCACCTCCCCACCCTCCAGCGTGCTCCCGTGTCGGACCACGGGCCGACCAATCCGCTGACTCACCTGCGGACCGGCTTTTTTCGGGACCACGACGACTTGCACATGGGCATCAAGCTTTCCTGGAACGGGAGGTTGGGCTATCTCGGCGATCGCGTCGGTGCTGTCGATGTCCACCCCGACTATGTTGGGAAGACCCTTGTCGCCGGGAGCGATGGAGGGGCCGAAGAACGCCGTCTCCCCGCTGAGAATCTCCTTCCCCACCGAAGTGGCTATCCCGCCGAGCTCACTCTCGATGGCGCGCAGCTGGCGAGCGTGCAGCCACCACTGCACAGCCATCAAGGCCAGCACCAGCGCCGCCGTCCCCAGGAACAACCGTGTCTGAATCCGCATGGGCCCTCCAGGACTCCGCCCCGAGTATAAGCACCGCCGCGGTTCGGCCGACAGCTCGACGCCTTACGGACGGACCTCGGGCCCAAAGAAAGAAGCAATCCCCGTGCCATAGCTGGAACCTGCGGTTCAATTCTCAATTTTAAATTTTGAATTTTGAATTACTGGCGCCTTGCCATGATCTGCGCGCAGCTCTTCATCGAGGAAAATCTCCAAATCGAAATCCGCGAGCACAGATAATTGAGAATTGAGAATTCAGAATTGAGAATTCCTCGGCCAGCGGTTTCCTGGCCCTCTGAAAACCTGTCAATCGAGGCAGGTCCCTCACTATCGCTATCGATGAGCCGCCTGCCGGTCAGTCTTCCGACTCCTCCCGTCGGCGATCCGCCCGACCGGCCTCCCATCTTCCCATGAACTCCACCCAGTTCAGGGGGGAGCCCTGGTGCCAACTTTCGACGAAGATGGGGCTTCCGAGGCTGGCCGACAGCAGCGTTTCGTCTCCGCGCAGGCGACGGCGGTGTGTGGTGCCGTTGGCCCGGTGGGTCCTGACTCTCCGTTTGTTCTTCATAGCCCTCCGTTGGACGCACGGACCGTTCAGTGGTTGACCGGCGGCATCGCGGAAACCTCCGCAGCCATCTCTTGGTCCGTATACGAAACCCACCACGAATCCATCATGGCGCACGATAACCACAACTCTGGACGGGGGACAAGGAAACCGTGATGATAAAATGCATAAGAATGACCGGGGTCACAGAAGCTGACAACACCTCGACGCCGGCCGAAATTTCCAGTGGATACCACTCATGATCGAAGAGTTTGAAACACTGGCCGCAACCGGGCCCCGAATCTGGGCGATCGGGGGCGGTAAGGGCGGCGTGGGCAAGTCGGTCATCGCGGCCAACCTGGCTGCGTCGATGGCCCGTACCGGTATTCGGGTGGTGCTGGTGGATGCCGATCTCGGCGGCGCGAATCTCCATACCCTCCTCGGGATGCCGACTCCGCGGATCAACCTCTCCGACTTCATCGCCCGGCGGGTGACCAGCCTCGCAGACGTGATGGCGCCGACCCCCATCGAGAATCTTTGGCTTGTCAGCGGCGCGCACGCTCTGCTCGAAATGGCGAACCCGAACTTCGGCCAGAAGGGCAAGATCCTCCGCCACATCAGCGCCCTCGATGCGGACCATGTCATTCTCGACCTTGGGGCCGGCAGCGCATTCAACGTCCTCGATTTCTTCCTGGTCGCCCGCAGAGGCATCCTGGTGGTGGTGCCCGAGGCGACCTCGGTAGAGAACGCCCACCACTTCCTCAAGGCGGCCTTCTTTCGCAAGCTCAAACGAGCCCAACCAAGGCGCCAGGTTCGCGCGGCGATTGGCCAGGTGATGGCCAACGCCTCTGAGAGAGACCTTCGCACCCCCAGGGACCTCATATCCAAGGTCATGGCAGTCGATCCCGATGCGGGTGCGGCCCTCGTCGCCGAGGCCAGCACCTTCAACCCGTCGCTGATCGTCAACCGTGCCGAACACGCCGAGCACCAGCGTCTCGGCGAGGACATGGGCGCGGCGTGCCGTGACTACTTCGGTATCCGACTCGAGTGTCTCGGCACCCTTCCGACCGATCGGCTGGTGGTGCGATCCGTGAGCCAACGCAGCCCGGCCACTGAGCTCTACACCCAGAGCCCATTCGTGGCTGCCGTGCGGGGGGTCGCGGAGCGCCTCGCCAGTCCACAGTGGAGGATCGCGTGACGGGCCGCCCACGCCGCAAAGACTGGGAAGCCCTTGGTCTCGAGCCCGGCGCCGATCTCGCCCTGGTCAAGCGCGCCCACCGCCATCGCAGGTCCCTCTACGACAAAGGGTCTTTGGCCACATACACTCTGCTCGAGGATGACGAGCGGACCACGATGCTGTCACGTATCGACACGGCCTACCGCCGGATCGTGGGTACGGATCCTTCCGGTTCCCGACTCGACCCTTTCGGCGACGAAAGCACCTCCGACCGCTCGGAGGCGCCCACCGGACCGCCCCCAGATTCCCACCAGGAGCCAGGGGCTTATCTCCGGCACCACCGCCTGAGCCAGGGCCTCACCCTGCAGCAGATAGCCGCCGAGATCAGGGTGGGAGCCGCCATTCTGGCGCAGATCGAAAACGAGGAGTTCGAGGATCTACCGGCCCCGGTCTTCGTCCGCGGCTTTGTGCTCCAACTCGCACGCGCCCTCAGGTTGTCCGATGCCGAGGAGCTGGCAGGACACTTCCTGGTCAAGATGGTCGGCTGAGGGCACTCCCCAGAAACACCTCGTTCCCCCTCAATTCAGCGTCCGTTCCCGTTCTCGCAGCCAGGGTGAAGGGGTTGGGGCGGGCCCGAGAGTCGTAAGTCTTGAGTTTTGAGTTTTGAGTTATCGGCGCGGGGAGACGATCAGGAAGTTCGAGCTTTCTGCCCGCGCTTGAGGAAGCCAGCTTCAAATCTCGGAATTGTGCTGCCTGTCCCGGAGCCTCCGGTCGTCGACCCCGCAAAAAAAGGGCGCCCGCAGGCGCCCTTCGCGTTTTTGCAGAGCTGGGTATCAGCCGATTCCGGCCGCCTCCTCGAGCATGGCGGTGGTCAGTGACTTGGGCCGTTCGATGGGGTAGCCAAGCGCGCGGTCCCAGGTGATGTTGGTGAGCACGCCGAGCGCACGGCCAACGCCGAAGAGAACGGTGTAGAAGTCCCACTCGGTGAGGCCGTAGTACCACTGAATGACGCCGGACTGGGCGTCGACGTTGGGCCACGGGTTTTTGGCCTTGCCCTGCTCCTCGAGAATTCCCGGTGCAACCTGGTAGATCATGCTGATGAGCTTGAAGAGCGGGTAGTCGGGCAGGTGACTAAGGCAGAACTCCCGCTGTGAGGCGTAGCGAGGATCGGTCTTGCGCAGCACCGCGTGGCCGTAACCCGGAATCACCTGACCGCTGTTGAGCGTATCCCAGAGAGCCTGTTTCACGAGCTCCTCGGTCGGCTCCACGTCGCCAAGCTTCTCCATGAACTTCATGGTCCAGCTCAGAACCTCTTGGTTGGCGAGACCGTGGAGCGGACCCGCGAGGCCGTTGATACCGGCCGACAGCGAGTAGTAGGCGTCCGACAGCGCCGACGCCACGAGGTGGGTCGTGTGGGCGGAGACGTTGCCCGACTCGTGGTCGGAGTGGAGGATGAAGTACATCCGGGCGACGTCGTCGTACGGTTTGTCGATCCCCATCTGGTGGGCGAAGTTGCCGCCCATATCAAGATTCGGATCCTCGGCGATCTGGTCGTCATCCTTGTACTTGAGGCGATAGATGAAGGCGGCGAGGACCGAAAGTTTCGCCATCAGGTTGCAGGCATCCTCGTACGTCGGATCCCAGTAGTCCATCTTCGACATGCCTTCGTTGTAGCGCTTGACGAAGATCGATTCGCGTTGCATAGCGAGGATGCCGGCGGAGAACATCGTCATCGGGTGTGTGTCACCCGGCATCGCGCGCAAGACATCCTTGACGTAATCCGGGAGCTGCCGGCGTTTCTTGAAGTCCTCGACAACCTCGTTGGCCTGCTCGGCGGTCGGAATCTCGCCGGTCATCAGGAAGTAGAAGAAACCTTCGACGTTCGGGTACTCCTGGCCGGGCACCTGCGGCAGGGCTGCGAAGGTCTCGGGGATGGTCTTGCCGCGGAAGCGGATCCCCTCGAACGGGTCGAGGTATGAGACGTCGGTCACGAGGCACCTGACGCCGCGGGCGCCGCCGATCGCCTGGGTGATCGTCACATCGCTCAGCTTGACATCACCGTGCTCCTTGAGCAGCCGGACCGTCCGCGGGCGGTGCTCCTCGATCTTCTTGAACAGGGTTTCCTTCAAAGTCGACATTATCCCTCCCCTTCAGTCTGCCGGTCGAACCGCCGTCGGCGTTTCCACGGTTGCTCGATTCGGCCGTCAATTGGTTTTCTCGGCAACTGAGACACCGTTGCCGGGGCCTCTCGCGCCGAGAAGTATAGAGCTTGTGAAGAATAGTGACAAGCTATTTGTCACTTGCTCATGCTTGAGACTCGGGGTGACTCAAAACTCAACACCCGGCGGCGGCAGCGACCAGTGGCCGCAGCCCGAGATCGCCGGCGAGCGGCCACCACTCACCGCGGTGGGTCTCAGCGCCCGCCTTGGTCACGGCGTAGCCCATAGGGCGAAGCCGGGAGGGCGCCAGTAACGCACCCAAACGCGGGTAACGGGTCCAAGCCACTCGACCGCTCCACGCGCCGAAAATTCCGAATTCCGAATTCCGAATTCCGAATTCCGAATTTTTCTCCGCGTCCGGTCAGCAAACCAGGTTGACATCCCACGGCCGGAGGCGAAGAATCACCGGGTGCAGGGGATTGCAGACAACCGACGGCTGACCCAGGTCCTGCTGGCGATGGCAGACGCGCTGATGCTGTTGGCCGCGGGCCTCGCCGCCACCTGGATCCGGTTCGGGAGCGAGGCTTTCTCGCCGGAACTCGCCAAGATCCTCCATCACCCCGGCTTTGTCGCCTATGCAGTGCTGGTCCAGCTCGGCCTGGCCGTCACCTTCAATCTCTACCGCCCCGAGAACTGGCGAACCCGCGATTACGTGCTCGCCCGAATCGCCGCTCTCGGTGTCAGCCTCGCGGTGGCTTTCGCGGTCGGCACATACCTGGTGCTTCCGTGGCGCTTCGGTCGCGGTCTCCTCGCCCTCACCCTTTTCCTCTCTCTCCCCCTCCAGACCCTGGTTCGGTTCCTGTGGCTGGCCCTCAGCTCCCGCCCCCCGTCGCGCAGAGCGGTCGTCATCGGTGACGGCCCTATCGTCGGCGCCCTCGAGGAGGTGCTCGCTGAACGCCCTTCCCCACCGTTCCGCGTCGTCCGTCACCTGCCCGCCCCGGGCAGCCCCGACGCTCCGAGGATCACGATCGACGACCTGGCGGAGTCCGATCTCATCATCGTCGCCCAACTCGCCCACGACGCCACCGTCGACAAGCTCGCCGAGCTCAACTTCGGTGGCACCCAGGTCGTGGACGCCGCCGGAGCCTACGCCGCCCTCACCGGTCGCATCCCGGTCCAACAGGTCGACTCCCGCTGGTTCATCGCCACCGGGGACTTCTCCTCACTTGCCACCTCTCCTTTTCACCACGTGCAGCGGTTCTTCGACGTGGTCGCCGCGACCGCGCTTCTCGTCCTGTCCTCTCCGGTGCTCGTGCTTGCGGGAATCGCCATCCTGATCACCGAAGGCCGTCCGGTTTTCTTCAAGCAGGTTCGCGTCGGCCGCTATCGCAAGCCGTTCGTGCTTGTGAAGCTCCGCACCATGAAACGCGGCTCCGACAACAACGGACCCCAGTTCGCAGCCCGAAAGGACGAGCGTGTGCTGCGCGTGGGCCGTCTCCTGCGCCGCTGGCGCATCGACGAGCTGCCCCAACTGGTCAATGTTCTGCGCGGCGAAATGAGCCTGGTGGGCCCGCGTCCGGAGCGGCCCGATGTGGCCGAGCGGCTGGAACGAGAGATACCGTTTTACGCCTTCCGGTACTCGGTCCGTCCAGGCCTTACGGGCTGGGCGCAGGTCCACTTCCCCTACTGCGCCGAGCCGGAGGAGCACGTGGTCAAGCTCGAGTACGATCTCTACTCTCTTCGGCACCACGGTCCGGCCCTTTACGTCATCGTCCTCGTGCGGACTCTTGGCGCCCTGATCTTCACACCCGAAAGCTGACTCGGGTTGACACCCCTCCAACCGGGACACATACTGCAGGTAGGTCTTTCATAAAGAACGCATTTGCGTTTCCATGGGGGTGCCCCGCGCACCGCAGGGCTGAGAGCACACCCCTCGAACCTGATCCGGATCATGCCGGCGGAGGAAACTGGAGACGCCCAC
>Ga0209013_10005334_pt1 | contig 11097 bp, 10 predicted proteins | sample Cruoilmetagenom2_FD_187291 | JGI IMG/M metagenome (GOLD analysis project Ga0209013, IMG submission 187291) | Oil polluted marine microbial communities from Coal Oil Point, Santa Barbara, California, USA - Sample 2 (SPAdes) (version 2) | ecosystem: Environmental > Aquatic > Marine > Oil seeps ...
ATCGCTGTAAATACAGGATTAAAATTCAGAAATAAGCCTGAGGTCGTAGCTCCTATCTTTTGTACACCTATATTCCAGAACAACATACACAAAACAGTTGAAATCAAGCCGGTATATAAAATTGATTGTATGAACGATGCATCTACATGTTTGATTGTAATGTCACCAACGTGAAAAGGTAAAAGCATCATGATTCCGAACACACCCGAATATAAAGTGGCCATGAGTGGGGATGTATATTTCATAGCCCATTTACTACAAACAGAATATAACCCCCATAACGCCACTGCAGTCATCATGAAGAGATCGCCTTTATTAAACTGCAATGAAAATAAGACAGTTAAATGGCCGTTTGTTAGCACAAGGAGTACTCCCCCTAGAGAAACTAGCATAGCCATGATTTGAAAAACATTAATTTTTTCTTTTAAAAACAAATAAGAGCTTAAAGCAATGGAAAACATATTTATGGTTGATATTAATCCAACGTTAGACGCGGTAGTAAATTCCAAAGCCATAAACTGAAACATATTAAATAGAACAACTCCTGTAACACCCATCAATAGAAGGGGTACAATTGCTAATTTATTTGGTTTAAGTGTTTTTTCTTTCCATAAAACGATTGGTACAAGGAAGATAACTGCAATCAGCCAACGTAATAAAGTTAACGTTGAAGGTGTCGCATAATCCACAAGAGATTTTCCTACAACAAAATTGCCACCCCATAATAAACTTGTGAATAGTAATAATAAATAATATTTATATAGCACAAATAATGTCTCCTTCTTCGAACACACCGCATTATACATATATTATCATTTCATCTACTTTCACGTTATATAATTCTGCGACTTTCATTGATTTTAAAACAATCGAAAGTATATGATTAAAAGGACAACGATTATTCTGTTTACACACTTTATTATTCTACTCTTTGGAATAAATGAAAAGGAGCTACATTATGGAATCTTTCATTAGTAAAGTACTTGATCCAATTGACCTTCAAATTCTCGACATTTTGCAAAAATCCTCAGATATTAGCAATGCAGAACTAGGGCGATGTGTAAAGTTATCCCCACCAGCAACTCACGCGCGAATCAAACGCCTTAAAAACGAAGGCTACATCAATCGACATGTGGCGATTCTCGATCAAGAAAAACTTGGTTTTGACTTACTTTGTTTCGTATTTATTAGCACGGATATTCACCATGCAGATAAACTAGAAGTTCTTGAACAAAATCTGGAGGCAATGCCTGAAGTGCTTGAATGTCACTGCCTTACCGGAGAATTTGATTATTTAATGAAAGTTGCAAACAAAGACCGAGGTGAACTTGAAGCATTCATCCGAAAACTCAACAAACTTGGCATCTCACGCATCCAAACGACACTCGCATTGCGAGAAATAAAACAATCCACCATTCTTCCGATCTTGTAATTTGTACATTGTGTCACCAAGTAGTTTTTACACCCTTATAAATGCTCATCAAAAAAAGAGCTAATTACTTAGCTCTTTTCTTCGTATTGTTCAATTAGGTTCTGTGTAAACGAAGTACCAAAATAGGGTGATAATCAGAATCAATATTATGGCGTTAATAAACATAAAAATGCGGAACATTACTAGATGGTGTTTAGGAAATAACTTGTTACTAAACCAATCAATGAATAAAAATGGGATTGCCAAAACCTCTATATAGTCAAAAATGATGATGTCTAAATAATCTACATCATCATTTTTATATGGCTTGAACGCATAATAAAAACTGAGGACAGTAAAAACGCCGAATAATGCAGTTGCGATCAGAGCGATGATGATCAAGTGACTACCTCCGAGACAAGTAAGAAATTGATAAGAAAATAACTAGTTCGATCCAATTTTAGGATATGTATTGCCATGAATCGTAAATCAGGACATACCTTAATCTTTAATCATTATGGGAATTAGCCACTTTTTATAAAAATAAGCCACTGTATTAAGTAGTATAGCAGGGATTTTCTTTGGGAATAGCCTCATTGTATATAGATAGCGATAAGCTAATTTTAAATCATGCCACTGCGTACAATTTTTCGTTTGTTTAAAGCGAGCCACATCTATCAATTTGATTTCGTTTTTAGTTGTAATTAAGATATTTCTCAAATGGATATCAGAAGGATTTAATCCCTTGTTGGCAGCTAATGATAACGCTAAATCGATTTCATTTATATGAAATGCTGTGATTGGGATTCCATTATTGATGCACTCAAACAGTGTACAGCCTTCGATGTAATCAATGACTAAGTAGTTCGTACCTGAATCATAAATCGTTGGAAAATAAGAGATATCTTGAAGAATACGGTAGATTTCTGCTTCTTCTTTTGCAATGTACGTAAACTCGGGGAAAAATATTTTAATTACCTTATTGGAAGATTTAATTCGAAAAACAAATGCACTTCTCCCTGTCCCTATAAGAGTTAGAGAATCATCATAGTGAAGAAGTCGATTTTTCTTCGTTGAAATAACCACTGTATTTGCAAGTTCATGATAGGTATTCAAGCTACCCCCCCTTATTAATTATAATGAATAAGAAGAGACGTTATAACCTTGTTCGGTTACAACGCCTCATTTAAATTTCTTTGTTTCTTTAAATTTCACGGCAACTGTTATTCGGATTATCTGTCGCGGGATTATTTAAGTCTTTTTCTTGCTCACTGGATTGCTGTTGATTATTTTGTTGTTGCTCAAATGTACGTGATATATTTGCATCATTCTCACGTTGCTCTTGTTCGTGACTATGTGTATCGTCATTTTCACGTTGCTCTTCTTTTTTCACCTGATCGGGTTCGAATTCTGGAATCTTTTCTTTATTCGACATAAAAATCACCTCCTAGATTGTTATGTCTATTATTCCCTAGAAGGACTATAAAAACACCAAGATGATTTAAAAACCGTAAAATAAAGTGATCGACATGAGTATCGACCACTTTAGCTAATTACCTATGATTCATTTTTTGTTCTGAACTTCATATAACGAAACCATTTAAGAGGGTTTTGTCGTCTTCCCTTAGCGATTAAATACATCCACATTAAGAACGTAGTAGCACTGATTAAATAAACCATAAATACAAACGTTGCTTTAAACGTTAACCAATAGCCATTTGCATAATTCACATCAACCAATTTCCTGTCCGTATACCCTTCAATAATTAAAGGACCAAATGAAACAACTAATAACAATGAACCTAGTATGGTTAAAGATACACTCCATAATTTAAAAGGTTTATACCAGCCAACCCCAATCATCACACCAGCTATTGCTAAAGTCAGCAATCCATAATCTCTAAAATAATCGAGGAACGCATTTAAAAAGAATGATAAGAAAACCACAGACATCATAAAAATGGCAACAATCGACATAATCGCCGTTAACCCGAAAACTTCTCTAATTGTATGAACTATACGGTTCAAATTTCCAGATTGTTTCTCTAGTTCCCATTGATCATAGTTATATTCTAGATTAGCTTTATTAATTTTTCTCTTCTCTAGGTAAATAGTTAATTTGTTTTTTATGGTATCTGTAAATTCTAGATTTTTAATAATATCTTTAAATTTTCTCTCAACTAATTCCAGCCGATACTTTGCAGAGTTCATCCTTTTCCCTCCAACTTTTTACATGTTCCTCACCATTTTACGATTCATGGCACCTAATCTATACCTACTTTTATGGTTTTATTTGAAAATATACCCATTAACGATAATTCTTAATCCTATTCCAGTGAAATTAGTAAGGAAACACAGAAAACCCCCAGTAGAATACTGGGGGTTGTAGCGTTTCTATTCGAAAAGGCTTATTGTAACCTTTAACCTATATGTTGTCCTTACAAAGTCGTTTACGGAATTTTGTTACTGGAGAATAAAACAATTGTATTAGCGGCCCTATTGAGAGCGTCACAATTACGGTTCCAATACCAATTGGACCTCCAATTAGTAAGGCAATGATTAGTACTGTTACTTCCATGATGGTTTTCGAAAAAGCCAAACTTTTTCCTGTTCGCACTTGAATGGCCATCATTAAGGTATCCATGGGGTTTCGAGCAAAATTCGATTGTAAATAGAATGTTATTCCTAGTGCGATAATGAATGTGCTACCAATGAACATGAAAATTCGAAGTCCTAAATCTGTTGATGAAAAACCCGAGAAAACATAGAGTAGCCAAAAATCGATTAGGAATCCAATAATTAGAATTGTTATTACTGCCAAGAATTCCGGGATTTTTTTTAAAAGTGCCCCATTCAACAAAATGAGTAAAATCCCTACAATCAGAATCCAGGTTCCGACAGATAGTCCAGTTATGTCCGAAAGACCGACGTACATCGCGTCCCAAGCACCTGCTCCAAGATCCGCTAAAATCATCGTACTAATACCCAGTGAAAGAAAAGTTAATCCGACTATATAAAACAAACCAATGATTATTTTATTCTTCATAAGTACACCTCGATTCCATGACAAAATCTAATTCATTATCTTATCATGAAATCCTCTCCAAACCTTAAATTCTTAATTCATTGAAATATCTAGATTAACCTTTACACGAGTGTTTACAACGTCGACGATAATTTTTACAACGTGAAGGTCTTTTTTTTATCACGTGAGTTCTTTCTTTATGAAACTGGAGACTCTTTCGAATAAAAAATCCAGCATCATAAGATACTGGACACTGCTCCATATTTTATCTAATTAACTTTCTAATTGTTTGATTAATGCGCGTCCGGCCTGTCTTCCTGAAAATAAACAGCCACCTAGAAACGTTCCTTCTAATGATCGATACCCATGTACTCCGCCGCCTCCAAATCCCGCAACTTCCCCGGCAGCATATAGTCCTGGGACGTGTTCTCCTAGGGCATTGATGACCCTTCCAGCTAAATCTGTTTGAAGACCACCTAATGTCTTGCGGCTGATGATATTTAACCGCACAGCAATGAGTGGACCATTCTTAGAATCGAGAAATTTATGTGGTGACGCAACACGAATAAGTTTGTCCCCTATGTAATTACGCGCTCCCCGCAGAGCCGTTACTTGTAAATCCTTTGTGAATGTATGATTCATTTCACGATCACGAGCAACTATTTGTCTCTCCAAATCTACAAAATCAATTAAATCATCACCAGTAAGCTTGTTCATACCCACCACTAGTTCTTCTAATGTGTCAGCAACTACGAAATCTTCTCCATTATCCATGAATGCTTTGACCGGAGCAGTTGGACCTGGTAGTACACGCGATAACACTTGTTTTATACTTTTTCCTGTCAAATCCGGATTTTGCTCAGAACCAGATAAGGCAAATTCTTTTTCAATCACTTTTTGCGTTAATACAAACCATGAATAATCATATCCTGTTGCTTGGATCGTTTCTAATGTTCCAAGCGTATCAAAACCCGGAAAGTTAGGTGCCTTAAATCGTTGTCCTTTTGCGTCGAACCACATCGAAGAAGGTCCTGGAAGAATCCTAATTCCATGTTTCTCCCAAACAGGGTTCCAATTTTTTATTCCTTCCGTGTAATGCCACATCCGGTCTCTATTTACAATACGGCCGCCCGCTTGTTCTGTAATACCAAGCATCCGTCCATCAACATGTGCGGGTACCCCTGAAATCATTCGTTCTGGAGCTTTACCCAATCGAGCTGGCCAATTTTGCTTAATTAAATCAAAATTCGCGCCAATTCCGCCACTTGTCACTAACACGGCGTGTGCACGTAATTCAAATTCACTGATTATTTCTCGCGAACTCGCCTCACCGCGAGCAGAGTCACTCGGTACAAGCACACTTCCTTTAACTCCTTTTACGTGTCCTTCTTCAACAATTAAATCGTCTACACGGTGGCGCGGTAAATATTCAACCAAACCCTTTGCCATCGCTTCTCTTACTCGATCTTCAAAAGGCTTAATAATAGCAGGTCCCGTTCCCCACACAATATGAAATCTCGGAACAGAATTACCATGTCCCTCTGCTAAATATCCCCCTCGTTCAGCCCAGCCAACTACAGGGAAAAATCGAACACCTAACTTGTGCAGCCATTCTCTTTTCTCAAAAGTGGCAAAATCCACATAAGCCTCGGCCCATTTTCGCCCCCAATAATCTTCGTCTTCTCGATCGAACCCAGCTGATCCCATCCAGTCCTGTAAAGCTAAATCTCGAGAATCTTTAATCCCTAATCTACGTTGTTCAGGTGTATCCACTAAAAATAAACCACCAAAAGACCACCATGCCTGTCCTCCTATAGAAGATTCGGGCTCTTGGTCAACCAACTTTACTTTTTTGCCCGCTTCTACTAACTCAGCGGTTGCCACTAAACCGGCTAATCCAGCGCCAACAACGATGACATCTGCAATCATGTAATCCCCACTCCAATCATTGAATCTTTCATTATTCTTTTACTCTATTTATTCGAGAAACAAAGACTGGATTCCTTTGAATATCATCCATATCGTAAAATAAAGAATAGACCAAAACAGAGATCGTTAATGAATAGAAAGGCAACACATCATTCTTTCGACTGAAGTTGATATAAATAAGCGTATATATTCACAGAAAGTGGTAAACTCAAGATAGTTTAATTTTATATTAGGGGTGTATTCATTTGAAAATTTATGACGTCACAATAGTAGGCGCTGGGCCTGCAGGTTTGTTTACAGCTTTTTACGGTGGAATGCGACAAATGTCCGTAAAAATAATCGAAAGTTTGCCTAATCTTGGCGGACAGTTAACCGCGCTTTATCCTGAAAAGTATATATATGATGTGGCTGGATTCCCAAAAATCCGGGCAAAAGATTTAGTCGATAATCTTGAAGAACAACTCTCGGTATTCGCTCCAACCATTGTTACCGGCGAATCTGTTGAAGACATGACGAGAAATGAAGACGGAACATGGCAGTTAACAACGAATGAAGGAACACACTTATCTAAGACCGTTATCTTCACGAATGGGAACGGTGCTTTTGAACCGAAACGTTTGGAACTAGAAGAAGCGATGCAATTTGAAGGCAAACAGCTACATTATTTTGTAGATGATATGGGCACATATGCTGGAAAAGACGTCGTTTTATTTGGTGGCGGCGACTCTGCAGTCGATTGGGCGCTAATGTTAGAACCGATTGCAAATTCAGTCACACTTGTTCATCGAAGAGATTCATTCCGTGCACACGAACACAGTATTGAATTACTTAACAAATCGAGCGTTATCATTAAAACGCCATATGTTGTGGACCACTTCAATTCAGAAGGCGACACATTTACGCATGTAGCGGTTCGACATACAGATGGTTCAGTTGAAGAATTAAAAGCTGACCACGTGATCGTTAACTATGGCTTCCGTTCTTCCATTGGTAATATGAAAAACTGGGGCATGGAAATGGAACGTAATGCAATCGTTGTGAATTCACAAATGGAAACCACACAACCTGGCGTATATGCAGTTGGCGACAGTAATACTTACGCGGGTAAAGTCAAACTCATCGCTTGTGGATTTGGCGAAGCACCGATTGCAATCAATTCAGCCAAACACTTCGTTGATCCTGAAACGAAAAAACATGTAAAACACTCTACCGACTTATTTTCGCATTAATAAAAGAAGTGCAAAGCGCCGTCATCACGAAATGGTTAACAGGTCGCTCTAATCCGACTCTAGCGCTGGAGAGTCTGAGTTGAAAATTCGTTTTCGAATGTGCGGATTGGCCTGGGGACACTGGCTCTGAAAGCTAAATATATAAAAAAGATTCCTCTGGCTGTAATTGCTAGAGGAATCTTTTTTTGTAATTTATTTCTTTAACCTAGATTTCTTATTAATTGTTCAACAACGCTAAGCGTAGACTGTGGGTTTTGCCCAGTAAGAATCTTGCCATCTTTTACTGAGTACTCAGACCAATTTGGTGCAGGTATAACAATGGCTCCTAATTCTCGTAGTTTACTTTCTAGAAGGAAAGGCATTAATGCATCAAACGTAGTATCTCGCTCTTCTGCGTCTGTAAATGCACTGATTTTTTTACCTTTAACTAGAGGCTCACCGTTTGATAGAGTCGCCCCAACTAAACCAGCAGGACCATGACAAACGGAAACGATGTATCGGTCTGCTTCATAAAACTCTCTTAGCAAACGTTGAAGCTTTTTATTACCCGGGAAATCAAACATCGTGCCATGACCTCCTGGAAGGAAAATTACATCGTAATCACCCATTTCTACTTCTTCTATAGAAATGGTATCAGCTATATACTTTTCTGCCTCTAATGTTTCTTGAGGTGTATTTTCATCTATACTTCCAGGATCAACAGGTGCCTTTCCACCTTTAATGCTACTAATTGTAACGTCGTATCCTTGTTTTTTAAATGCCAAATAAGCATCTGCAAATTCCGATAGCCACGTACCAGTAGGTTTATCTTCGCCCATCTTATCAGTACTGGTTAGGACCATAACTATTTTTTTAGTCAATACCATCTCTCCTATTCCATTAAAGCTCCTATAATAGTGGCACTTACTCTATCTACCCAATTCAAAAATATATAAACGTCGAATAAAGCCCCTGCTTGGTTCGACTATTTCCATCAATCAATTACATCGTTGGATTATTTTTGAATGGCTTCTTACGAATGAGATTCCACACAGCCATCCCATCACTTGGATTTTCACCATGCCATATCGGAAAGAGCGAAAAGAAAACAAAATAGAAAGAAAAATATACATATTGATATAGAAATGCAGTAGGTTCTATCTCCCTTAATAAGATAAGTCCATTTAAAAGAAATATACTTCCTAAGTTAAATATGGACCCACCTAAATAGACAAGGATAAGCCGCCATCTGCTATCTTTTTTAGAAACTGCGATATATTCACACCATCCGTCGTAAAAATAAAGACGGCGTATATGAAGAGGTCCAATTTTTGTCAGGATTTTCCCTGAACCAATATGCATATTTACTTTTCCACCAAATAGTCGAGCAAAAAACATATGACCTAGTTGATGTAAAATTGTTACTAGTGGAAGTATCAGAAAAAAGGACAGGAAAAATTTCCAAAGATCATTAAACCCAAACATATATCCACCTGCTTTCCATTAAATAATTCGTAAGTTTACGAGATGCATGGGAGAATTACAAACATTTCCCCTTATCAAATCGTGGTAATGGTTACCAAGCCTTATATTTATTTTTTTATAGCTTTTGCAATTCCGCTTCAATTAATCTGTAAAATTAAGCGTAATGTAGGGTTATTATAAGTTTTTTATGAAGATTTTTAATTCAGTATTTCCATATAAGGATGTACTTTATTACTTATATTCATTTCATAGAAACCTCAACATGATTGAATAAAGAACGGATTCTTGATAAGTTGTTACAGGATTCAAATTCTAAATATAGAAATTTATCCGTATTTTCTTACTTAAGAGGCACACACATCAAGGAGGACATCATGAAGAAAAGTTTAAAAATGGGAAGTGCCTTTATTGGCATTATTGTTGGAGCGGGATTTGCTTCAGGTCAAGAAATACTCCAGTACTTTACAAGTTTTGGACATTTAGGTTTGCTTGCAGCATTTATTTCAACCGTTTTATTTGCATATCTTGGGATGAATTTGACGAAACTTGGCAGTAGGATGCAAACCACCTCACACAAAGAAGTTGTGTATGGCATCAGCGGAAAATTCCTCGGCAGAATCGTGGATGGCATCATTATTCTCACTTTGTTTGGTGTTGGTGTAGTGATGATTGCGGGAGCAGGATCTATATTCTCTCAGCAATTCGGCTTATCGGCTACGCTTGGTAGTACGGTTATGGCAATTATAGTTATCTTGACGATTATGTTGAACGTTCAGAAAGTCATAGCTATTATTGGTGGTGTAACACCTTTCCTAATCTTGGCTGTTATTTTAATTGCTATTTACAGCTTATCAACAATGGAAACTTCTTTTTCAGAGTTAAATTCTTTGGCATTAAAACAGCCTACTCCTTTTTCAAATTGGTTCTTATCCGCAATTAATTATGTTTCTTTTAATATCGCGGTTGGTGCTTCAATGGCTATCGTGATGGGTGGAACTGAAAGAGATGAAAAAGTTGCAGCTCGTGGCGGATTAATTGGTGGGCTAGGACTTGGCGTTTTGATTATCTTGAGTCATTTAACCATCTTTTCGAAAATTGACGACGTTGCTGGATTCGAAATGCCGATGTTGAAAATCGTTAATGATATACATCCTGTACTAGGAATCCTAATGTCATTAATTCTATTCGCCATGATTTACAACACGGCCGTCGGAATGTTCTATTCATTCTCAGCTCGTTTTGTCGAAATTGGTACATACAAGTTTAAAGTTTTTGTCATTATTACTGGAATTACGGCATACGTAGCTAGTTTCATCGGTTTTACCAAATTAGTGAGCATGTTCTATCCAGTTGTCGGATACCTTGGATTTTTCTTAGTAGGAGCCATAATTTATGCTTCTTTTAAGAAAAAATAATCATAATAAAAAGTCTTATTCTATTTTAATAATTCATTGATTTGCCCCTCACTTTATGCTATATTTATTGATTGAATTATCCTAAATGTAAGGTGGTTATTTTAAATGGAAAACAATGCTTATCAAGTCTTGTTATATTATAAATATGTTTTAATAGATGAACCTGAATTATTTGCACAAACTCACTTAGCTGCATGCAAAGAAATTGGCTTATTAGGTCGTATTCTTGTCTCTACGGAAGGCATTAACGGAACAGTTTCTGGAACGATCGAACAGACTCAAGCTTACATGGATATGATGAAGAGTGATGAGCGCTTTGCTGATATGATGTGGAAAATTGATGCTGCTGAAGGTCATGCTTTCAAAAAGATGCATGTACGTGCAAAAAGAGAAGTTGTCCATCTCGGACTTGGTGAAGATGATATTAATCCGAATGAACTTACAGGTACGTACCTATCCCCTACAGAATTCTACGAAAAAATGCAGCAAGATGACACAATCGTTATCGATGCACGTAATGACTACGAATTCGATTTAGGCCATTTCCGAGGAGCAGTTCGTCCAGAAATTAAAAATTTCCGCGACTTGCCTCAATGGATGCGCGAAAACAAAGAACAGTTTGAA
>Ga0209013_10005335_pt1 | contig 11096 bp, 9 predicted proteins | sample Cruoilmetagenom2_FD_187291 | JGI IMG/M metagenome (GOLD analysis project Ga0209013, IMG submission 187291) | Oil polluted marine microbial communities from Coal Oil Point, Santa Barbara, California, USA - Sample 2 (SPAdes) (version 2) | ecosystem: Environmental > Aquatic > Marine > Oil seeps ...
AAAGAAAAAAAAGACCACTGATGCGGATCAGTGGACTTAAGCTGATAATACTTTTCTTCCTTTAGCGCGACGTGCTGCTAGTACGCGACGGCCGTTTTTAGAACTCATGCGAGCGCGGAATCCGTGGACTTTGCTGTGCTTACGTTTATTTGGTTGGTATGTGCGTTTCATCTATGTGACACCTCCTGAAAAATTGAAAGTCGATTTATCTCTTACAGACAGTCTTGGATATTATATATAATTTGCACCCGAATTGTCAATAGCATTTCAAAATATGCTTGTCCTTCACTGAATGCTTGTCCTAAAAGTAGTTGTCCACATTCCTGTGGTAATCTATTCACTGCACTGTGGATAAGAAAATTCGTGGATTTTTTTATCCACACCCCTTATCTACACCTTTTTCACAAACCAACTGCCTGTGGACAACGTATGTGTGCATGAATATGCATTTTGTGGATAACCATCTAGAACGCTTGTAATTTCTAGTTTTTTTTGATACGATGTTTGTGTTTTACTCTTCAAAACCAAAAATGAGTATTCATGGTTATCCACAACTGTTAGTAAGCTGTGGATAGTTTATCCCAAGGCTCTTATTAACCTTTATCCACAACCTGTGGTTTTGTGCATGACTATACATATAGAAGCGTAATATAGTCGAATTAAAATTTTTTAAGAAGGAGGTACATTGTTGGAACATTTAGAAGAACTATGGTCGAACGTTCTTTCTCAAGTAGAGCAAAAGATCTCGAAACCTAGCTTTGAAACGTGGCTCAAATCCACAAAAATGCTCACGTATCAGGGCGATACCGTGACGATTGCCGCTCCAAATTCATTTGCACGTGATTGGCTGGACACACATTATGTCCATTTAGTCGCTGGAATCCTCACTGAATTGACCGGAGAGGGACTAACAATCAAATTTGTTGTACCAAAAGATCAAAATATAGAAGATTTCTCGCTTCCAAAACCGATTATCTCCGTGAAAGACGATGAGCAACCGGAATATTCCCCAGGCATGCTGAATTCGAAATATACCTTTGATACGTATGTCATCGGATCCGGGAATCGTTTCGCTCATGCGGCGTCACTCGCAGTGGCCGAAGCACCGGCAAAAGCCTACAACCCGCTGTTTATATACGGTGGAGTGGGATTAGGTAAGACCCATTTAATGCATGCGATCGGACACTATGTACAAGAGCACAATCCCAATGCGAAAGTCGTTTATCTGTCTTCCGAAAAATTCACGAATGAATTCATCAACTCAATCCGTGATAATAAAACAGTTGAATTCCGCAATAAATACCGGAGTGTCGATGTACTATTAATAGATGATATTCAGTTTTTGGCAGGAAAAGAACAAACACAGGAAGAGTTTTTCCATACATTCAATACATTGCATGAAGAATCCAAGCAAATCGTCATATCAAGTGATAGACCGCCAAAAGAAATTCCGACACTGGAAGATCGCTTGCGTTCCCGCTTCGAATGGGGACTGATCACAGATATCACGCCGCCTGACCTGGAAACGCGCATTGCCATTTTGCGTAAAAAAGCAAAAGCAGACGGATTGGATATTCCTAATGAAGTAATGGCTTATATCGCCAGCCAAATTGATTCGAATATTCGTGAGCTGGAGGGTGCCTTAATCCGCGTGGTTGCCTATTCTTCGTTAGTAAATAAGGATATGAACACCGATTTGGCTGCAGAAGCGTTAAAAGACATCATGCCGAATGCAAAACCTCGTATGATTACGATATTGGATATTCAAAAAACGGTGGGCGAACACTTCCATATACGATTGGAAGACTTTACTGCGAAGAAACGGACAAAATCAATCGCTTTCCCAAGACAAATCGCCATGTATTTGTCACGAGAACTGACCAACTTCTCATTGCCGAAGATTGGGGAGGAATTTGGGGGTCGTGATCACACGACTGTCATTCATGCACATGAAAAAATTTCGACTCTATTAAAAGAAGATCAAGCTCTTCAACAGGACTTGAAGCAAATCAAGAGTTTATTAGGCAAGTCTTAACACTGTGGATAACCCTATGTTGAGCAACCTAGTTTTCACACAGTTTATCTACATGTGGATAACTTGGTATCGTTGAGAAAATAGCACTTACTAACATATCCACAGGCCCTATTACTATATCTATTATTCTTTTAAAACATTAATATATATATAAGCGAGGTAAAATGATGAAATTTGAAATCATGCGAGAACGGTTATTAGATGGATTAAACGATGTAATGAAAGCTGTTAGTTCGAAAACAACAATTCCGATATTGACCGGGATTAAACTGGAAGTTACTGAAGATGGATTGCACTTGACAGGCAGTGATTCCGATATCACGATTCAAACATTCATCAAAGCAGAAGAAAATGGGGAACAAGTGATTCGTGTTATAGAAGAAGGATCAATTGTTGTTCAAGCACGTATGTTTAACGAAATTGTCCGTAAGTTACCAACAAGTGATGTAGAAATCGAAGTGAATAACCAATATCAAACCCATATTCGCTCAGGTAAATCAGAATTCCATTTAATTGGACAAGATGCTTCTGAATATCCTTTGCTTCCGGAAATTGAAGATGATCGCCAATTTGTCATTCCTGCTGATCTATTGAAATCAATTGTCCGTGAAACAGTATTTGCTGTATCGACTTCAGAAAGTCGACCGGTATTGACTGGTGTCCATTGGGAAGTGAAAAACGGAGAACTTGTTTGTGTAGCCACTGACAGTCACCGTCTTGCTCGTCGCAAAACGACATTGGATCAACTGCCAGAAGGAGAATACAGCGTAGTCATTCCAGGAAAGAGCTTGAACGAATTAAGCAAAATCATCGGGGACTCCTCAGAACCTGTCCACATCGTGATGACGCAGCAACAAGTATTGTTCAAAACTTCCGATGTGCTATTCTATTCCCGTTTACTAGAAGGCAATTATCCAGATACATCCCGTTTGATTCCGAATGAATACAAAACAACCGTTACGGTAAACGGAAAAGCATTGCTTCAAGCAATTGACCGTGCGTCTCTATTAGCGCGTGAGGAACGTAATAATATTGTTCGCTTCTCATCTCTTGAAGGCAATGTCGTTGAAATCTCTTCTAGTTCACCTGAAGTAGGTAAAGTGGAAGAACAGATTCAGGCAACAGCCATCGAGGGAGAAGAACTGAAGATTTCATTCAGTGCGAAATACATGATGGATGCATTGAAAGCTGTGGATGGCCAAGATGTAAAAGTCCAATTTACCGGAGCGATGCGCCCATTCATTCTAAAATCAGTGCATGATGATGCGATATTGCAATTGATTTTACCGGTTCGAACATACTGACAAACAATTATTTTGAGGGTAGTCCTATATGGGGCTATCCTTTTTTACTTATTAGCCATAATGGGGTAAAATGAAGGGATAGACTAAAAAGCGAAGGATGTAATCAACATGAAAGAGCTTGAAATTGGAACGGAATACGTAACACTGGGTCAGGTATTGAAAATGACCGATGTAATTAGCTCTGGCGGAATGGCAAAATGGTTCCTATCCGAAAATGAAGTATTGATAAATGGTCAGGTTGATCAAAGACGCGGGCGTAAACTACGAGACGGAGATCTTGTTCTTATCCCCGGAATGGAAGAATTTCGTATCGTGGATCCATTGAGCGGACAATAATATGCATATCGAACGGCTTGAATTAACGAATTATCGAAACTACGATTCGTTGGCACTGACATTTTCCCCAACCATCAATGTACTGATTGGGGAAAATGCCCAGGGAAAAACGAATATCATGGAATCGATTTACGTGCTCTCGATGGCAAAATCCCATCGGACCTCCAATGATAAAGAATTGATACGTTGGAGCGAAGAATATGGTAAAATAAAAGGTGATGTTCAAAAAAAATACGGTCGCTTACCGCTTGAATTGACCTTGTCCAAAAAAGGGAAAAAAGCGAAAGTGAATCACCTGGAACAAAACCGGTTAAGCGATTATATCGGTCAATTAAATGTGGTGATGTTTGCACCAGAAGATTTGCATCTAGTCAAAGGTAGTCCTCAAGTACGAAGACGTTTTCTGGACATGGAAATTGGGCAAATATCGCCTATTTATTTACACGATTTGCTGACCTTTCAAAAGTTATTGAAACAACGTAATCATTTATTGAAAATGCATCAAGGGAAATCAGCTGTCAATGATGTAATGTTTGATGTATATACAGATCAATATATTCAAGCTGCTGTCAGTGTTATTCGCAAAAGATTTCAGTTTATGGAGCTTCTCCAAAAATGGGCGGAACCGATTCATTTCGGCATTTCCCGTGGGTTGGAGAAGTTGGAAGTCCGTTATAACCCTGTCAGTGGGCTTGTACAAAGTGCAACATTTGAACAAATGGCCGATCATTTACGCCAGAAACTGCAAGCCGGTAAAGCACAGGAGCTGGCAAGAGGCGTGACGTTGACCGGTCCTCACCGGGATGACCTGCAGTTTTTTGTCAATGGCTATGATGTGCAAACTTACGGTTCGCAAGGCCAGCAGCGCACAACGGCACTGTCACTTAAACTTGCAGAAATTGAATTGATAAAACAAGAGGTGGGAGAGTCTCCCGTATTGTTGTTGGACGATGTCTTGTCCGAACTCGATGATTACAGGCAATCCCACTTGTTAAATACCATCCAGGGCGAAGTTCAAACATTCGTCACCACCACCAGTGTGGATGGCATCGACCATGAAACAATTAACCAAGCTGCAATTTTCAAAGTGACACAAGGACAGGTCGATGAGGGAGCGTGAATTTTTTGTATGTAGTTATCGGCAAGTCAATTGTCGCCAAGTACAGCGAAATTATCACCATATTGGATTTTCGCGAGATGAAGGATGAGACGGAGAAGGATGCGTGGCTGCAAAATTCACAAACACGAGCTCTTGTCGAAAGACAACGTGTAAAGTCCTTGGTCGTCACTCCTTTTTTAACGTATGCCTCTCCTCTGAGTCCGCAGAACATTGTGAAGAAATTTAATTCAGGGGCTCCCCCTTTTATGACATTAGCAAGAAGATAGTAGGAAAGAGCAGGTGAGCTTAATGGCGATGGAAGAAAAAGAACTGCAGCAATCTTATGATGCTGATCAAATACAGGTATTAGAAGGTCTTGAAGCGGTACGTAAACGTCCAGGTATGTACATTGGTTCGACGAGTTCAAAAGGTCTTCACCACTTAGTATGGGAAATCGTCGATAATGCGATTGACGAAGCTTTGGCCGGTTATTGTGATGAAATCAAGATCACGATAGAAAAAGATAATTGGATTAAAGTAGACGACAATGGCCGTGGGATTCCTGTGAGCAATCACGAGAAAATGGGACGTCCAGCAGTTGAAGTCATCATGACCGTCCTGCATGCCGGCGGTAAATTCGGCGGTGGCGGATATAAAGTATCCGGAGGTCTTCATGGTGTAGGTGCTTCCGTTGTGAACGCTTTGTCCGAAGTCACGGAAGTTTATGTACATCGTGATGAAAAAATCCACTATATCAAATTTGAACGTGGTGCGGTTACCGAAGAACTGAAAGTGATTGGTGAAACAGACCACACTGGCTCGACCGTTCGTTTTAAAGCAGATCCAGAGATTTTCACTGAAACAACAATCTATGAATACGACATTTTGGCGAATCGTCTTCGCGAACTAGCTTACTTGAACAAAGGTTTGGGCATTGTCATTGCTGATGAGCGTGAAGAGGAAGTTCGTACGAATAACTACCACTTCGAAGGTGGTATCAAGTCCTACGTTGAACATTTGAACAAATCGAAAGAACCGATCCATGAGGAACCAATATACATCGAAGGTGAAAAAGACGGAATTTCGATTGAAATCGCACTTCAGTATAATAGTGGCTACTCGTCAAATATCTTCTCTTTTGCGAATAACATCAATACGTATGAAGGCGGAACACATGAATCCGGCTTCAAAATGGCTTTGACACGCGTAATCAATGATTATGGCCGCAAGAACAATCTGCTAAAAGATGCGGATTCAAATTTGACTGGAGACGACGTGCGTGAGGGATTGACAGCAATCGTTTCGATCAAACATCCGGATCCACAGTTTGAAGGGCAAACGAAAACCAAGTTAGGAAACTCTGAAGTCAGCACAATCACGAACTCCTTGTTCTCTGAAGCTTTCGAGCGATTTTTACTTGAGAATCCATCTGTTGCTCGTAAAGTCATCGACAAAGGATTGATGGCAGCACGAGCACGTGTTGCAGCCAAGAAAGCCCGTGAATTCACACGCCGCAAGTCAGCGTTGGAAGTTTCCAGTCTACCTGGTAAATTAGCGGATTGTTCATCACGTGTTCCCGCAGAGAGCGAATTATACATCGTTGAGGGTGACTCGGCTGGTGGTTCAGCAAAATCCGGCCGTGATCGTCACTTCCAGGCAATCCTGCCATTGCGTGGGAAAATCCTGAACGTCGAAAAAGCTCGTCTTGACCGCATTTTAGGGAATGCAGAAATCCGTGCCATGATCACTGCTTTGGGGACGGGCATCGGTGGAGAATTTACACTTGAAAAAGCACGTTATCATAAAGTCGTGATCATGACTGATGCCGACGTCGATGGTGCGCATATCCGTACGCTGCTGTTGACATTCTTCTTCCGTTTCATGCGTCCGTTGATTGAAGCGGGTTACGTGTATATTGCGCAACCGCCATTATTCCAGATTAAACAAGGGAAACATGTTGAATATTGTTATTCAGATAAACAACTCCAAGAAATTCTGGAGAGACTTCCTAAACATCCTAAACCTGGCATTCAGCGCTACAAAGGTCTGGGAGAAATGGATGCAACCCAGTTATGGGAGACAACGATGGATCCAGATGTTCGTACTTTACTGCAAGTCAATTTGGAAGATGCAATTGATGCAGATGAAACTTTCGAACGCTTGATGGGTGACGAAGTGGAACCGCGTCGTCAATTCATTGAAGAAAATGCTATTTATGTAAAGAATCTAGATATATAAAGATTGTAAGTGAAGGGAGTCCTACAGCATGTCAGAAATACCGAATCATGGTGTAAAAGGAATCAATCTCAGTTCCGAGATGAAAACGTCATTCCTTGATTATGCCATGAGTGTCATCGTTTCCCGCGCACTTCCAGACGTCCGTGACGGGCTGAAACCTGTTCACCGCCGTATTTTATATGCAATGCAAGGTATGGGGAACACAGCTGATAAACCACATAAGAAATCAGCACGTATTGTCGGGGATGCAATGGGTAAGTACCATCCACATGGTGATAGTTCCATTTACGACGCAATGGTACGTATGGCACAACACTGGAGTTATCGCCACATGTTGGTTGATGGTCACGGGAACTTTGGATCAGTAGATGGTGATTCTGCCGCAGCCATGCGTTATACCGAATCTCGTATGTCAAAAATAGCGATGGAATTACTGCGTGATATTAATAAAAATACAATTGATTTCAAAGACAACTATGATGGTCAAGAACAAGAACCTATTGTTCTGCCAGCCCGTTATCCCAACTTATTAGTGAACGGTACTTCAGGGATTGCGGTAGGGATGGCAACTAACATTCCACCACATCACTTGGGTGAAACAATTGATGGAGTTTTGGCACTTGCTGAAAACCCAGCCATTACGACTGATGAATTGATGGAAATCATACCAGGACCAGATTTTCCTACAGGTGGTATCATTTTAGGCAGAAGCGGGATTCGTCGTGCTTATGAAACTGGTAGAGGCTCTATTATCGTCCGGGGGAAAGTTGAAATTGAACAGAAACCGAGTGGTAAAGAGGTAATCTTGGTTCATGAACTTCCTTATCAAGTGAACAAAGCCCGTCTAATCGAAAAAATAGCGGAGTATGTGCGTGATAAGAAGATTGACGGAATCACGGATCTTCGGGATGAGTCAGACCGTAATGGGATGCGCATCGTCATCGAAGTCCGTAAAGATGCAAATGCAAATGTTTTACTTAACAACTTGTACAAACAAACGGCTCTTCAATCAAGCTTTGGTGTAAACATGCTGGCTCTTGTCGATGGACAGCCCAAAGTACTTGGCTTAAAAGAGATTTTATATCATTACTTAGAACATCAAAAGGTCGTTATCAAGCGACGCACACAGTTTGAATTAACAAAAGCAGAAGATCGTGCCCATATTTTAGAAGGACTTCGTATTGCATTAGACCATATCGATGAAATCATTGCATTAATTCGTCGTTCGCAAACAGGTGAAGAAGCAAAACTGGGATTGGTTGAACAATTTAATTTATCAGAACGCCAAGCACAAGCGATTCTCGACATGCGTCTCCAACGCTTAACTGGGTTAGAACGTGATAAAATCGAGGCTGAATATCAAGAGTTATTAAAACTCATTGCAGAGCTTCGTGCAATTTTAGCTGATGAATTGAAAGTCATCCAAATCATCCGCGAAGAGTTGAACGAAATTAAAGAGCGTTTCAGCGATGATCGCCGTACGGAAATCACTGCTGGCGGCGCCGAAATGATGGAAGATGAAGACTTAATTCCACGTGAGAATTCGGTTCTGACATTGACACATAACGGTTATATCAAACGTTTGCCAGTAAATACGTACCGTAGCCAAAAACGTGGAGGACGAGGCGTACAAGGAATGGGTACGAATGAGAATGACTTCGTAGAACATTTACTCTTTACGTCAACACATGACACGATTCTGTTCTTTACAAACACAGGAAAAGTATATCGTGCAAAAGGATACGAAATACCTGAGTTTGGTCGTACCGCGAAAGGCTTGCCAATCGTCAACCTACTGGGCGTTGATAAAGAAGAAAAAGTAACGGCGATGATTCGAGTGGATTCATTTGAAGCTGATGCCTACTTCATGTTCACGACACGGTCCGGAGTGACGAAACGTACACCGGTAAGCAGCTTCGCAAACATTCGAGCGAATGGATTAATCTCCATCTCTTTAAGAGAAGATGATGAATTGATTTCTGTTCGATTAACAGATGGTAAAAAACATATCATCATTGGTACTCGTCAGGGGATGCTCGTACGTTTCGAGGAAACGGATATCCGTTCAATGGGACGGACTGCATCAGGAGTTCGAGGGATTCGTTTACGTGAAGACGATTTTGTTGTCGGCATGGAAATCCTAGAACCTGGTCAAGAAGTACTCGTTGTAACAGAGAATGGGTATGGAAAACGTACACCTGAAGAAGAATATCGCTTGCAATCTCGTGGTGGTGTCGGAATCAAAACGAGCCAAATCACCGAAAAAACGGGTCCATTATCGGCAGTGAAAGCTGTTGATGGTTCGGAAGACTTGATGCTCATTACGATCAATGGCATGTTGATCCGTATGGACGTCAGCAGCATTTCGGTCACTGGACGAAGCACACAAGGCGTTCGTTTGATTCGTTTGGGCGAAGATGAATTCGTGGCTACCGTTGCGAGAGTCAAAAAAGAAGTAGATGAAGAAGAATTTGAAGATGATGAAGAAGGCTTGGAAGGTGGAGCAATAGAAGCGGACGGTCAAGAACCGGAAGCCGATGCTAATGAAATCCTCCCAGCTGAACCAGACGTCTCTGAAGAAGAATAAAAAAACAGGTCTAGGGGGGAAAGCTCCTTAGACCTGTTTTTGTATATTGCGATAGCCCATGTAGTAGAACAGGATACTGCATAAAATGATGATTCCGATAACCGAGAATAGAACTTTACCTTCGTATTCCCCAAGTAACCATCCTCCAAGGATAGGTCCCGTAAAACTTCCGATGGAACGGAATTGGCCAGCTCCGAAGTAAGTCCCTTTCCGATCCTCCGGTGCTATCTGATCGATAAAGACACTTGTTGAAGGAAAGATAAAGATTTCCCCGACAGTCACGATTGCCATCGCAATCATCATGCCCACCGCAGATGTGGCAAATCCGAAACTGGCGAATCCAATTGCAAACAACACACTTCCGAAAATCATGGTACGAAGAACCGGCCACCTTTCGGATAACAAGCTAAACGGAACTTGCAAAATGATAACGAGAATGGCATTTAGTGCAATGAGTCTAGCAAATAGTGCCACACCATCTGAAAATGAATTCTGTAAGTATTGGGGCAGATTAGAGTCAACCTGTGAGTAGCCGACATTGATCAAAATGCCACCGATAATGAATACGAGCAAGGTTTTGTCCCGCCAAGCAACGGACAATACGTCAAACAGTGGCTGCTTCAATATTGGTGTTGCATGAGTGACGTAAAAACGGTGGAACATGATAATGAGAGTAGCTCCATAAAGAACATACATTGTCCCCGTCAGGATGAATGGGAGAGTTGACGAAAACTGAGCAACATAAACTCCAAGAAGCGGCCCGACAGATGCTCCGATATTGATTGCCATATAGCGCAATGAAAATACTCGTTTTCTCTTATCGAGTGGAGTCAGATCCGCCATCAATGCCTGTGAGGATGGCTCAAAGAACGAGCGGCAAAGACCATTCAGGGCATTGAGCGCCATGAAAACCCCAATATGGGAAGCCTGGGAAAACCCAAAATAAACGAGTCCCCAAACGAATATCGTAATCAGCATGACCTTCTTGCGGCCATAACGGTCCGAAATATACCCCCCTATGAAACCACCAAGTGTCCCGGTCAATGGTGACAACCCGATGGTGACCCCAATCCAAATCGGGTGAATCCCGTGTGAGTTCGATAAATAGAGTGCAAGGAACGGCAATGCCATAAAACTGGCTCCCCTTGCAAACACAGTTCCTATTAGTAAAGTCCAAACCACAGGATGAAATGAAAACTTATCGCGCAACTGTACACCTTCTTTCTAACTATCATATTACCTTTCAGCAAGTTGCTGGGATAGTTCAAAAAATGAATAAAAGGTCTTCAGAAATTTGGATGACAACCATATCGTATTTTGGCGATATGTAGCTAAGGAAGGACAGAGACTGAAAGAAACAATATATAGATGAATCATGTACCGAATTCAAAAATATCACTATATATAGATGAGAGTCACTTAGAAAATATTAGATGAGGAAAAGCATTCATAAAAGAATAGAGTTTTTCTTGTAATACTATTGACACTCGTGTCGAA
>Ga0209013_10005336_pt1 | contig 11092 bp, 11 predicted proteins | sample Cruoilmetagenom2_FD_187291 | JGI IMG/M metagenome (GOLD analysis project Ga0209013, IMG submission 187291) | Oil polluted marine microbial communities from Coal Oil Point, Santa Barbara, California, USA - Sample 2 (SPAdes) (version 2) | ecosystem: Environmental > Aquatic > Marine > Oil seeps ...
CTCTTAGCTTATTACCCTTTGAATTAGCCAGCTAGTACTACAGCTTTTTTCGCTCACATCTTACCCCTTCTCGTTCTTTTAAAAGTTTGGGTATTTACTTGGTGGGGTAATAATGGCATTGACGGTGCCCTTTATTCCAACCCCATAAACCTCAGTGCCCTCTCTCGAGTATAACTATGGAATGGATTCCAGCGCTGCCGTTGTAGATACGAAGCAGAAATCTCCAGTGCACCTTTTTCGCCGTGGAGAGTGAGATCCCCAAGTTTTATACCGGGGCTTGACGGGGCTCCCTTCCGACCATAGAGTGGGTCATCTTCCGAGATGGGAAGTGCAAGATGGGAGAGAGAATAAACACCCTCCGGCCAATCAGTGTCAAGATGTTTCCGTTGTGTATTTCCAGATTTGTCTATCGTTATCTGTTGCATATTGCCCTCTGGATTTTCCGCATCATTGCTGACAATATCCAATCGATAATGTCTGCCTGCTTTATCTGAAATAAGTCTCTTAATGGAATTCTGCACTTTGGGAGGGATAAGATGTGTCTTTTCGTAGCGATAATTGACGTCAATGAGTACCAGGGTATTGTTATTATCCGGCAGGCGATTATAGAGATTTTTGACCGTGTCAGCAACAGCCACAGTCGCATCCACTACGGAAGCAAAACTGAGTATAGGGGGCAGCTTATTCTGTTTTTCCCTATTTTGCGCTAGCAGATCCAGCTGCTTCTGAACCTCATTGCTGATACGGTACACCACATCTCCGGCATTGACGGCAAAAGAGCCGTACTTAAAGGGGTCATACTCCGGCATGATACCGTTCCAAGCCAGTTTCTCCATACCAAGTAAATGCCCTATCCGCCCCTGCCATACTGCCAGAGCAGCCACAGGATTCACGCCAATCGCCGGCGAATAGAAAACCAGTCCGGACGGCCGGGGCAGCGTATCATCATCCAATGCTGCTATGGCATAATTGATTGCCAGCGGTGCGCCGGTAGAGTAGCCGACCATATAGAGCGGTTTATCGCCGAGTTTCTCCCCGAGGTGCTTCATTCCTATCTTGACAGCCGCTGCCATATCCTGCCAACGGATCTCTACCAGACCCGAAGGAATCGTCCCATGTCCGGGCATACGCATATTCACAACCCATACCCCCTTTGCCTGAAGATAGCTCGCCTGAGCATGGAGACTATAAGGAGAATCGGACATGCCGTGCAGGAGTAAAACACCTGCTTTTGGCTCTTTCACCGGAAGCTCAATCGTTCGGTTCCACTGTACCGGCCAACGCTTTGGATCGGAGTAACTGTTTTGCGTATAGCGGCTAATCATACTCTTTTCATTTGGCTTGAGTTTGGCATAGATCTGCCTATCCAACTCTTCGAAAAGCCGATCCTCCAGAGCCATATATTCCTCAAGTGTATGGATGTCTGAATCTGCCTCAAATCTATTTTCGAGTTGTACCGTATGCCAGATAGAGAGATCAGGAAGAGAATTCACATAAAGCGTGAAACCTATTATTGCAACAGCAATTGCCCCAACCGACACATAAGAAGCTATTTTAAGCAGATTACGAATAAGCCACCATGGCCCCTGTATCCAGAGACTTCGTTTAGCAGACATCTCTATCGGCTGATCGCTTTGGCAGCCTTGATCAAGACCATCGGATTATGGATAGAGTCATAGACAGGTATCGCCTCTTTGCCTGTCTCGAAGAGTCCATATACTGCCATCTGTGCTGTTCTTACAGAGTATTCCACTGTAAAGACACAATCTTTGGGCACCTCGGCAAACTGTCCTAAAAAGGCAAAGTTCGTGGCTCCGTCGGGCAAAACATCAGGACGATCGCCAAAAGTTCTCGGCATAAAGAGACTATCGACAAACGGCATCGCAACCGGAATACAGTTGACTTTTCCTGCATCGACGATCGGCTTCATCAACTCCTGCACTTTCAAGTGATACCATAACTCTTTGAGCATCTCTTCTCCATTACACTCTGACATCTTCTTCTTGACATAGTTTCCTTCTCGATCCGGATAGAGTCCATAGCCCCAGAATATCTTGACATCATCGGGCTGATTGGGGAAATGCGGCTGGCGGGCAATGACGATAGACATCAACCAGTTGGAGTCTGTCATCGTGACCAAACCGCCGGTTCCATCGACATTCCCTGAGAAGTTTTCCATATAGTCGTGAAAAGTGTCATCTTTGAGTGTCGCTGTAAACGAATACCACTTTTGCAGATCGATATTGTCACTGAATACGCCGGGGTTTCCAAACGCTTTATCTTTTGCTGCGATCTTCTCCCAGAGCATCCAGGCACCCGAACTCGACTTCCCTTTGAGTACCGGTACACGTGTCCAGCTGCCATTGTCCGTACTCTCTGTGAGGGAACCGTTGGTGATAAAGAGATAATCATTTACGCCAAGGACAATCTCGCCTTCCGTACCATTTTTATCAATTGTCTGTAAAACTTTTGCGGTTTTTTTATCTTCCGAAAGATCGAAATCAACATCCGTCACCTGTAGATGCATATCAAAATGTACCCCTTGTGCCTCCAAATGTCTCTGCAGCGGAACAATGACTGAGTGATATTGGTTATATTTGGTTCGTAAGACACCGCCGAGTCTGTTCAGCCCATCTACAAGATGGATAAAACGCTTCATATAGCGTCTCATCTCTGCCAGAGAACTCCATTTCTGAAAAGCGAACATCGTTGTCCAGATATGCCAGAAATTGGTTTCAAAAAAATCCGCCGAAAACCAATCTTCGATACGCTTGTTTCCCAATGAACTCTCAGAGACAAAAGTCAGCTTGAGAAAATCAGCCTGATCCGATAGGGAAAGTTCATACGAGGAGACATCCAGCTTCTTGCCGTCTTTGAGCAATCGCGCCTGCGCATTGGAGACAAATCGTGAATTGAACTCGAACGACTCATCCATGACAGTTATATCAGGATCGTCATAAGAGGGGATAGTCGAGAGTAGATCCCAGTAGCACTCATAATGCTTTTCATGCATTCTTCCGCCGCGTACGACGAAGCCTTCCTCTGTATCCCCGGCACCATCACAGGCACCGCCGGCGATATCGTCCTGCTCCAAAATATGAATATTTTCTCCAGGCACTCCGGCATCTTTGATCAGATAAACCGCACTCGCCAGTGAAGCAATACCGCTTCCTATCAGATAAATTTTTGATGCTTTCGGATGGGTATTTTTCTCTCTATTCATAACGCTACTCTCCTCTTTACTGTGAGTATTTTATTAAACCCGGATTAAACTTTCTATTATATTGAAAGAAGAGTAAGAGTCTCCTAATATCCAAATTTAGAAATAGTAAAGATTTTTTGAGTCTATTGCCGGCAGTTCCGGCAAATACCATAGAGGTTAATCTGCGATTGAGAGAGGATGAAATCATCTTTTTGGGCAATGCGTGTCAACTGCTCCTGGGGTATCGCGTCCATCGTTTCATCCTCTACACTGCCGCATACTTGGCAGATCAGATGAATATGATCGTGTTTTTTGATCTCATATTTGGATTTTCTACCGGCAAGAGGAACTTCCGCCAAGACCCCTTTTTCGAGCAGCATTTCGATATTTTTGTATACCGTAGCCAAAGAGATAGAGGCGTGTTTCTCACGGACCGTCACATAGATATCATCGATCGTGCTGTGACCGGTTCCCTGAAGGATTTCAAGAATACTCAAGCGCTGAATGGTTGCCTTGAGGCCCGATTCTCTCAATAGTTCACTATGATTCTTCACAAATTCTCCTTCTCGAAATGCCTTTTTATGGTACTGATTCAAAACTGAGACTCAAACTGTATCTTTACTGCTTGAGACTCAATTTTTTATCACATTTGGAGAGGAGATCCTCTCCAAAAAACTACAGCTCTTCAGCGTGTTTCTCAAGATAATCAGCTACACCCTCGGTGTCAGCTTTCATACCTTCGTCACCTTTTTGCCAACCGGCAGGACACACTTCGCCATACTCATTGGTAAAGAGCATCGCGTCGATCATTCTGAGCATCTCATCGATATTTCTACCAAGTGGAAGGTCGTTGACCACTGCATGTCTGACAGTACCGTCTGCATCGATAAGGAAAGAGCCTCTCAGTGCAACTGAATCACCCAAGAGCACATCATAGTCTCTGGCAATCTGCTTGGTAAGATCTGCAACCAATGGATATTTGACCTGGCCGATTCCGCCCTTGTTTATCGGTGTCTCTTTCCATGCGAAGTGAGAAAACTGAGAATCAATCGAACAACCGATCACATTAATGCCTCTATCCTGGAACTCCTGGAGTCTATGGTCAAAAGCGATCAGCTCTGATGGGCAGACAAAAGTAAAGTCAAGTGGATAGAAGAAAAGGACGGCACCTTTTTCACCAAGGTTTTCATAGAGATTGAAGTCTTCTACGATTTGGTTGTTGCCGAGTACGGCAGTTGCTGTAAAATCTGGAGCTTTGTTCGTTACGATCATTTTATATTCCTTAAGGATAATTTTTATTAACAAGGAATAATAGCAAAAAAACTTTAAATTAGACTATTGATTATGAATTAAATATTCAGTAATCCAAATTTTTTAATAAATGCCTCATCGATCTCGATCAAACCTTTTGCCTCCAGGCCTCTCAGAACCTCTTCGTCGCACAGCGTATCGCCCGGCCACTCTCTCTCGTAGCCATCCATCTCGCCTTTGTTTGTCGCATCTATAATGATAAACGGCTCAAGCAGAATATCTCTCTGTGCATCGATGTTGTTGACCACACGCCATACAAGCATATAGGCATTATCGATATCGTTGTTCTCTCTGTCAATAATTATCAGCAGTTTGATATGCTCTTTGAGACTCTCTATCTTTTGAATATCACTGAAGATCGGTTTTGTCTTATCCACAGTGATGACACAGATAGGATTTTTAGTCTGTGCGAAGTACTGCTTGAGCCCTATGATGCCATTGTCTATCGCTTGCATTTTTTCGAGAAGTTCGCCATCACTCAACAAGGAACCTACACCCTCCTCTACTTCATCACCCGTTGCATCAACACCCAGTTTTCCCCCGACAAACTGCTCGGGAGAGGCGTGGTCGAGATGATCAACGATACCCTGCGTGATCAATATTTTGCTCTTCTCCAGCCTGTTGAGAATGTGCTCCGTCAGCGCTTCAGACTCTTCCAGCTCCGGAGCGTCCTCGCCTACAAAAATCGCATGCTTGACGAAACTCATCTGCCCGACACCCCAAAATGCATGCATAAACTGCTGTGCATGCCCTTTGTATAGGGTCTTCATCTTGGCCAGTATCAGATTATGAAAGACACCATTTTCGGGCATATTGTAGTCAATGAGGTCAGGTGCCATCGGTTTGAGCATCGGAAGAAAGATCCGCTCAGTTGCCCATCCCATATATTTATCTTCGAGTGGCGGCTTGCCGACGACAGTTGCCTGAAAAACAGGCTTTCTCTTCATCGTGATCGTCTCCACTTCCATCACAGGGAAAGGCTCTTTGAGCGTATAATACCCGGTATGATCACCGAAAGGCCCCTCAATCTCTGTCAATTCGGGGTCAACAAAGCCTTCGATGACGATATCGACATCACGGGGGATATAGATATCGTTGGTGATCGACTTGACCAGCTCTGCATTTTGGTTTCGCACCAAGCCGTAGAGCAGCATTTCAAACATGCCATAGGGCATCGGTGCCTGGCCGCACCAGATATAGAGCGGGTCGCCGCCGACCGCGACAGTGACCGGCATCTTCAACCCCGCCTTTTGGTACTGGTCAAAGAAGTGAGAAGCATCTTTGTGTATCTGCCAGTGCATTCCCAGTCTGTTCTTATCATACTGCTGGAGGCGATACATTCCAAGGTTTTGCATCTCACCATTGAGACTCTGGGTATAGACCTGCCCCATCGTGATGAAAGGGCCGCCATCCTCACTCCAGGTCTTCAGGATCGGAAGCTTGTCCAGATCCACTTCTTCTGTGGGGATGATCACCTCCTGGCACTCTCCCTTGAATTTCAACCGCTTGGGGAAAACATTTTTCAGCGAAAAGAGCTTGGGGAGCATCGCAAGCTTGGCCCTCCAGCCTTTGGGAGGCTTGAGCTTGAGCAATCCGTCAATATCTCCTGCGATCTCATCGGGATGACGGCCAAAGAGTTTTTGAGTCACCTCCCGGTTGGCAAAGATATTCATCAAGACAGGAATATCATACTCAATCCCTTTGGCTCTATTGATGGGGTGCGTGAAAAGCAGCGGACGGGAATCCGACTTTTTGACTTCGATATACGCCACATGCGGGATCTCCAACTCCACGTCCAAAGGTTCATCGATTATCTTAAGTCCGCCATTTTCTTTCAGCCATCCGATCACATCTTTCATCTCTTCTCTCCCTCTATTTTTTATAATCTAATTTATAATAAGGCATCACCTTTTTGCGATACTGTTTATTGGTCACCTGGGCGAGATGATTATAGCTCTTCACCATTCTTTTCATATCACGCAACAGTGCTTTGTGTACCTTATTCATACTTCCGTCTTTGCTTCCGACAATAAGGCTTGAATACTCAAAAAGTGTCTTATAAGTCTTATTTAAATCTGCCTGAAAACGATCCAGTGCTTTGATCATCTTTTTGGTATTGAGTACCCTGTAGAGCTGGAACTGTTCGTTCTCCAACATCTGCTTGGGCATCACAGGAGAATCACTGAGATATTTGAATAGATTCATCAAGTCAGCGATCTGCCGGGCGGGAGCGGCATAAGAACGGTTCCAGACATAGATCACATCACGAACGCCCTTGGTGATGGTTCCCTTCATATAGACAGCCATCACTTGGCTGGGCTTGATACCGCGATTGGGTACAAATGTGTGAGGATTGGGCGGAGCAGCAAGGACAGGCAGTGCAGAAAAAAGCAGCATAGAAACAAGTGTTAAATGTTTGATCACAAAATACTCCAAATAAGATTATGTATTTAAATATATTAAATATTGTAGCATAAATCTATTTGCTTACAGCCTTTTGGTGGTGCCAAACCTACCGGAGACCATATTATTAGAGGCGCCCTCCATTGCCCTTAGCTTAATGGCAATGGAGGTGCTCTTAAATAAAATTAAGCTATAGTGATTTGAGCAAAAATAGTATTTAGCACAACAGTCCAAAAGGAGGAGTGCGGTGAAACGGATAGGATCATTGAGCATACTAGTGATTGCCACAACAGTTGGGCTGACAGGGTGTGCCGGCAGTGGTGGAACGGCGGCACACCAGGATCCTGAAAAACTGCATCAAATACGCATCAACAAAAGCACCAAACAACAAGTCCGAAATGTACTGGGTGAGCCGCAGAGCATTACCGTGCACAGTAATGAGACAGAGAGTTGGGTCTATCAGACTACGAGCACAACCTATACAGAGAAGTATGCCGCCAAGACAGCACTCTCTTTTGTCCCGATACCCTATTTTGGCACTGCGGTAGGGCTGGCGGACAGAGTGGTGGATGTCGGTCCGGACAAAACAGGAGAGACCCAGACTTTCTCTTTGATATTCAATAAAAAAGGCATACTCAGAGAGACGAAGAGAGAAACAAAGCGTTTTTGAGCACGAGAAGATGATTCTATATTACCACCCCTCAGCCAGATCGATCAGTGCAAACCCATCTTCTTGTCGTTTCCGCAGTATCTGCGAGAGTTCTGACACAGTAGGAGCGGTTTCGTATCCCTGGGCGGAATATCCGGTTTTACCGGCAAAAGTTCCGAGCCATTTCCCGACACCAAATGAGATATTGGTGATCTGATACCCCGCATCCCACTGTTTTTGTATCGCTTCTCTGAAACGCTTCCAGTTCGTGCGCAGACTCATCGCATGCTGACCATAATCCGGGCCTTTGATGAAAATCCCAAGCCAATGCCCCTCTCCATACTCCACATCGAGCAGTTCAAAACCCTCTTTCCAGCGCTGCATTATCTTATTTTGGAAATTCACAAGTTTTTTCTGGCGCTCAAAAGATTGATTGGTAAAGCCGGTATTTTTAGCATAGACAGCAACCCATTCAGACAATCCCTGCTCGATGGCGACCACATAAAAGCCCTGCTTCCAGCGCTTTTCGATCTCTGCGCCCATACTTTCCCATCTCTCGGTGACATCATACGCCTGGTTACTCCACTGGCTCCCCTTTGAAAAAATACCGACCCATTTACCGTTGCCATATTTCAAATCGCTCAGAAAATACCCCTCACCCCATCGACTCTTGATCACATCAGCAAATCCTTCCCACATCATACTGCTCGCAATAACCTGATCAGTATAAGAACTTCCCTTGACGAAAGTGCCTACCCATTTATATCGATAGGCATCATTATTTTCTGCCTGTAAAGAAGTTACCCCCCATAGTAATATCGCTGCAAATAAAAATAACGTAATAAATTTCCTCACCACTCTCTCCTCTATTCGTAATAGTTATGAAAATATTATACCTAAAGTAATATTTTACACCGCCAAGCAAATACCATAGATTGGTATATTTAAAAAATACGGGTTCTATTTTACACTATCCAAAAGCACCCTTTGGCTATAATCCCGATAAATTATAAAATACTACAGAAGCAGAAATAGGAGCAAAAGATATGGGATTAGGAATAGGACTGGTTGGATTGCCGAACGTGGGGAAATCGACAACTTTTAACGCGTTGACCAAGGCGCAAAATGCAGAGAGTGCCAATTATCCTTTTTGCACGATTGAGCCAAACAAAGCCGTAGTACCGGTACCCGATAGCCGATTGGATGAACTTGCCAAGATCGTCAATCCTGAGAGAATACAGCACTCGACACTGGATTTCGTGGATATCGCAGGGCTTGTCAAAGGTGCGAGCAAGGGTGAAGGACTGGGAAATAAGTTTTTAGGAAATATCCGTGAAACGGAAGTGATCTTGCATATCGTACGATGTTTTGAAGATGAGAATATTGTGCATACTGAGGGCTCCATAGACCCCATTCGTGATGTGGAGATCATCGAGCAAGAGTTGCTTTTTGCCGATATCGATGCGGTGCTCAAGCGCATAGAGATGCTCAGGAAAAAAGCCAAAGGCAATGACAAAAATGCCAAAGTCCAGCTCGAAGTAGCCGAAGCACTGCTGACACATATCGAAGAGGGGCATCCAGTGTCTACTTTTTCAGACTTGGAGAGTGATGGCTTTAAAACTATGAATAGAGATCTGCGTCTTCTGACAAGCAAGGAGATCATTTATGGTGCCAACGTCGATGAAGATGGGCTCGAAGAGGATAATGTATTTGTACAGAAACTAAAAGAGTATGCCAACGAAAGAAACTACGAAGTGATCAAGCTTTGTGCCAAAGTCGAAGAAGATATGGTGGACTTCGAGGACGAAGAGAGAGATGAGATGCTTGCCGATCTTGGTGTCACAGAGTCAGGACTCGACCAGATCATCCACAAAGGATTTGACAAACTTGGCCTGATGAGCTACTTCACAGCAGGCGTCAAAGAAGTGCGAGCCTGGACCATCCACAAAAACACTACTGCTCCCAAAGCTGCAGCGGTCATTCACAATGATTTTGAAAAAGGCTTTATCCGTGCAGAAGTCATCTCCTATGATGATTTTATCGCATGCGGCGGTGAATCAGGCGCCAAAGAAGCAGGGAAAAATAGACTTGAAGGCAAAGAGTATATCGTCCAGGATGGCGATGTGATGCACTTTAGATTTAATGTGTAAACAATAATTATTAAGGAAAAATTTATGACAAAAATGATGTTACTTATCGCCTTTGCACTGCTATCTGGCGGATGCGAAAACAAAAAAGGCACTTTCATCGAAACGGTCAAGAGTCAATACACTACCGAGCAGGGAGTGAAAGAATTTGAAAAGATTTTGGAGGAGAAAGGCCTCTCCATTTTTCAAGTCATTGACCACGCTCAAAATGCAAAAAACTCAGAGATGGAGCTGCTCCCTACTACCGTTGTCGTATTTGGAAACCCCAAGATGGGAACGGTGCTGATGCAGTGCAACCAGTCAATGGGAATGGATCTACCTCTCAAAATGCTCTTTTACAGTGACTATGAAGGCAATCATTGGATATCCTATACCAACCCCGAATACTATACGCTCAAGCACAACATCAAAGACAAAAACTGTTTGGAAGTGATCAAAAAAGCCAATGTAGCGCTGCAGGTACTTGCTGATGAATTGAAAGAAACCGATGCTGCTGCCCAAACAACTGAGTCGAACGAAACAACCGCCCAAACAGTCAATGAAGCAGAAGAGACCAATTCATCTGATCTATCACCAGCAAAGGAAGCTAAATGACAAGAATTAAAATTCAGTACAGTGAGGCACTTTTAAGACTAAAGTCTAATGCAAGCCTTTCACTAAATGAAAGGATGTAAAATGCCGAATCTTAGAGATATCGAAGATTTGAGAAAAGAGTTTGAAAACTTCAATGCCGATGAAGCGCTATGTGCGGATGGCACCTGTGAATCAGAAGAGGAGGTAGATCTCAAAGATTACCCCTCGTATACGGAAGCGCTTTATGCCAAGCTGGTGGCGCCGAATGTGAGCGGTATCTATATCTCCAGGTGGGATATCAAAGATATTGCATTGGCAGCCGGTGAATCAATGGCGATCCACCCACGTAAGCGTATGTTTGAACTGCTGATGAAGTTTGCCGTGACCAAAGAGAATATGCAGCTCTTTTTGGATGCCCTGGAAGATCATATGAATGAGAAGATTGCGATTTACGAAGATTTGATGCGACAGTTTCCGGCAAGTTCAGAAGTCTTTGCTCCCAAAGTAGAGAAAGCCCACAAAACCATCAGGCTCTTTCCTCAGATAGTTGATGAGTATTTTGATTAGAATTTAAATATATAGTGCGATCAGCCCTTGTAGGCTGGATCGCTGTAGTATTTTTATGCCAGTGTCGGAATCCTGATGGACTGTCCTGGATAGATTTTGTCAGCATCTTTGATCACTTCGAGATTGGCTACGACGATTTCCGGATATTTTGCTCCATCGTTATAGAAGTCCGTCGCGATACCCCAAAGTGTATCTCCTTTTTTGATCGCATAGAAAACCGGCTCTGGAAGATCTCTCGTA
>Ga0209013_10005337_pt1 | contig 11091 bp, 10 predicted proteins | sample Cruoilmetagenom2_FD_187291 | JGI IMG/M metagenome (GOLD analysis project Ga0209013, IMG submission 187291) | Oil polluted marine microbial communities from Coal Oil Point, Santa Barbara, California, USA - Sample 2 (SPAdes) (version 2) | ecosystem: Environmental > Aquatic > Marine > Oil seeps ...
AAGTGATGACAGTTTTGATAAAGAGCTTAAACGTTTAGAGTATAAACTTCCACTTTTTAACGATACACTCAAAGCAAATCACCAAAAACTACTTGATAATATCATCAATATGGATAAAGATGACATCATTGATGTTGTGCCAGAGACTACTATGGTAAGTACTTATGTTGAAATTAAAAAACTTTTTGAGACCAGAGAGGCAAGTAAAGGTGGTTTTGATCTTAGTGAAGAGAAACTCCAAGAGATCTTAGGTCAGATACGTCAAGGTAAAGCCAAAAGTGAAGTAGCTAAAACACGTATGGCAAAATCAAACCTTAGATTGGTTGTATCTATTGCTAAGCGTTATACTAACAGAGGACTTCCTTTCCTTGATCTTATCCAAGAGGGTAACATCGGTCTTATGAAAGCTGTTGACAAATTTGAGTATGAAAAAGGATACAAGTTCTCTACCTATGCAACATGGTGGATACGTCAAGCTATCAGCCGTGCCATTGCAGACCAGGCAAGAACGATCCGTATCCCTATTCACATGATCGAAACGATCAACCGTATCAATAAGATCATTAGAAAGTACCTCCAAGAGACAGGGAAAGAGCCAGATCTTGATACTATCGCTGAAGAAGTGGGCCTCTCTGTAGACAAAGTAAAAAATGTTATTAAGATCACTAAAGAACCTGTAAGTCTTGAGACACCGGTAGGTGATGAAGATGATGGTAGATTTGGTGACTTCATCGAAGATAAAACTACACTGAGTCCAACAGATGTTGTACTCAAAGATGACCTTAACAATCAGATAGATGACGTACTTGACCAACTCAATGAGAGAGAAAAAGCTGTTATCCGTATGCGTTTTGGTCTACTTGAAGACGAAAGTGACAGAACTCTGGAAGAGATAGGTAAAGAGTTAAGCGTAACCCGTGAGAGAGTGAGACAGATAGAGTCTTCGGCTATTAAAAAACTTAAACACCCTAAGGTGGGTAGAAAACTTAAGAATTATATCGAGGAATAAATATACGTAGGGCCGGTTTACCGACCTTTATTATACAATACCTCTTTTTGGTCGGTAAACCGACCCTACAATTTCAGAAAGATATATTCATGAATCCAACACCCTCTTTTTTCACTCTTATCATAGGTACCGAAATCCTTAACCGTAGAAGAAGTGACAAACACTTCGACTTTGTAACAAAAGCATTAGCAAAAAAAGGGCATAAACTCTCCGGCTCTTTTATCATTGAAGATGATCCTGCGCTTATAGTCCAAACTATCAAATTCATCGCTTCACAATCCAACCCTGTACTCTTCTCCTTTGGAGGTATCGGCTCTACTCCTGATGACTATACCAGGAAGTGTGCAGCCATCGCACTTAAAGATGGACACCTTCCCGTACATCAAGAAGCTAAAAAGATCATAGAAGAGAAACTCGGCTCTGATGCCTATCCTTATCCTATCCGTATGGCAGAGCTTCCAAAAGGAGCAAAACTCCTTGATAATCCTGTCAATAAAATGCCCGCTTTCTCTTTAGATGACCGTTACTTCTTTATGCCGGGCTTTCCTGAGATGAGTCATCCTATGGTAGAAGATATACTCGAAAAACTCTTACCTGAAAAAAGAGCCTACTATCGTCATACACTTACTGCGCTTTGTAAAGAGAATGAACTGATAGAGGTCATGGAAGAGATGCCAAAAGAGGTGGAGTTCTCCTCATTACCAAAACTCTACTCTGATGGATGGAGGGTATCTATCTCTGTTGCATCATTTGATGAAGCACTATCCCTTCAAGCCTTTCAAATGTATATAAATCTACTTGAAGCTAAAAAAATAGTCTATGGTTTACATGATGAAAACAATACTCATTAAGAACCAATACTTTAGCTTCGGAAAAAAAGACATACAAAAATTGGAAAGAAATACCTAAAATGGGCTATCTCGAAACCCTTAAGCACCCTGTAATTGCTAGACTTTCACTTATACAACTCATCTCCTATTTTGGGACATGGTTTTCACAAGTTGCTATCTTCTCCATGATCGTTGCTTATGGTGCAGATGCCATCACCATCGCCTTCACTGCTGCTATGTCAATGTTACCAGCTGTAGTTTTAGCTCCTGTTATCGGTATCATCATAGATCGTATTGACTTTAAAAAACTTATGATGACTCTTTTAGTCATTGAAATATCTATGACTTTAAGCTTTATCTTTATCAACTCGCTTGAGTATGTATGGATACTGATGATACTGATTTTCATACGTTCTTCTGCTGCCTCAATGCTTTTCTCAGCAGAAATGGCACTTTTCCCTAAAATCGTAAAAGGTGAAATGCTTAAAAATACCAATGAGATACACTCCGTCATTTGGTCTTTGTGTTATGCTTCCGGTATGGCGGTGGGAGGGATAGCTACTTACTATTTGGGGTACGATATAGCATTCATCATTGATGCTGTTCTTTATAGCATCGCTGTTTTACTGTTACTTGGTCTCAAATTATCACTTGAAAAAACAGTTCATACAGACTCTAACTGGCAAATGTTTAAAGATGGATTTAACTATCTAAAATCAAGAAAAAAGATACTCCACCTTATCTTACTTCACGCAGCACTTGGCTTTACAAGTTTTGATGCACTCGTCACCCTACTTGCAGACATCCAGTACAAAGAGATAATCGCAGTACCATTGGCCATAGGATGGATAAATGCTACAAGAGCCCTTGCTTTAATGATAGGTCCATTTTTTATCTCTAAGCTGGTAAACAAAAATACCTTGCACTATTTCTTCTTCCTGCAAGGTCTAGGTATCATCCTTTGGAGTTATCTACAGTTTGATTTTTACATTTCTCTTATTGCACTCTTTGTAGCAGGCTTCTTTACAACCACTCTCTGGTCATACACCTACCTGCTCATTCAGGAAGAGACAGAGAAAAAGTACATGGGAAGAGTTATCTCCTATAATGATATGTTCTTCATGCTCTCAAATGTTACCACTGCACTCTTCATAGGCTACGCTGCCAAATGGGGAATGTCACTCCAAAACATTACCATCCTTTTAGGTTGTGGATTTATTTTAACAGCACTCTATTATGTATGGTACAGAAAAAATTATTTATAGGTTTTTTTGAATTAAGGCCAATACTGATGTAACCTCTTTTTCCGAAAGCTTACCAAATTTTTTATAGATCAACTTCCCTTTTTTATCAAAGATCAATATATCAGAATTGTCATCCGCCAATCCCCATTTTTCCACCAATACCTTCTTCTTGTCTTTCACATAGATCGTATCTGGGAATTCTTTTTGTTTCGCTTTTAATTTAGACTCTAAAATAGCATTTGGTAACCATGTAGCAGCAAGATTAATCATCGCCACAGAAGCATATTTTTCTCTATCAAAATGACGCTTTTTCAATGCCTGTGACAAAAGCTCATTAAGATCTCTTTCATCTGGATCTACGTAAAAAAGTATATGTACTTTTCCTTTGAGCATCTTAGAATTCCAGGCACTGCCATCAGTTTTACCGCCATTATCACCATCTAATGTAATACTACTTGGCACTTTACCTACCTCTACAGCTACACTGCTTCCTAGCAACAGTAAAAAACCTAAAATTATCTTCTTCATTTTCAACACTCCTTTGTTATAAGACATCAAAATATTGTAGCATGTATTTATAAACTTTATGCTACCATTTACACAAATTATTTTTGGAGATACCCTTATGGATATTACTAAAATCGGACATGGTGAAAATCCTGATGTCGTAAAAGCTATCATTGAAGTGCCACTTAATTCAAATATCAAATACGAGATCAATAAAGAGTCAGGTGCAGTTGAAGTAGATAGAGTACTCTACTCTTCTATGCACTACCCCGCAAACTATGGTTTTGTAGCAAATACACTGTCAGATGATGGTGACCCGGTAGATATCCTCGTACTTTGTGACTACCCGCTTCAAGCAGCTTCATATATCAAATGTAGACTTGTTGGTGTACTTATGACGGAAGATGAGAGTGGTGGTGATGAAAAGCTCATTGCAGTACCAACAGTAAAAATAGACCCTACATATGTAAACATCAATGATATTGGTGATGTACCAGAGCACACACTCAACCGCATCAAAAATTTCTTTGAAACATACAAAATGCTTGAGCCTAATAAATGGGTAAAAGTAGCAGGATTTAAAGATAAAAAAACAGCAACTGAAATTTTAGATAAAGCAATTAAGAACTATAAATAAACTTTTGTAGGGTGCTGTGTCCTCACAGCACCTTTTTAAATGTTATATATTTTATTGATGTTGTCCGAAGACAACACCCTACGGTTAAAACCCTATTTCTCTCTTTCTATTATCAATATATCTACCTACTCCCTCTACAATACCTTTTGCAATTCTGTCCTGGTAGCCTGAAGTGAACAGTCTTGTTCTCTCTTTTGTGTTAGTAATATACCCAACTTCTACAAGAATAGAAGGTCTGCTTGCACCTACAAGTACATAAAATGGTGCAGGTCTTACTCCACCGTCTTTTACAGCTTTATATTTACTATTGAGCTTCTTCATCATGCCGTTTTGCACATCAATGGCAAGTTTATGCGACTGGATGATCTTAGGGCCATTAAGTACAGCATCAATGATGACATCCCTACTTAATTGATCTGTCCCCTGTAAAACAGCAGCATTTTCTCTGGCTGCAACACGTTGAGACCTTTCATCTCTACTCTTTTGTAAAAAATAAGTCTCCACACCTTCAACTACCTCAAAACGTTCACGATTTGCAATAGCATTAGCATGGATCGAGATAAACACCTTTGCATCTTTTTGATCTGCAATTCTTGTACGCTGTCCGAGTGTTAAAAACCTATCATTGCCTCTGGTAAGATAGACTCTATACCCTTTTCTTTTAAACTCTTTTTGAAGCTTTTTTGTAATTTGCAGAACAAGATCTTTTTCCTGCCGTCCTCCACATAAAGCACCACAATCTTCACCTCCATGTCCAGCATCGATCACTACAAGGCTATCAGATCTGTCAGGACCACCACACCCCACAATTATGAGTAATGATACTAAGTAAAATACTATCTTCTTCATTTTTTATCCTCTGTTAAAAATCAATTTCTTTTTTTCTATTGTTTAAGTAATTATCTACACCCTCCGCGATACCTTTAGCAATAAGCTCTTGATAACGAGGTGTAAAAAGTCTTTTTCTCTCCTTGGGATGAGAGATATAACCCACTTCTACAAGTATAGAAGGTCTACTTGCTCCAACAAGTACCCAGAAAGGTGCATGTCTTACACCACCATCTTTTACACCTCTATAGCGACTACGTAGATTTGTCAACATTCTTCTATGTACATCTATAGCCAATTTATTCGACTGTACGATCTTTGGACCAGAAAGTACAGAGTCAATTATCACATTTTTACTAAGATTACTCGTACCTTTGAGTACTGATTTGTTTTCTCTGGCTGCAATACGCTGTGATCTTGCATCTCTGGTTTTCTGTAGAAAAAAGGTCTCCACTCCTTGTATTTTATTACGCTTTTTTTTAGGCACCGAGTTCGCATGTATAGAAATAAAAACTACTGCATTTTTCTTATCTGCAATTTTTGTACGCTGTGGGAGTTTTAAGAAACGATCACGTTTTCGTGTCATATAAACAGGATGACCACGCTTTTTGAGCTGTTTTTCAAGTCTCTTTGCTATCATCAATACAAGATCTTTTTCTCTTTTACCTCCAGCAATAGCACCAGTATCATGGCCGCCATGTCCAGCATCAATAACAATAAGCTCATTTTTATGCGAACGTGAAGAAGATGTTGCCATCTTCTTTACTTTTGGTTTTGATACTTTTCTTTTCGGCTTATCTTTTGACTTCGTATAGCGAGTTGCAGGTAAAATATTGCCTTGTTTTGGGAGAGGGATATGATAGGCTGTTTTTGAAAGTATAGGTTTATATGGGGTACAACTATAAGGTTTTTTACTTGTAATGACCACTCTTACAACATTTGGCTTGTATTGTGCAACTTTTAATGATCTTGCTGTTTTACTTTTAAGTCCTTTACCTATGTTTCTATTTGCCAAACGTGTGTTTTTCAGATCAAAAACTTCTCTGCATGGCTTAGTTAAGGCAAAGTGCTTTATCTGCTTTTTATTAAAAGAGTTACTGTAGTGTAAACGTAACTCTCCTTTTACTATTTCTACTTTTTTCAGTGTGTTCACACCTGAAAAGAGTAATGCAGAAGTAAAGATAAATAAAAGAAAGATCTTAAAAAGTTTCACTCTATGTATCTTCACCATTCATCAGTTTATCCATCAACTCTTTCACTGTTATGATCTCATTCAGACGGTATCCATTGGATCCGGTAAAGAAAAGTCCTGTATCTATGAGTCCATCATAGGCATCCGTAAGTCTGTCAGCAATACAGTATCCGACTACTTTAGCTTCCTCTCCACGATGACATGGAGCAACACAGTTTGAAATACATGCTACTTTAGGTGCAGTTCCTTCTTCAATGCTTTTATGAAGATTGGTCTTCACGCCACGTGCCGGATAACCTACCGGTGATTTAAAGAGCTTGATCGTATCTTCTGTTGAATCAAGGATCACATCTTTCATCACTTCACTGGCATCACATTCAACTGTACCGATGAATCGTGTTCCCATTTGTACTGCATCTGCACCAAGTTCCATCATCTTAACGATATCATCATGATCCCATACTCCACCCGCTGCAATGATAGGCATAGACCCCCAGTTTTTTGCCTCTTCTACTACAGGAGATAAGATCTCTTCAAGTTGATTTTCAGGAAGGAAACACTCATCATATTTAAACCCCTGATGTCCTCCACTGAGTGGCCCCTCAACGATAACTGCATCCGGAAGTCTATTATGCGTTTTTTTCCAACGACGACATAAAATTCTCAATGCTTTAGCCGTAGAAACAATAGGTACCAATGCAACATCAGGATAATCTTTTGCTGCTTCAGGCATAGTTAACGGCAAACCTGCACCGGTGATGATGATGTCAGCACCTGCTTTACAGGCATCCTGAACCACACGGTCATACTCACTTTGTGCATAAAGCACATTTGCAGCCAATGGTCTGTCACCGCATATCTCTCTGGCATTCTCAAATATTTTCTTTAGTGCAGGATAAGAGTAAAAGTTGATCGCTTCAAGCGGTCTATGCTCTTTACCTACCATCTCTTTTTCATCAAGGTATTTTCTATTTTTATATACACCTGTACCCACAGCGGAGATGACACCAAGCCCACCCTCTAGACTCACATTTCCCGCTAACTGATCCCAAGATATACCAACACCCATACCACCTTGAACAATGGGCTTTTCAATAGTATATTTTCCAATTTTAAAAGATTTAAATTCCATTACCCAACCTTCACTTTTGCAAATTTTCTTTTTCCTACCTGTAGGATATACTCTCCCGTAGTAAGATTTAATTTCTCATCAGATATTTTTTTCTGATCAATACTCACAGCATTCTGCTTAATATCTCTTCTAGCCTGAGATGTTGAAGGCTCTATACCTGCATCAACTAAAGCTTTACAGATCCAAATACCCTCTTCCACTTCAACTTCATTCATATCTGTTGGAAGTTGGTTTGATTTAAATACGTTATCAAATTCTGCTTTAGCTAGTGTAGCCAACTCTTCATTATAGAATCTTGTAACCAGCTCAAGAGCTATATTTTCTTTCACTACTTTAGGGTGAAGTGTACCATTTTGTACGCCCTCTTTCATAGCAGCGATCTCTTCAAGTGATTTTTCACTCAACAGTTCATAATAACGCCACATCAACTCATCTGACACAGAGAGTGTTTTTGCATAAATATCTTTAGGTTCTTCAGTAATTCCAATGTAGTTATTCAATGATTTACTCATTTTCTGAACCCCGTCAAGCCCCTCTAAAATAGGCATCATAAGCACTGCCTGTTCTTTACCTATTTCATAGGCACGCTGAAGATGTCTTCCCATAAGCAAATTGAATTTCTGGTCTGTACCACCGATCTCAATATCACTTTTAAGTTCTACTGAATCATACCCTTGAAGCAACGGATAAATGAACTCTGAAATAGAGATACTATGCCCTGTTTTATAACGTTTTTCAAAATCATCACGTTCTAGCATACGTGCCACATTAAAAGTCGTTGTTAAAGATACCATACCTGCAGCTCCTAATGCTTCAAGCCATGCAGAGTTAAATACTACCTCTGTTTTACTCTCATCAAGTATATTAAAAACCTGATCCTGATAGGTTTGGGCATTGGCTAAAATAGTCCCTCTATCAAGGATTTTTCTCGTCTCACTCTTACCCGTAGGATCACCGATAGTTGCAGTAAAATCACCAATGAGAAGCTGTACACGTCCTCCATGCCTTTGAAATGCTCTAAGCTTTTGAAGAAGTACAGTATGTCCTAAATGCAAATCTGCACCTGTAGGGTCAAAACCTGCTTTTACCGTGTAGGTTGTACCATCTTCATAATATTTAGAAACCAGTTTCTCTATACGCTCCATATCTATGATTTCAGCAGTTCCTCTACTTATCTCTTCTAATGCCTGTTTTAACATTTACCCTATCCTTAACTATTATTTATTGTATGCGTCGTCCAAACTGATGATCTCCACCAGTTTGAACTTTTGTGAAATTTTTTCTGAAAGTATGCTCTTTTTGCTTTCACTGCTTTCTACTTCTATCTGGCAATACTCTGCACTCTCAGTACTTTGTATACCAAGTTCAATACTAATGACATTCAAATCCATATCTGAGAGCTTAGCCAACAGGTCTGCAAGTATCCCTCTTTGGTTTTGCAGGCTTATGATGAGCCTGTAACGTGAAAGTTTTGCAGAACTCCAACTCACATGGATCATCGGTTCTTCAGCCAAGATCTTAGAGTATGCTTTCTTACACAATTTGTGGTGTATGATAGCCTTACTGTCCTTATAGAATGCAACGATCTGATCACCAACTTTAGGACGACAACAGTAATCAAACTCTACACCGTCTAAAGGCTTATTTGTAAAGAAACGAAAGTGTTCAACCTCTTTTATAACCGGCTTTTTATAGCCTTTTTTAAGCAACTCCCAAAAACGGACCTCTTTGGTTCCCATATAATCAGCGACTTTATGTATGGTCTCTTTAAAGTAGTCACGCTGCACAGGTAATTTATGTATTGAGTCTTTCAACTCTACTATCTCTACCAACTCTTTCATAGCAGCACTTTTTTGTGCAAAAAGTGTTGCTAAAATATTATAGGCACTATACGTATCTGACTCTTTTATCCTTGCACGACAATGGCTTCTTATGCCATCTTGTGCTTTGGAAGTTTTTACTGCATCCAACCATGAGCAGTGAAGATGCGGTGCTTTATCTTTTAAGATCTTAACGATATCACCATTTTTCAATATGGTCAAAAGTGATGATTTATGTTTATTTACCAATGCACTTGTTGCTGCAGCACCAACCTGAGAGTGAATCGCATAGGCAAAATCAAGTGCTACTGAACCTTTTGGCAATGTAAAATAATCACCTTTAGGTGAGAACACTGTGATATCTTCAGAGAAAAGATCACTTTTAGCCAATTCATAAAACTCTTCTACAGATTCGCTTTGATAATGTAAACTCTCCAACCACTCTAAATTTACACTATCTCCACCATCTTTATATTTCCAGTGTGCTGCAACGCCATACTCAGCAAGTCTGTGCATCTGAGCTGTTCGTATCTGTGCTTCGACAATGCCCTCTTCGTTGAACAGTGTTGTGTGTATAGTTTTATATCCATTCTCTTTAGGTACTGCTATATAGTCCTTGAAACGCGAGATAAGTGGTGTAAATGTCAGGTGCATCAAACCTAAGACCCTATAACACTCTATGGGTTCTTTTACAATGATACGAATAGCAAGCAGGTCAAGAACCTCTTCTATGCTTACACCCTTACGATGCATCTTGAGGTAAATGGAGTAGTAGTGCTTTACTCTTCCTATAATCTCAAACTGCTCTTTGTCGAAACCATCTTTCTCCATCGTATCTTTCACTTTTTGGATAAAGGCATTGAGTTTAAACTGTAGGTTTTGTGCATTTGACTTAATGTAAGTATCTATCTTTTGATAGTCTTCCGGATAAATATAATAAAAACTCAAATCTTCCAAATGATTTTTCAAACGTGAAATACCAAGTCTATGTGCGATAGGTGCATAAACCACTAAGGTTTCTTCTGCGATACGTCTTTGTTTTTGTGGTGTGAGTGCATCCAGTGTAAGCATATTGTGCAGTCTGTCACAAAGTTTTATGACCAATACACGGATATCTTTGATAGAAGCTATAAGCATCTTACGAAAAGTAAGTGCAGAGTTAATAAGCCGTTCATCTGAACCTGAAGGAGCAAGTTCTTCATCTCTTATCTCAACGATCTTTGTTAGACCTTCAACCATATGTGCAACATCATCACCAAACTCGCGCTCCAAGTCTTCAATGTCAAAATGGGTATCTTCCACAACATCGTGAAGCAATGCAGCTTGTACCATAGTCTCATCATTAGAGAAAGCTGCAGTAATCGCTGCGACAAGAATAGGATGTACGATGTAAGGTTCACCACTTTTACGTTTCTGCCCATCATGTGCAGTCAGTGAAAGTTCAAGTGCTTTGGTTGTAGCGGGTAGAGGAGAGGGAATCTGTTCCCATAGAAGGGCTTTTGCCTCTTCTATGGTCTGTATTTTTTTAGCTTTATTGAGAAAAGCGTCCAAGATAGTTTAGCCTTCTAGGCTTACAGTAATTTTACCTTCAGCGATCTCTTGAAGTGCAATGTCGGCATATTTCATCGCTGTTGTATCTATATCCAATAGTGATTGGGCACCATTTGCTATCTGCTCAGCTCTTTTACCTACAGCATTTGCTAAAAGGTACTTATCGAAATCTACTTTTTCAAGTGCTACTGCAGTAAGTTGTTCTGTTCTCATTTTATTTCCTTTAGAAAATTATTTTCTTCATCATTCTCGTACTTGACACGGGGATGACGGTTGTTATGTTATTTCACAATCGAACAAAGGCTCATATCACCTTTGATAATAGCAAGCAGGTTACCTTT
>Ga0209013_10005338_pt1 | contig 11088 bp, 16 predicted proteins | sample Cruoilmetagenom2_FD_187291 | JGI IMG/M metagenome (GOLD analysis project Ga0209013, IMG submission 187291) | Oil polluted marine microbial communities from Coal Oil Point, Santa Barbara, California, USA - Sample 2 (SPAdes) (version 2) | ecosystem: Environmental > Aquatic > Marine > Oil seeps ...
TCATAAGTGTACCCTTACCAAACGTTTTGTCTATCTGTTTGATCGCCATATCCAGTGCTTTTTGTTTGTTTGCATCCATTGCCATTGTCATATCCTTAACCTTTGTATGTTGAATTTTATCTAAATAAATAGATATTGTTTAGTCATAGTCGCAGTTTAATACAAATTTTTTTAAAAGCTCAAAAATATGTCAAATTGACATATTTTTACCTATAAGAGAAAAACTGTCAAGACAAACCACTCCCCCTCTTTTTCAATAAAATTAAGCTATAGTCATAATATCAGAGTACCAATACATAAAGAAGGAATGCTATGAAAACAACAGGATCATTGAATCTATTCATACTTCTCCTGCTAATGGGGATGACAGGATGTGCAAATAGTAACAGGGGCACAGTTACCATAATTGAAGATCCCGTGAAACTGAAGCAGTTCCAAGTCAATAAAAGTACCAAAGCACAAGTCAGAGAGTTGCTGGGTGAGCCACAAAGCATCACCATGTACAGTAATGAAACAGAGCACTGGGTCTATCAGAGTACGCACACCGACTACACAGAGACCTATCTTGCAAAGAAGGCACTCTCTTTTGTTCCGGTACCCTACCTGGGCACTGCAGTAGGTTTGGCTGATGTTGGTCCGGACAAGATAGAAGATATCCATACCCTCTCTTTGCTATTCAGCAAAAAGGGCATACTTAAACAGACAAAGAAAGAAACAAAGCATAAGTGAGTCTGAATACCTTATTTTACTCTTTGCACCCTTATGCTAAAATACCATGACTATAAAACAAGGTAAAGAAATGCCAAAAACTATTCAGCTAGCCCACTCTCCCGATGCCGATGATATCTTTATGTATTTTGCCATTAAATTTGGCTGGGTTGACACGAAAGGCTATACCTTTGAGAATATCGGTCTCGATATTGAAACACTCAATGTGGAAGCACTTAAGGGGACATATGATGTCTCTGCCATCTCTTTTGGTATGTACCCACTCATAAAAGAGGAGTATGCTCTGCTTCGTACCGCTGTCAGCTTTGGAGAAGGGTACGGGCCTAAACTCATACGCCGAAAAGACAAAAAGCTCAAACGTAATTTTAAAGTGGCGCTCTCGGGAAAATACACGACCAATGCCATGCTCTTTAGAATTTACTATCCGGAAGCACGTCCTGTCTATATGGATTTTCTTGAGATAGAAGAGGCAGTGGTCTCCGGCAAAGTAGATGCAGGCGTACTTATCCATGAATCTATCCTGGACTTTGATGACTCTCTGGAAGTTGAAAAAGAAATATGGGACATTTGGGTAGAACTGGCAGGAGAAGGATTACCTCTGCCGCTTGGAGGTATGGCGATCAGAAGAAGTCTGCCGCTGAACCGTGCCATAGCGCTGGAAAATATACTCATAGATGGTGTCAAGGTCGCCAACGATAAAAAAGAAGAACTCTGTGCCAAACTTGAAGCCGATAATCTTGTACGCATCTCAGATGAAATGCTTACAAAATATCTTGATATGTATGCTTCAGAGGAGTCTGTAGAACTCTCCAAATTACAACTCAAAGCTCTCGATACACTTTATGAGATAGGTTTTAAACACGGCTTGTGGGAGAACCCCATCAAAACGGAAGACTATCTCATTCCAAAAGAGTATGAAGCCTTACGGAATAGTTAATGTTCTTTAAAACCATTGACTTTTCCAAATACTCAAGCATTAAAATAGGTCAAGAGGTAGAAGTCCTTATGCTTGAAGAGGATGACGAAATACCTTCCGACAGATACCTCATAGGCGGGGCAAATAATCTGCTCATCTCCCCCACTCCTCCTCCACTGATGATGTTCTCCAAAGATTTTGCCACGATCAAGGAAGAAGAGGGCATGCTGACTATCGGAGCGGCCATGCCTACGGGCCGTATCCTCTCTTATGCCAGGAAGCACGACATTTCCGGATTTGAATTCTGTTCTAAACTTCCCGGTACTCTGGGCGGTATGCTTGCCATGAATGCCGGTGTAAAAACGTATGAGATATTTAATATCCTGCACTCCGTGAAGATCAATGGGAAATGGATCCTGACAAAAGAGATCGAACACGGTTACCGTTATGCAGAGTTAGGCGGGTTTGCCACGCATGCCAGATTTAAAATACACCATGGTTTTGATCAAGGTTTGCTGGACTCCTTACTGAACCTTCGTTCCAATCAGCCCCATCAGCCAAGTGCAGGCTCTGCCTTTAAAAACCCGGAAAATGATTATGCGGGCAGACTCATTGAAGCGGTAGGATTAAAAGGGTTGAGAAAAGGCGATATGCAATGGAGCGAGTTACATGCGAACTTTTTGGTGAATTTGGGAGAAGGTACATTTGAAGAAGCTAAATACCTCATTGAACTAGCCAAAGAAAAAGTTTCTGAGAAATTTAATATTGTGCTCAAAGAGGAGATTAAACTCCTTTAAAAGAGCGCAAAAGAGAAAGTTATTTTACAGGTGCCGGACCTGTTTCAGTATCACCTTTATGCAGACAGCGTACACATCTGATATAATTTGATCTTCGTGTCTGATGTGAATACCGATAGGCATCCACAGGGTAGACGACGAAGTGTCTTCCTTTTGCTGCCGGAGTAGAAGACCAGAAGTCACGCGTTCTATGATAAGTAAATACTTGTCCGTGTTTTCTATGTACATGCTGTAGCTCATCAGAAGTAGGTAATTTCCAATCTGAATATCCCTGATAATACAATCTGCGGCAATAATTCTCCGCATGTTTCCAGTTCCCCGCTTTTGCCGCAGAATGTCCTCGATTATAGGCACCATCCTCTGTATCAGTGTAAGCCTGATCCTGCCACATAAGTTCCACATCTTCCTCAATGTAGACTCTGTCTGTTTTGCAGGATTGCGCAGGAATATCCATGACCCGCGGTAAATCTGAGCTTGCATTTCCCCCTGCCATCAGCAGTGTTCCGAATAGTAATATCCCTGTTCCAATAACGAATTTTTTCATCTGTTTATCCTTGTTTATCCAATATTATTCAATATGATAATATAAGATACATCAAACGAAGCTAAAATTTGTTTATTATTTTAAATTATGCGTGTATATCTATCTTTACACCTTTTTCAACTGCTCTCCAAAGTTTGTCCATAGCAAGGTTGGGAACAGCCATACAACCCTCGGTCCAGTCACGTGAAAGCGTATAGTTATCGCCACGTCCGTCTGCATTCCACTTAGGTTGTCCATGTATCGTAATGTATCCTCCCGGGTTATGCCCTCTTGCTCGTGCTTTTGCTTTCTCAGCTTCGCTCGGATAGGAGATCATTAAAGATTTATAGAGTCTTGAATCACATTTCTTTCTCACGATACTGTAAGATCCTTCAGGTGTTCTGTAATCACCCGCTTTTACCTTGTTCCCGCCATTAGCCCCGCCATTCGCGCCTAAAGAGATACGGAATTCTTCTACAAGTTTACCATTTGCATAAGCATGCATCATTCTCTTTTTCTTATAAACAACGATCTTGTCAATCTTTGCAGAATGGTCTATCTCCGCCCCTCGGGATAACTCTTTAATACACTCTTTTGTTGCATAAGGTGTTTTATCTGCTTTACCGTAAGCAGTAGGTTCACCACATCCGCTGATCAATAGTGCGAGTGCCCCGCCAAGTAGTCCAAGTTTAACTTTCATTTTTTCTCCTCTATTCAAATGTTCATCCCCAATCTTCATTGTGGCGTTGTGATTTATGTTTATCTTTTTTATAAGATGTCCCATTTTTTAATTTTTGCAAGCGATTTAAGTTACTCATCTCTGCATCTCTTATATCATTAAAAGACTTATCAGTGAAGAGTTCTACCGAACAAGTCTGCTGATAGAGTCTTTCTATATAGACTTTAAGCTGTTGATGATACTCGGAATCAAGCTGCACTTCTGCTTTTTCATCAAACTTTTTTTTAAGCTGTTCAAATTTTACCATAAAAGTTTGAGAACATACATTATCATCCCGCAACATACGAAAAAGATTTTTACTTATCTTCTCCAGTTCTGTAATATATTTCTGACGATTGAATTTATCGATCTGTTTTTGTGTATAACTGATAAAAACTCCCTTACCTGATCGTGATAGGTACACCTTCCCGTACAGCATACCATAATTCTTTCATCGCATCATTGGTCACAGCCACACAGCCCTGTGTCCAGTTTCTCGCAAGCGTATAACTGTCACCTTTGCCGTCTGCATTCCATTTCGGCTGCGCATGGATGGTCACGGCACCCCCGGGATTCACACCTCTGGATTTTGCTTTTGCTATATCTGAAGGTCTTGGGTAAGAGATGCAAAGAGAGCGATAATACTTTGGAGAACAGAGTTTTCTGTGTATGAAAAATTCACCTTCGGGTGTTTTGTTATCCCCTTGCTGCCGCTTCTGTCCTACCGGGTTTTTACCTAGAGAGACAGGGATCGTACTCTGAACCTTGCCATCTTTGAGCAGATACATTTTACGGTCTTTCTTGACGATCAGGATACGGTCTATCTCAGCCTCTCCTGTATAATCCTCCGCATCGAGCAATTCCTCTTTACACTCTTCCAGATTGTATTGGTCTTTTGGAACATCAGGCCCGCCACATCCAAGCAATAATAATGATAATAAAAACAGTAGATATTTCACAATAATAATCCTTCTATAAAGTATTTTAGCACAAATAAAATAAGTGCAGAGAAAATGTGAATATGAGAGAGGTAAGAAAAAGAGAAGGATAGACACGTTTCAGAAGAAACGTGTCTATCAGGGGTGAGAAGAACTTAACAAGCTGCCTTAGCTGCTGCAAGCGCTTCTTCGTAGTTAGGCTCTTCTGTAATTTCAGGAACTACTTGCTTATAAGTCACTTTCCCGTCTTTACCAACAACAAAGATAACTCTAGCAGTAACACCCGCTAAAGGACCGTCAGCCAAAAGCACACCATATGCGTTAGCAAAATCTCTGTTTCTGAAGTCTGAACATACTTTGATGTTTTCGATCCCGGCTGCGCCACACCATCTTGCTGCTGCAAATGGAAGGTCCATAGATACTGTGATCACTTCTACACCGTCAAGTGATGCTGCTTCAGAGTTAAATCTTCTAGTCTCTGCATCACATACACCTGTGTCTAGTGAAGGAACTGCTACTACGAGTTGCACTTTACCTTCTCCACCAACTTGCTCATCTTGAAGCATTGGGTTACAGTTTACTACTGTTACTACTGGTGCTGTATCACCTACGTTAATTTCTGTACCTGCTAGGTTACATACGATGTCGTTTTTAAATGTTACTGTTGCCATTGAATATCCTTTAATTTTGTTTGATAAATGCATTATGACCTAAATAGGATAAAATTAGTCTTAATTAAACTAAATTTTTAAATTTTGATCAATATTTGCTTTTTTCTCTTACAAATGCATGCATTAGAGCCCTAAAACAAGGGTGATCTATTACAAATATTTTTTTGAGTACGGTATTATAAAATGATTTGGTTAACCAAAAGTTACTCTATGTTTAAGAAAAGTGTTAATCTTTTGCATCTTGTTTTATTGTTGTCACAACTCTTTCAAAGACAGCATGCATATCTTCTTTATAGTTGCTTTATACTTTATAGTAAAAGCCTCTGCCAGTTGTATTTTGTCCTGCTTATCCAGTACAGAATAATGCAGGCAGGTTAAACCACTGTCGTTTTGAGGGTAAGGAGTTGAGTAGGTAGGAAAACTTTCCTGGCATCTCACAAGAAAGAGAGAGTCCAAGAAGCGTAAAAAAAGTCTTAAAGACAGGCATTAAATATTCTTAATACCTTTAACCCAATTCTGCATAGCAGTATTTGCATCAGGATTTGGCGCTACCATGAAAGAGATAACAAAGCTCTCAGCCATTTCAGCCACACCTATAGACCGTGGTCTTACAGCAAGGACTTCAGGTTTAGGTAACACTTTACCAAAACAGCAAATAATATTTTTTGCATCTTTTATACTATCGTTGATCTCTCCCACTTCAAGACTGGAAGTATGCGCATAGTGATCAAACTCACCTATGTAGGTCGCTATAGGATGTGCTTCTATTTGTGATTTAAGATAGCTAAAAATTTCATCTATATTTTTATAGCTCGTTTCATCTTTTGATATTTCCATGGTATGGACCGGATATTTTTCTAAAACCGTAATTTCTTTCATTTTTTATTTCCTTTTACATTCCCGGTATTCTTGGGATTTTCCCCAGCTTAGAATTACGGCAGTACCAACCCCATCCTTTTTTCATCCAGTGCCCAATGACAGGAAGCGGGATCATTTTCCCTCCCTTGTCACTGCGATAGACAAAAGCAGCACCGTTCCCTGTATCCATCACACATAAAATATTCAAATGTTCCATGTAACTTCGTTTTGAATCTATATTTTGTGCATGATTCAGAATGTTATAGGCTATATTTTTAGCCATGACTTCAGCGACATGCCCCTGTTTGGCTCTCCATTCCGGCCCCATCAGAGAAGCAGAGTCACCGATGGCATACACACCCTCAAAACCTTCTATCTCATTATACTCATTGGTCACAACAAACCCGGCATCACTCAAAGGCAAGCCGGAGTCTATGATAATATTGTGTCCTGTACCAGCTGATATAAACATGGTTAAGTCAGATTCAACTTTTGTACCATCTTCAAAAACAATACCATCTTCTTCAAATGTCACGATCTCAGAACCGACTTTTTTGTCAATGTTCGTCATCTTGAACATTTTATCCATCATCACCAAGGCTTTTTCACCCATCTTCTGTCCCGGTTTTTCCATTGGCGCAAAAAATGTCAGTTCAAACTTGTCACGTATCCCTTTTTTCTTCAAATAGGTATCTACATTGAACAAGACTTCAAAGGCAGGACCGCCGCGTACGGCAGAAGTATCTTTAGGATTACCCCCAAAGCCCATGGCTATTTTCCCTTCACCCTTCATGATCAAAGCATCCAAACGTTCATACAGGGCAGTGGCTTCTTCAGGTTTACCGCAGATAGAAAGCGTATGCTCCATCCCTTTATGCTGCATCTTGTCTTGACCAAGTGCTACGACCATGTAGGGATAGTCATCCAAGATACGGCCACTTTCCAAAGTTACTTTTTTCTGCTCTGCCTCCAACTTTGACACCGGGTCTATGATAAGTTCAAACCCATGTTTCATCGCCAATTTATCTAAAGGAACAGAGACATCCTCACGCGTTACATCCCCTGTTGGGATCCAGATAGAAGTGGGATAGATATAAAAATAATCCCTGTCACTTACAAGTGTGACATCCAAGTCCTGTTTTTTAAGATAGATCGCAGCTTCAACACCTGCAAATCCACCACCCAATACCAATACTTTACTCATCATTTCTCCTAATACTTAAATATGCCTGTTTGTTCTTTCGTCACCAATTCATCTGATACAGATGTATTTGCGTTGATCATTCCATAAATCGCAGCTATCAATAGTCCGGATAGGATCACCACCCAAACTGTTAATCTTTTTTCACTGCTTCCCTTGCCTTGATAATCTTCAATTTGCTGAAGTGTTGGTTCATTGTTCTGCATTGCTTCTCCTTATTTTTTCACTAGGTCTGCACGGGGGTAGAAAAATACAACCTCTCTGTCCACTACGATCTTCTCTTTATTGTCAGTTGCATAGGCTCTGATCGTAATAGGCACCGGCACATCTTTTCTTGTATTGTTCGCAAGCTGCTCTTTTGTCTCCAAGATAACTACTTTTTTCTTTTTCTTACCGGCACCCAGTTTAAACGGATCCGCAGGTCTTTTGATCGTTATTTTATCATTCCCGAGTATTTCAAAGTAATAGGTGTGTGCTTCTCTGTCCGTATTGGCGAACATGAAAATATAATCATTTTGCACGACACCTTTTTCCAGGACTTTATAGAGTCTCTGTCCTTTGTTAATGTTAAGAAGCATATGCTCTTTTTTGCTCCCCATAGCAAAGAGTGCAACCAGTACCAGTGTAAGTACGGTAAAGTAAGCGATAACCTTTCCTCTAAAATAGTTGGTCTTCCCTTCATGTCGTACAGCTTCTTTCTCAGAAGACCAGCGTACCAAACTCTCTTTACCAAGCGCACCCATCACTGTCGTACAGGCATCAACACATTCAAGACAATTGATACACTCAAGCTGAAGCCCTTTTCTAATGTCAATATGCGTAGGACAGACCGTTACACAAGATTCACAGGTCGTACACTCCGCGCCTGGTTCTACTTTTAATAGTTCCTTTTGTTTTGTAAATACCTTTTCTCTCTCATATCCGTGTCCCTCATAAATGTCACCACCACGTTTTGGGTCATACACCGCCATGATCGTATCGTCATCATAAAGCACAGACTGTACACGGCTGTAAGGACATATATAAATACAAAAATCTTCTTTGATGAATACCACATCTATGATGATAAACAGTGCTATTCCAACCAACATACCGACAAGTGTCAAATGCTCCATAGGATTCGCCAAATAACTAAAAAAATCCTCAGGAGGCACAAAGAACCATAAAAAATCAGCAGCAGCCACAAAAGCGATAAGAGACCAAAGCAAAATAGCAATGGCAGACTTTACTCTGTTTTCCGTCTTAGAAAAGTCCGGATCTTTTTGTTTATTTTTAATACGCTTGCGTAAGCCTAAAAGTTTTGTTTCTATCCCGTCTCTGTAAATAACACGGAAGATAGTCTGTGGACAAGCCCATCCACACCATGCTCTACCACCGACCGCGGTCACCGCAAAGATCCCGAGGAAAAGCAGCATAAGCAGAAATGGCATGAGGTAAAGTTCCTGCATATCAAAAGCGACCCCTGCCAAGTGTAGTTTCTTTTGGTCAAAAGACAACAGGAAAAGATGGTTGCCTCCTATGGTTATCCAAGGCATGGCCAGTGCGACTATCGTTGCAGCAACATACGCCCAGTATCTTTTTATCCGATAAGATACCCAGCCTTTCAAATACTCTTTAGTTTGATTCTTTTTGGGTTTTTCTGTTGTAATTGCAGCTTCCATTTATGATACCTTTTGTTCTTTTGCTTTTTTGGCTTCTTCAAATGGACAAATAAGCAGTATATTGTCCATACCTCTCACACTTTGGGTTTCACGCATCTGTTTCCAGGCACCTTCAACCAACTCTTTGATCCCTCGTGACTCTATATAATCTTTTAAAGAACTACGACTTACTTTCAGTTCTCTGGCTATAGCACTCACACTCTCCCCTTCACTTAAAAGAGAAATGATCTTTCCCCGATAGACATCAAACTTGGAACTTGACTTGCTTCCTTTCGGACGCCCTATCTGGTTCGTTTTCTCTTTCTCCTCCTGTCTCAGCTCGTTCAACAAAGGAAAAATGTCAACCATTTTTGTCTCTTTATTCATCTTCATATCCGAATCAGCGATCCAAAGTGTGATATTGTGACTCAGCATACAGTTGATCACCTTGATCAACTCTTCTGCTCTGTCACTTAAAATAAATAAAGAAGAGACGATCACCATACTGCCATCCTGCATCGAATGTAAAAACGCTTCAAACTCTTCTCTTTCATCTACAAGAAGGTTTTTAGTGGCATATTCAACCACTTCTTTGTCTATTTCAAGCTCTTCTTTTAGTGAAAAAGAGAGAATATCCCGTTGCTGATCTGCCAGATGAGGAAAGCCAGGCACTTGTCTTATGTATGCGTAAATCATAGAACTCCTTAAAAGTTTGGATTATTTTATCTTATTTGATGATAAAAGTCAAGTATTTTAATACTTTTTACGTCATTAATGCTTTTTTTGTCTACTTTTTATGTTAAAATGTCTCTATAAATAAAAAAGATGAGGAAAAACAGTGAACCTGACACACTTAGATGAACAGAATAAACCTAAAATGGTAGATGTTGGAGATAAAGCTGCAACAACACGTATAGCCACTGCTTCAGGCATTATAGAAGTAGGACAGCCTGCTTTTGATGCTGTTATAGCCAACACCGCAAAAAAAGGTCCCGTCCTTCAGACAGCGGTCATCGCTGCCATACAGGGGACAAAACAGACCTCTACTCTCATACCCATGTGTCATCCGCTAATGCTGACCTCAGTTAAAACAGACATAGAAGAGCTTCCCCAACTCCCCGGGTTCAAGCTCACCGTCACAGCAAAACTCAATGGACAGACTGGGGTAGAGATGGAAGCACTCACAGGCGTAAGTGTAGGACTGCTCACTATCTACGATATGCTTAAAGCCATCGACAAAGGCATGGTGATCAGAAATGTACAACTGGAAAACAAATCCGGAGGGAACAGCGGCGACTTTAATCGTGCATAAATTACAAAAGGAAAAAAATGATCTTAGACGATAAAACACAGGAAAGACCAACGATAGAATACCCGACCAACTGGGGATTCAAACTCATAGGCAGAGACAAAGAAGCACTTTTAGCCTGTATTAAAGAAGCGATGGGAGAGAAAGAACACCTCTGTTCTTTGGGAAACGCATCAAAAACAGGTAAATTTCACTCCTATAATGCTTCTTGTACCGTAGATACAGAAGAAGAGCGAAACAGGATCTTCAAATACTTTGAAGACCATGATGATGTAGATATGGTGATCTAATCAATCATCGACCATAGTTACTTAAATTATTTTGCACCGCTCTTTAAACCGCTAAGATAGGTAGCAATAGCAGAAATTTGTTCATTGGAAATTGAGTACGTCGCCTCTCTCATCACCTGATTTTTTTCATATATAGCATAAGCTCCATGTCTCTCTTCCTGGTCTCTATATGCTCTTACCTTTCGTGCCAATTGACCTGCATCCCTACCAGCGAGGGGTATCATTCCCTTCAAAGTAGTTTTCTCACCATTTTCCCCATGACACACTGCACAACGTTTTTGATAGAATACTACACCGTCTACCCCTGTCAATGAAGATGCACCTGACTTGTTTGCCTCTACAGTCTCTGCTGCTACCAAACTACCACTTGCAAGTAATGCAGCTATAATAATATTTCTCATTTTTAAATCTCCTAATAATTATAATCTCTTACATATTAATTATACACCTCCTATACTTAATCCACAGGCAGCATATAATTTAATTTAGCGGATACCT
>Ga0209013_10005339_pt1 | contig 11088 bp, 11 predicted proteins | sample Cruoilmetagenom2_FD_187291 | JGI IMG/M metagenome (GOLD analysis project Ga0209013, IMG submission 187291) | Oil polluted marine microbial communities from Coal Oil Point, Santa Barbara, California, USA - Sample 2 (SPAdes) (version 2) | ecosystem: Environmental > Aquatic > Marine > Oil seeps ...
CTGCTACAATTTCACCACCGGGTGCAATCACAACAGAATCACCTGGATTCACCCATTCATCAGCATCGGGATACAAGGAAGATTTTTCCGGGAAGTCATCTGGAATATCACTGCCTTTCATGAGATTTCCACACCCCACTACCCAGCAACAACCTTCACGCGCAATATGCTGCATAGTGCCTAACCAGGCATCGCCACTGTCGTAAGTTGGTGCAATGTAAATTTCAACGCCCTGGGAATACAAAGCATATCGGGCCAGCGGCATAAAGTTTTCCCAACAAACTAATGAACCAATTCGGCCTGCATCAGTTTCAACAACTTTTAACCCGGACGCATCACCAAAACCCCAGACCATACGCTCTGGATTAGTGGGCATAAGCTTGCGATGTTTGTTCAATAGAGAACCATCGGCTCCAATGGTGATGACAGTATTATATAAAGTGGACTGACTTAATTTATTGTCCCGTTCCTCAATACCACACACTATGGTGAGTTTATGCTTACGGGCAACTTCAAACAAAGGAGACAGATCACTGGAGTTGATATTGACGGCATTGTCTAACAAGCGTTGGTGCAATTCTTCAGAAAGGTTCCAGTCACCACCTGGGCGTAAACGCCAAACCCAGGTTGGGTAACCGGGTATAAAAGCTTCAGTAAATACCACGAGATTGGCTCCATTTTCTGCAGCCTCTTCAACACTGGCAACCGCCAGTTCGATGGTTTTTTGTTTATCTAAAAAGACCGGTGATTTTTGTACGACGGCTAGCTGTGTCATATTGCTTCTCCAATTCACTGATTGCTTATTAGTTAGTGTAGTTTGTTTATTTTTACTTACAATTAGCTAAAATAAAGAACACCTTGTGCAAATATGCACAGACATACACCTTATAAAGGGTAATTTTTGAACAATAGTGGAGATTTTTATGAAATTTTTATTTTTTGTCTTATTAACTATCATAACTTTTACTACCCATGCAGCTGTTCAAACCAAAACCATTACTTATTTTGATGATGATACCCGTTTAACGGGATATTTATATTGGGATGATACGTTCAAGGGAAAACGACCTGGTATTATGGTTGTTCATGAATGGTGGGGGTTGAATGATTACGCTAAAAAACGCGCAAAGATGCTTGCTGAACTTGGCTATATTTCCTTTGCTGCAGATATGTATGGCGATGGACATGTCACCAACAAAGCATCTCAAGCCCAGGATTGGATGCAGGAAGTGACTGCTGATGTTGAAGATTGGAATATTCGTGCTGCTTTAGGTCTCAAGCAACTTAATGCAAGCAGTTTAGTTGATGGTGATAAACTAGCAGCAATTGGGTACTGCTTTGGAGGTTCAACTGTTTTACACATGAGTTATGCTAATGCGGCGATTAAGGGCATTGTTGCCTTTCACAGTGGTCTTCCTGCAGCACCTGAAGAAGTACGAGGAAAGATTAAACCCAAAATACTGGTATTACATGGCCAGGCAGATAGTTTTGTTGCTCCAGAAGTTGTAGATAATTTCCGTAATAAACTGGAAGAAGCCAAGGCTGACTGGGAAATGAATACCTATGGAGGTGCCCGCCATGGTTATACTAACCCTGATGCAGGAACATTTGGGATTGCAAATCTAGAGTATAATCAATCAGCTGACCAGCGTTCCTGGGCACGTATGCAGGCATTTTTTAATGAAATTTTCAAATAACTTTCTCTTTATACCGTCTGCCCTGCTGTATATCCGGAGGACCATGCCCATTGAAAGTTATAGCCTCCCAGATGCCCGGTTACATCCATGACTTCGCCAATAAAATAGAGTCCGTCAATATTTTTTGCCTGCATGGTTTTAGAAGATAAATCATTGGTGTCAACACCGCCTACCGTAACCTCTGCAACCCGGTATCCCTCTGTGCCATCAGGCCAGAAGTGCCAGTTTTGAAACAGCTTGGCAATACGCTTAAGTGCTGCCAGATTATATTGATTAACAGGCTTATCAATCTGGTGAATCTGGCAGATTGTTTCCACCAGACGCTTAGGCATTTTTTGCGATAATATATTTTTTACCAATACTTTTGCCTGCAGTTTCTGCTGCTCCTGTAACCATTCATATAAATTAAGGTCAGGCAGTAATTTAATCACCAGACTTTCCTGAGCCAGCCAATAGGATGATACTTGCAGAACTACAGGTCCACTGATCCCTTTGTGAGTAAAGAGTATATTTTCCTTAAAAGAGTGTCTCCCATAACTAACTTCAGCCTCAAGTGATATTCCAGCCAGTTGTTTATACTTTTTACTGTCTTTGACATTATAGCTTAGTGGTACCAGTCCGGGCCGGGTTGGTATAATATTCATGCCAAACTGCTTTGCCAGACGTAAGCCAAAATCACTGGCGCCCATTTTGCTGACAGATAGACCACCCGTTGCAATGACTAAAGAAGCAACACCATAATTCCCTATTGATGTTTTTACATTAAAACCTGAGTCTGGATTTTCAGGAAGGCTTTTACTAACCTGTTCAATATGGCAGTTTAATTGAATGGTGATGGCGTATTTTCTGCACTCAGATAATAGCATTTGCACGATATCATTGGCGCTGCGATCACAGAATAGCTGTCCATGCTCACGTTCATGCCAGGGAATCTGATATTCATTAAGCATGGCAAGAAAATCATAATATTGATAACGTGATAAAGCAGATTTACAGAAATGTTCATTTTCAGACAAATAGTTTTCTGCGCTGACATTATAATTGCTAAAATTGCAACGCCCTCCCCCGGATATACGTATTTTTTTTCCCACTTTTGCAGCATGATCCAGCACTATCACCTTACGTCCCCGTTTGCCTGCTTCTATTGCACACATAAGACCCGAGGCACTGGCACCAATAATTAAAACGTCGAAATTTGTCATTTTCTACCTGTGTAAGGACTGATCTTGTCAAGAGCAGAGGACTCACTTAATGAGCATATACCCTTAACGAAGGGTGTATTGTATTGATATCAGCGACTGACATTCCTTTTATTGCCGGTGAATAGGGAGTAAATTTAGATAATTCAGTGGGATCAATATAACCAACAATCTGTTCCAATTCTGACAGGCGTAAGCCCTCTTTGACCAGGTACAGAATATAGGCATTGGATATTAATTCAGCACTGATTTTTTGTGCATGAGTGAAGCCAGCGTCCGCAGAAGCATAGACCAGAATGGCTTCGAGTGTATCCACAGATACAGCCTCTGATTTTTTCCATACAGGACAGGGGTCAGTATTCTCAAATAATGATTTTAAGGCGGGATTTAGCGGAATGGTGCGCTGATTAATTCCTTTAATATTGAGTATGTCTTTTGAAAAGTCGAAACACTCTTTGTTCAGCTGGCTAATTTCATTCAGATTTAAACCACTAAGCAATAATGAAATAAGCTGTCTGGCATTAACATCTGAGGCATCAAGTAAAGTATTCAGGGTATCAATACTGAGTTCTTTAAGTGCATTATGTTCAAGCTGATTGTTGCTCTCTTGTTGCAAGGATAAGGATGCATCTTGAGTGATAGAATTATTCATTTCCTGTATATTGTTAATTAAACCGGGTGTTGTATCCTTATACATACTAATCCCGGAAATAGAAATAGAAGCCTTTGGTTTTTCAGTTCGCGTAAGAAATTCAATAACCCAAACAACAATTAACCCAAGAAATATGGAACTAATAATAGCAATCATTGCATCCCTGGTATAATCAGGACTGATTGGTTCAAGAGGAAGAAAAGCCCGCTCAATCACTTTCACCTGGGGGAATTTCTCAGCCTGTTTAGCTTCAATTTGCACTAACCTTTCCTGGGTACTACGCTGAAGTAATTCCAAACCTTCAAGATCACTTAAGAGAGATTCATGTTCAGCAAACCTTGAGCTAAACTCTGTTGCTTTACGTTTGTGCTCTTCAAGCTGTTTACTAATTTCAATTAATGATTGCCGGGCTGCTTCATAATTCTGTTCAGCTTCTGTCAGAACTATGCTCTGGCCATAATGACGCTTTTGTTGAATATCCATTTCAAGAGCTCTGATCTGTCCAGGGAGTACATTCAAATTAGGATGTAGAGCTAAATAGTTTCGTGTATATTTTCTATCAAACTCAATCAATTTTTCTTTTAGTTCCTGCAAACGCAATTCAAGAACACGCATTCCACGTTTATCCTCATCCGGTACAACCATCTTTCCTTCAACAATCGCTTTATTGACTGCATCAAGCCGTGCCCTGGTTTTAATGGCTTCCTCATTTGCATCACTGAGTGATTTATTTAAACCTTTAAAGCGGGCTAAGGATTGGTTTTCAAAGATATTTTCCCGGCCTAATGAAGTAATTTCATTAATTGCTCTAAAATGCTCCAATTCACTTCTTTTAATTAATATTTTATCTTCCAGTCCTGCTAGTTCTTCCCTTAGCGTCTCTAATGTCACTCCCGTTGTCTGTCGAATTTCTTCAGCCCGATTTTCCAAATAAACATCAATCCAGGTATTAATAAACAGTACTAAAGCAGCAGGGCGATAGCCGGTAGCAGCCAGCTCCACCAGGTTTGTTTCGGGTACTGCTTCTACGCTTAACATATGTCGAACTTTGGAGGCTGTTAATGTTAAGAAAAATGCTTGTTCTTCTGTAATATCCTGACTTCCTTCAACTTTCAAGCGATTCAGAGTTTCATCCAATAGTGCCTGACCAGTAAGAATCTGCCTTTGTATAGAAACATGCTGAATATCAGCTTCACTACTTTGTTGATCAATCGCAGTTTGCGCAACCGTCAATAAAGTTGCATAGCTTTTATAAAGTGCAGGACGGCTATAAACATAGGCAAGGCTAAGCATGGCACTAATGAGAAAGACAATAACAAAAATAATTAACCGTTGTGATTGGTACCACGGTTTAGATTGCATCTCAGAGTAATGTGATTGTTCCTGATTAGGCAGAATTTCAACTTGCGGCAAAGAATTATCCATAATCTAAATACTCAGGTTTATTTGGTCACTCTGGATTATTCATTTATCCAGATAGAACAAATTTATTGTAACTGATGATATACAAAGAAAATTCGTGATTCTCTTCCATAATGACGCAATAAATACAACAATACAAGAGCTGTTCTAACTAAAATTCGGGAATTGAGCACACATGTAGGAGGCTTATTACATGGGTAAAATTTTCATCAAAACTATCAAGAAAATTGCCGGTTAATATTTAGTTTTTTTACTTCAATAGAGTTAACGACAGTATTCTCGTATTTCCCTATAGATATCATTTTCCAGAAAATCATATGAATAGCCCGGATAATAACCATATCGATTAGGAGAATAATTTCTTCCTGAATAAAAATACTGGTCTGAAAAATAATAATGGCCAGGGTAATATCTTTTTGAGTTTCTCAGTTTTACATCTGCCAGCATATTTCGTAACACCCGGCAATGTTTGTCCTTAATGATTTTTTGCTGCTTTAAAAATTTTTCAGTAGTCTTTTTCTGCTTATATCGTGTATTTGTATTCTTCATTTCCTGAATTTTGTTCAACATAGCCTCCTGCTTTTGTTGCTCAGTAACCACTTGTAATTCTGGAAGTTCTGTTAACTCAGAAACCATTGAACCTGGAACTTGCATTTTACTGTATTTGATTTGTCCCCATTGATCAGTCCATTGATAGATAGTATCTGCAAAAACTCCATGTGAAAAGCCAAGAAAAAGCCCGCCACAAAAATACAACCATTTTGATAATTGACTAATATTCATCCAGTTAATACTACCTTTTAACTAATTCTCTAAGTAAATGATGGGCATAGCTGATGTTATTCTATTCTCAATATCTATCTCAGTGATTACCTATAGTGTTTAACAGTAGTTTAGACTACCCTGTTGAGCATAAGTCAGTTAGAATCTAAGAATTAATCATTTTAACAAAATACCACTACTATGTCTGATATTGAAAACCGCATAATGGAACTGGAAATAAAAAATTCTCATCTGGAGGATACCATTGAGCAACTCAATCAAATTGTGATTGAACAGCAAAAACATATTGATGAGCTTGCCCATAATCTGGAGCTGTTGCAAAATAAAGTCAGTAATTTACAGGAAGATGATTCAAAAAATGAAGCTGAACCCCCGCCACCTCATTATTAACTCAGGATTTTTTATATCATGAAAAAAACAATTATTGTCATAGGCATTGGCGAGATGTCAGGTGTATTTACTCGTGGTCTGTTACGGGCTGGTTACCCATTATTTCCTGTTACCCGAGATATGAATATAAATGAAGTTTCCCGGCAGGTTCCTGATCCTGAAATGGTTCTGATCGCTGTAGCTGAAAGCGATCTGGATCCGGTTCTTGAACAATTACCATCAGAGTGGAAAAACAGAGTTGCCCTGCTGCAAAATGAATTATTACCCCATGACTGGCAAAAACATCATATAAGTGATCCTACCGTCATATCAGTCTGGTTTGAGAAGAAAAAAGGTCAGGATTATAAAGTACTTGTGCCTTCTCCCATTACCGGTCCCAGGTCAGATATTATTAAAACAGCACTGGCACAATTAGACATCCCCACCTGGATAGTTGAAGATGATAAGGAAATGTTATTTGAACTGGTAAGAAAAAATCTTTATATTCTGACCACCAATATCGCCGGGCTGGAAGTTGGCGGTGACGTTAATTCCTTATGGAATACACATCGTGATCTGGCGCTTAAAGTGATGACTGATGTGCTGACCATTGAAAATCATCTTACTGGCAGTGAACAGGACAAAGAACGCCTTACCGAAGCAGTAGTTGAAGCAATTAATGGTGATCTGGCTCATAAATGCATGGGACGTTCAGCCCCGGCCCGGTTAGCCAGAGCATTGGACTATGCCAGAAAAAATGATTTACAGATTGCTGAGCTGGAAAGGATTTCCCAAAAGCTCAGCAACTGAAACTATATACTGCTTTAGTTTTTGAGTATTGTCTTTCTGTAATGGCGTAATTCTTCAATAGATTCCAGGATATCATCCAGGGCAAGATGACTGCCCTTTTTCGTTAGGCCAGCCAATTCATCAGGATACCAGCGCCTGGCTAATTCTTTCAGAGTGCTAACGTCCAGATTCCGATAATGAAAGTATTCTTCCAGCTCAGGCATCAGGCGAGCCATAAAGCGACGATCCTGACAGATGCTATTACCACACATGGGTGAAACACCTTTGCCCACGTATTGGCTCAAAAAGTCAATTGTCTGCCGCGTCGCCTCAACCTCATTAATGGTACTGTTTTTTACTCTTTCGATTAAACCGGATTGCCCATGGTGTCTGGTATTCCACTCATCCATATTATCCATCACCTCATCGGCTTGATGAATAGCCAACACAGGGCCTTGTGCCAGTATATTTAAATCGGCATCCGTTACAATAGTGGCAATCTCGATAATCTGGTCAGTTTGGGGTTCAAGACCCGTCATTTCCAAATCAACCCAGATAAGATTTCGCTGATCTTGTGTCATGAATTATTCTCTCTTATTTCTGAGACTATTATGCTGCCGGGGCACCATTAAGGTGAAAAGTTAATGTATAATATAGAAAATAGACTCGTATTAATACATACTTTTGATCAACTTTTTAAAAAAATAACAGGACAATATGCCGCTTTTTAGTACTCTCTTTCTTATTATGGTTTTTTTTGCTGCAGGCACTCACTTCTTTCTCTCATTACGTCAAATAAAACACGTGAAAAATCATAGAGATAAAACACCAGATGCGTTTAGTGAAAAGATTTCTCTGGGGGAACATCAAAAAGCAGCAGATTATACTGTCGCCAAAGAAAAAATGGGTAATATTGGACTCCTTCTTAGTACCACTCTGCTGCTCATCTGGACTCTGGGCGGTGGATTAGAACTGGCGGACCAATTTGTCCGGACATTTCAGCTTTCCCCGATTTTCAGCGGCGTCATTTTTATTCTGCTCATTGGTATAATTTCTTCCGTTCTGGATATTCCCCTGACGCTTTATAATACCTTTGTACTGGAAGAAAAATTTGGTTTTAACCGTACGACGCTTAAAGTGTGGATTATAGATTTTATAAAGCAGGGTCTTTTGGGATTGCTTATTGGAATTCCTTTAATCATGGTTATTTTATGGCTGATGGGCAGTGCCGGAGAATACTGGTGGCTTTATGCCTGGGCAGTCTGGATGGGCTTTGGCTTTTTAATGATGTGGGCTTATCCCGCATTTATCGCGCCTATTTTCAATAAATTCACAGAGCTGGAAGATGAATCACTAAAAAAACGCATTGAACAGCTCATGACCCGTTGTGGCTTTCTCAGCAAAGGCATACTGGTTATGGATGGTTCCAAACGTTCCAGCCATGGTAATGCTTATTTCACCGGGCTGGGCAATAATAAACAAATTGTATTTTTTGATAATCTGCTTGATTCCCTCGATGAAGAAGAAGTCGAAGCAGTATTAGCTCATGAACTGGGTCACTTTAAAAAGAAGCATATTCTCAAACGGCTGATTTCAATGACATTCATTACTCTGGCAGGATTTGCCATGCTCGGCTGGCTTATGCAGCAAATGTGGTTTTATAATGGCCTGGGTATGAGTACGTCCTCTATTTACGCGGCATTGGTCTTATTTAGCATCGCATCTCCCGTGTTTACCTTTTTTCTCAGCCCTATTAGCGCTATGATTAGTCGTAAGCATGAATTTGAAGCAGATGATTATGCAGCTGAGCAGGCAGATGCCAACAAATTAGTAGAAGCATTAGTTAAATTATATAAAGATAATGCCAATACCTTAACGCCCGATCCATTGCATTCTGCTTATTATGATTCTCACCCGCCTGCACCCGTAAGAATCGCACATTTAATTAACAACAAGAGTTAGGTACTTATATTATGACGATAAAAACACCGCTTACAAACAAATCCGTTCAAGTGCTTCTGGCTGTTCTTTTTTTTGCACTCATGTCCCAATCATCTCTGGCGGCAAATCCTGCTCACGGAAAAGATCTCCATGATGCCAATTGTCTGTCTTGCCATGCCTCTCTAATGGGCGGTAATCCTAATGTTATTTATACTCGTGCCGATCGCAGGGTTAATACCATTGAAGGTCTCAAAAATCAGGTAACTCGGTGTAAAACAACGGTGGGCGTCGCATGGCCTGAAGATCAGATTCAGGATGTTGTTGAATATTTAAATAGTAATTTCTACAAGATTAAATAACCCTTCGATCACATGAGCAAACGCAAGTTAAACCGGCGCCAGCAATGGCGTATTCAGAAAATACAGGAAGAGCGTTTAGCCCGGGTAAAAAACAAACAATCAAAGCTTATTGATGATGTTTTCGAACATCTGGAAAACACACTTTATCATGGCATAGTGATAAGTCACTTTGGCGCCACACTGGATATTGAAGATGATGATACCGGTGAAATTTTTCGTTGTGCGCTCAGGCAAAATATTGGTGCCATAGTTTGCGGTGATAAAATTGTCTGGCAAAAAATAAGCAATACTCCCTCAGAAGAACAGATTCAAGGTGTGGTAACCGCTCTTGAACCACGAATAAGCGTTCTGGCTCGTCCTGACTTCACCAGCCAGATGAAACCCATAGCCGCCAATATTGATCAGCTGCTGATTGTTACTTCACCAGTACCTGAACTCAATGAAGGTCTGATCGACCGATATCTTGTTGCTGCTGAATTATCTCACATTCATCCTATTCTGGTTCTGAACAAAATTGACACCCTTTCTGACGAACAAAGAACAACACTGGAAAAACGTATTCAGGTGTATCAGGATATCGCTTATCCTGTTCTCTACACCAGTGCCAAAAGTCTGACTGGCATGGCTGCTCTGTATCAACAACTCGAAGGTAAAACCAGCGTGTTTGTCGGTCAGTCCGGTGTTGGAAAATCCTCAATTATCAATGCTCTGCTGCCCGAAGCAAATATCCGCGAAGGTGAAGTATCACAAACAACCAATAAGGGTATCCATACCACCAGCGTTTCACGACTCTATCACCTGAAGACAGAATCAATAAAAAATGCCAGCCTGATTGATTCACCGGGAGTACGTGAATTCGGCTTGTGGGCAATAGCTAAAGAAGAAGTAATACAGGGTTTTGTGGAACTGCATCAATACAGTCGTAATTGCCGTTTCAGGGATTGTAAACACCTGAATGAGCCTGGCTGCGGTTTGCTTAAAGCATTGCAGGAACATAAAATCAGTGAGCAGAGGCTGAATAGTTATCATCGCATTGTGGATTCACTTGAGCCTTCTTAGGCAAATGCCTGGTACATAAAATGAAAGTTTTTTACCTGTTATGAGGTCTTTTAAAGTAACTCCAGCAAGGTATTATGGTCTATTTTTATGAACAAACTTTTTAACATTGCCGCAATATTAATCTTCATACTATTGAGTTCATCAACAATCGCATCAGATTCCAGCCAGTCAAAACCAATTACCTGGCACGAATGGTCAAATGAAACTTTTGCACTTGCTGAGGCGGAAAATAAATTAGTACTGCTTGATATCAGTGCTGAGTGGTGCTCATTTTGCAAAAAGATGAAAGCTATAACCTATAAGGATCCCGAAGTAATTAAAATTATCAATGAAAATTATATTGCCATTAAAGCTGATATTGAAACCACTCTGGATGTTAAAATGCTTTATGGCAACTTCGGCGTTCCGGGTACTGTGGTTTTAACTGCCCAGAGAGATGAGCTGAATAAGCGTCTGGGCTATATTGCACCACAGCAAATGCAATGGCATTTACTGGGTAGTCTGCAGGATATGCCAGCCCCGGATAAGCTCACTTCATTACAGACAACAAAGAGTCAATAAATGGACAGAAGAGCCTTTATTCTTAGAAGCAGCAGTACTCTTGCTGCCGTTTCTACTACAGCGCTCACGCCCCTGACCGCTTCAGCCGTTATTAATACAGGCTCATCATCTCTTCAGGCCAAAGATGGACTGGAAGGTTTTAGCGATAAAGACTGGTCGACCATTGCAAGCGTTCAGAATCATCTCTTTCCTTCTGAACAGGAAGCACCGGGAGCCGTTGAAATCAATGCCTTAAGCTATTTGCATGCTTTTTTAAG
>Ga0209013_10005340_pt1 | contig 11088 bp, 7 predicted proteins | sample Cruoilmetagenom2_FD_187291 | JGI IMG/M metagenome (GOLD analysis project Ga0209013, IMG submission 187291) | Oil polluted marine microbial communities from Coal Oil Point, Santa Barbara, California, USA - Sample 2 (SPAdes) (version 2) | ecosystem: Environmental > Aquatic > Marine > Oil seeps ...
GCTCCATGCGGGACACACCTACGAGCTGGTCGCGACGGCGCCTGTACGCTGGCCTCCCATCAGCTTTGACTTGCTCGACGCAGGGTATCCTCAGCTCGTCCTCGGCCTCGATGACGGTGCAGTGGGCGTGATTGTGTCCTCACCCGATGGCGATGCGGATCGCGCAGAGCGCTTCGAGCTTGCTGCCCGTAGCAGTGCTCCGTTGCGGTTGTCCAATCGTTCGGATCGCGTGCCCGCAGAGTTACGGCTCCCCGCTGGGTCCACGGACTGGGTGCTTGGGCTCGGCGATGTGCATGCCTCACCGATTGTCCGAGACGGGGCGAGCGTGCAGTTCGGCGAGAAGCTCGTGGGCGCAGTTTCTGGCCCGCTGACGTTTTCGAATCCAAGCGACCCCAGCGAATGGATCCCCGCGGTTTCAGAGGCTCAGCCCTCGGGTGGAGGGTGTGCGGTGGCGCCGGGCCCGACACACTGGTCTGGTTTCATTCAGTCGGTTGGCTTGGCACTGCTGATGTTGGTGCTGCGGCGGCGGCTTAGCGCAGCCCGTACTTCGTGAGTTTGCGGTAGAGGGTGGTGCGCCCGATGCCGAGGGCCTTCGCCGCGTCGGTCAGTTGTCCTCCCGTGTCGCCGAGGGCTCGCTGGATGGCCCAACGCTCGAGCCCGTCGAGGTTGATCGGAAGATCGTCGAGCGTGGCGGGCTCGGCGGATGCATGGTCCGGCGTGTCCACACGCTCGCCTTGATCGAGGCCATGCTCGGATATGGCTGTCGGCACTGAATTGTCCACCTCGTCCCAGGGCGACGGAGCGTCGCGTTGAGCCGCTGCGTCGCCGCGCACGATCGGTGGCAGGTCTTGGACATCCACGACGCCGCCGGTCATGAGCACCGCCGCCCGCTGCAAGACGTTCTCCAGCTCTCTCACGTTGCCGGGGAAAGGGTAGCGCTCGAGCGCCGCCATCGCGCGTTCGCTTAGGCGCAGCGGCGGCGAGCCGTTCGCCGCAGCGATGCGCTCGAGCAGTCGAGGAACCAACAACTGCAAGTCACCCGGACGATCGCGGAGCGCGGGCAAGTCCAGCTCAAAGACGGCGATGCGAAAGTACAGGTCCTCTCGAAACCGCCCCGACGCAACCATCTTGCGCAGGTCACGATGGGTAGCGGTCACCAGACGAAAGTCGCTTCTGACCGTGGCTCGACCGCCGACTCGTTCAAAGGACCGCTCCTGCAAGACGCGCAACAGCTTGGCCTGAACAGGTAAGGCCAGCTCGGCAACCTCGTCCAGAAACAGCGTCCCTCCATCGGCGCGTTCGAAGCACCCGGTGCGCGTCTTGTGAGCCCCTGTGAAAGCGCCGCGCTCGTGGCCGAAAAGCTCGGAGTCCTGAAGTGATTCGGGAATCGCGGCACAGTTCACCGCGACAAAAGGTCCGCCCGCGCGCCGACTGTTCTCGTGCACTGCGCTGGCGACCAGCTCCTTACCGGTGCCGCTCTCGCCGTGGATGAGGACACTGATGTCGCGACCCGCTACTCGCTCGATCTGACGAAAGACATCGCGCATCGGCGCGGAACGGCCGATCACCCCGGCGTAAGAACCCGCATCCGCTCCCTTTTGGAGGTGAGCCACTTCGTGGCGAGCCTGCTCGAGTCGTACGGCATGGGTGACTGCCGAGACGAGCTTGGTGCGCTCCAATGGCTTCGTCAGGTAATCGAAGGCGCCGCGGTTCATGGCGTCGACGACCGATGCCGGAGCGGCTTCCGCGGTTAGCATGAGCACCGGGATCCTCGGATGCTGCCGGTTGACCGCATCGAGTGCGTCGAGCCCGCTCAGACCAGGCAAGTTGATGTCGAGGCACACGGCATCGGGCAGGCTGGTCTCCAGTCGGTCCAGGAAGGCTTCCGCATCCCCGCACTCGGTGGTGCGCATCCCGCTTAGCTCGAGCCAGCGGCATACGAGGGCTCGTAGATCGTCGTCATCGTCGACCACGAGGACCAAAGGTGCGTGCTGCGTAGATCCCATTTCATCTCTCCCGCCAACCCTAAGAGCAGGGTTCGTGCCACCCGGGTTAGGGCGTCGAAATCGTCCATTCCGCGTTCTCTTATGACACATCTTGTTTCAAAATAGAACACATGTGTTCTAGAAAGAAACAATCAGATACCGAATTTGCACATGTATGACTTTGGAACGCTGCTTGCTACCAAGAGCACTCAATCCAGCGGAGGCCACGCTTTCGGGGCAAGCTGGTAGGCAGGGGCAAACAATGTACGGATTGGTCAACAACGCGCTTCAAAACATGGTTTCAGACGAACACGGTCAGGACGTCTGGCAACGGATCGTTGCACAAGTTCCCGATTGTCCGTCCAACTTCGTGTCGATGCAGACTTACTCGGACGATGTCACTTACGGCCTCGTTGGAGCGACTTGCGAAGAGCTGGGAGTGGAAGCCGGAAGTTTTCTACACGAATTAGGGGAATACTGGATTCCTTACGCGTCCAGGGCCGGGTACTCCGCGTTCTTGGAGCGTGGTGGGCGGTCGCTGCCAGAATTTCTCCAGGGCTTGGATGCCATGCACTCACGTCTCGCCCTCACTTACTCCAAGCTGAAGCCACCTTCATTCCGCGTCTCCGACATCGAAGACACGTCGCTCCGGCTTCATTACTACTCAGACAGGCCTGGCCTTCAAACCTTCGTAGTCGGTCTACTGCATGGTCTTGCGAAACGGTTCGGCACCACAGTCGAGGTGGAGCTATTAGAGGGTCGCGAGATGCATTCAGACCACGACACATTCCTGGTCCGGTACGGGTCGTGACCGATGATCGCGCTGGAACTAGGCGCGGCCCGCCTCACGTCGGGGTTTTCTTTCCGTTTTTTGTCCAATTTGCCGTCCTTGCTAAACCCCGTAGCGGGCTTCTGCAGCAAAACACTCCCGCTGACTTCCGACGCGTACAACTCAGCTGGGCAGCCTGCTAGAACCTTCGGGCAGCAAGCCGGCGTAAGCCCGGCTTGGGGCAAGCCAGGAAGCGCGGCAACGATGTACGGAATGGTCAACAGCGGGATCCAAAGCATGGTCTCGGAACAATACGGTGAGGACGCCTGGCACCGCATCGTCGCGCGAGTGCCGGGTTGCCCGTCCGAGTTCGGGGCACTGGAGAATTTCGACGACCGGGTGACCTATGATCTCGTTGCCGCGGCGTGCGAGGAGCTCGGGATGGAAGCGGAACGGTTTCTGCACGAGCTTGGGGAGTACTGGATTCCGTACGCATCGAGGGCTGGGTACGCTGTGCTGATGGAGCGCGGTGGGCGGTCGCTGCCCGAGTTTCTGAAGGGGTTGGACGGCATGCACTCACGTCTCGCCCTCACCTACTCCAGTCGGGATGAGGGTGGGCGCTGGCCTTCATTTCGGGTCTCTGATGTCGGTGATGCATCACTCCGGCTTCATTACTATTCACAGAGGCAAGGCCTTCAGCCCTTTGTGGCGGGCCTACTCCACGGTCTTGCAAAAAAGTTCGGCACCACGGTCGAGGTGGAGCTGATCGAGGGGCGCCAGATGCACCCAGACCACGACATCTTCCTAGTCCGGTATTGATCGTGACCGATGATCGAGTTCGAATTAGCCTCAGCACGCCTCACGTCGAGCAGCTCTTTCCGTTCCACTTTCTGATCGACCGTCAGTGCCGGATCATTCAGCACGGCTCAGCTGTCAGACAGCTAGTTCCGAACATCCAGCTGGGCGATCTGGCTTCCCAGTACTTCCAGCTAATTCGTCCTCCCGTGAGTTTGGACTACGCAGAGCTCGAGGGCGCCGCGCCTGAGTTCTTGGTTGTCGGACTGGCTCACACCGACGTGAAGCTCCGAGGGCAAAGCCTGAAGGTCCCTGAGGGCCTGATGCTCCTTGTAGCGCCCTGGATCACCGATCCGCAGCAGCTAAAGCAAAACAATCTCCAATTGTCGGACTTCGCATTGCACGATTCTGGAGTCGACTACCTGACCTTGTTGGAAGTCAAGAACTCCGCCCTGTCTGATGCTTCGAGGCTCGCCACGGATCTACGGGCAACCAACGCGCAGTTATCCGACGCCTTGGCAGAGAGCGAACGGCTGAGCTCGCGGCTCGAGACTCTCTTGCGAAGTTTGCCTTTGGGTATCGTCGTCGAGGACGAAGACGGCAAAGTGGTGCTCGGGAACCAGGAGTACTGTCGTATGTTCGGCATCGAAGTCGACGCAGACGAGTTGTGTGGGCGCGACTACAGGGCGATTGCGGAGGAAGCCAAGGACCTTTTTGACGACCCGGAGGGATTCTTGCGCGACATCGCCGAACGTCCCGCCTCACGGGTTCCAGTGGTGGGGGAGGTCCTCGAGATGCGCGACGGGCGCGTGCTGGAGCGCGACTACATCCCCATATCGAAGGCCACGGTTTACCAAGGCCACTTATGGCAGTATCGGGACATCACCGAGAAGCGCCGGGCGGAGCGTGAGCTTGGAGACGCTCGGACACGGGCAGAGCAGGCCAGCGCCGCCAAAGACTCGTTTCTAGCGATGATCAGCCACGAGATGCGAACACCGATGGGTGCGATCCTCGGCCTCTCCGAGCTCCTCGAGCCGGGCATGCCCGAAGCGGAGCACGCCGACTTTCTGCGTCGGATTCGATCAAACGCGCACGCGCTGGTCGGGATCATCGAGGACCTCCTCGATTTGTCGAAGCTCGAGGCGGGAGGGGTGCGTTTCGAAATGAAGCCGTTCCGCCCGGTCGAGTTGCTCGAAGACGTGGCCGCGTCGCTCGCGGAGCGGGCATTCTCGAAGGGGCTGGAGCTGATCTTAGATTTGGATCCCGCCATCGTGCCGATCTTCTGCGGGGCTCCCTCCCGGCTCCGCCAAGTGCTGGTCAACCTCCTGGGAAACGCGATCAAGTTCACCGATCGAGGGGAGGTCTGTCTCAGAGTCGAACTCCTCAAGGTCGGAACGGAAGGGGCGTGCGTGCGCTACTCGGTGGGAGACACAGGGTGCGGGATTCCCCCAGATATGCGGGAGCAAATCTTCGATCGCTTCGTCCGAGTCGAGAAAACAGGGACTGGGTCCGTGAAGGGCACCGGCCTCGGGCTCAGCATTTGCCGCCTTTTGCTCGAGGGTATGGGATCGGAAATCGAGTTGGGGAGCAAAGAGGGCGAAGGCTCCGTCTTCAGCTTCGAGTTGGCGCACCCCGTGCCCGATGACGTTGCCACTCCAGAGCCCCACCGGGACCGACCCCTCCACGGTCGCCGAGTTCTCCTGATTGAGCCGCTCGAGAGGGCGCGCACCGCGCTTGTGCGCATGTTGGGTGGCCTCGGTGCTGCCGTAGTGGAGGTTTCGAGCGTCGAACAGGGGCTGCGCGGCACTTCTGAAGGTCGCTTCGATATATTGATTCACGATTCTCGGCGTGGGCTCGCACTGGCCGATCAAGTGATGGCCGAGCTCACTCGCGCGAGCGATGGGAGCCCACCGACCCGAGTGATCCTGACAGCACCGCAAGATCAACTAGGGTTGGCTCAGCGTGAGGAAGCGTTGCTCATCGCGAAACCTGTCGGCTTGCGCAACCTCGCCATGGCGTTCGCGCCCACCGACAAGCAACCACGTACCGATGCGGCTGACCGAGCCCCTACGCGCAGCCTCACAGGGCACGTACTGATCGTAGACGACGATCCCGACAATCTCTTATGGCTCGACCGCGTCCTGCGACGTGAAGGGCTCACCGTCGACGTCGCATCAGACGGAAAAGCCGGGCTCAGAAGGCTGCTCGAGCGAGACTACGCATTGCTGGTCACAGACGTCGAGATGCCCGTCATGGATGGGCTCGAGCTTGCGACAAGGGTGCGCGCGCTTGAGGCTTCCGGCGGACGGCCTCGTCTTCCAATCGTAGCGGTCTCCGCGCATGCTCTACTGGAACACTCGGACCGAGCGATCGAGGCGAGGATCGATGAGTTTCTGACCAAACCCGTGCCGTCCGACGCGCTCGCCCAAGTCCTCGAACGCCTTCTCGACCCGACCTGTCCCGAAGGATGTCATGCCTGCGACACCGACCAGGCGAAACCGGTTTCGAACGACCCACTCGAGGCGCCACTGGAGCTACGCGGGCTCCAAGCGGGACTGTCCAAGATCGATCCGGACGTTGCGGATATGATTCCCGGGTACTTGAGGAATCGGCATAAAGACGTGCGCACCCTACGTGAAGCGCTGTCGGGCGACGTGTCGATGAAGTTGATCCGTACGGTCGGCCACAAGATGAAGGGGACCGGACGTGCATACGGCTTTGATCGCATCAGCGAGATTGGGGCCGCCGTGGAGGAGGCCGCCAACGCCGGACGGCGTGAGCCGATCTCGGTTCTCGTCGACGAGCTGGAACAGTACGTCAACGAAGTACAAGCAGAGATCGAGCGCTCAGCGCTGTACGTGCGCAACTGAGACACAACACGCCTTTGCGTGTCTCGGTCGTACCCTTTCGGAACGCCTTGCCTCCGACTCCGCTCGATTTTGAAACGCCTGCACGGATATTCGCGGTCTCCGAACGTTGGCCCGCTTTTCGCAATAGGGGAGGCCCAAGCAGGGTCCACACCGAACGGACCCGAGGAGGCCGAATATGTGTGGGATCTTTGGTGCAAGCGCTGTCGACAACGTGATTCCCCAGCTGATGACAGGGCTGGGTGACCTCGAGTACCGGGGATACGACTCCGCCGGTCTCGGCGCTCTCAAGAATGGTCGCATCGTGCGACGTCGGGCGCAGGGCCCGTTGGCATCGCTAGCCCAGTTACTGGAGACCGAACCCTTGTCGGCAGGGACGGCGATCGGTCACACGCGCTGGGCGACCCACGGCGAACCGCGTCGGCATAACGCCCACCCGCACGCGACCGCGCGCGTGGCTGTGGTTCACAACGGCATCATTGAGAACCATGCGGAGCTACGCGCGGAGCTCGAAGAGAACGGGGCTCAGTTTCGAAGCGACACCGACAGCGAAGTCGTAGCTTGGCTGGTGGATAGAGAGCTTGCTACGGGCACGCAGCCACTCCATGCGCTGCAGCGGGTCCTGCCGCGGCTCCACGGTTCCTACGCGCTCGCGTTGGTCTGCGCCGGCTACGACAAACGGGTATTCGCGACCCGACGCGGCAGTCCGCTGGCCGTTGCCCGAGCTGGCCGCGCAGCATGGCTCGCTTCGGACGCCGAAGCGCTGAGCCGCGTTGCACACGAGGCGGTGCTGCTGGAGGACGGGCACATTGCGGAGCTTCGCCCGGGTGAGGTCCGGCTCTTCGACGAACGCCTTCAGGAAATCGAACCGAGCTGGCGTCGGATCGAAACCAGTGGAGGTGTACTCGATCGCGGTCAGCACGCTACCTTCACCCACAAGGAGATCTACGAGCAGCCCGCAATCCTCGAGCAGGCGTTAGCCGAGCTCACAGCCGACTTGGCTGCGGGGCGCGCGGCCCGCTGGTGTGGGCCTTTGTGGCGTGCCAAGCGCATCGTCGCAGTCGCGTGCGGCACTTCCTATTACGCGGCGCAAACCTCCCGCACATGGCTCGAGCAGGTTGCCCAAATTCCTGTGGATCTCGAGCTGGGCTCCGAGTTTCAGACTCGCCAACCCATCCTCGCCGAAGGAACGGTTGCGTTGTTGGTATCGCAGTCCGGCGAGACAGCCGACACGCTTGCGGCGTTGCGTTATCTCCGAGAACGCAATGTGCCCACGGTGGCGTTGGTGAACGTGCATGCCAGCACGATGGCCATGGAGGCGGACGCCGTCCTGTCGTGCAGGGCGGGCCGCGAAGTTGGCGTTGCGTCGACTAAGGCATTCACCGCGCAGCTCTTCGCGCTGGCCGCAGCCTCGATCGCCATCCGTACCTTGCGCGGAAACGGCACGAACGCTGAGCTCGGCGACCTGCTGGGCTCTCTATCCAAGGTTCCAGAAGCTGTGCGTGGAGCGCTGGAGCTCGAGGAGTCGTGCGCTGCGGTGGGCCGCAAGCTAGCGAACGCTCACCAAGTGATCTACCTGGGCCGCGGCGCGAGCTATCCCCTCGCACTCGAGGGCGCGCTCAAGCTCAAAGAGCTTTCATACGTACACGCAGAAGGATTTGCAGCGGGGGAGCTGAAGCACGGACCGTTGGCGCTCGTCGAGCGCGGTACTCCGGTGATCGTGGTGGCGCCCTCTGACGCGACTTTTAACAAGACCCTTTCCAACGTTCGTGAGGTACTCGCCCGCGGGGGCGAGCCAGTGCTGGTTGGCGACCCGCACACGGCGTCGATTGCAAAGCGAGACGGACTGCCTTGCATCGCTACGCCGCCGATCGAGCCGCTCTGGGCACCGCTGGTCATGGCCGTGCCGTTACAGATGTTGGCCTACCACGCAGCCTGTGCCGGTGATCGGAACGTCGATCGTCCTCGCAATCTCGCGAAAAGCGTCACGGTTGAATGAAATAGACGGAACAAGGAGACGACAATGCGAATCGTTATTACAGGAGGAGCCGGCTTCATCGGCAGTCATGTTGCCGACGCGGCCATCAGGCGCGGACACGAGGTTCTCGTCCTCGACGACCTCAGCACAGGACACCGAACCAACGTGCCCGAAGAGGCTCTGTTCAACCATCTCGATATCCGAAACGGCGCGGCCGTCAGGCGTGCGCTTGGGCGGTTTCAACCCGACGTCGTGTGCCACCAGGCAGCCCAAACGAGCGTTTCGCTCAGCACCAAGGAACCCGGACGCGACGCCGAGGTGAACGTGCTCGGGAGTCTCGAAATCCTCGAGGCTGCCGTCGCCTGTGGAGTCGAACGAGTCGTTTTCGCGAGTACCGGAGGTGCGATCTACGGCGAGGTTCCTGATGGAGTCCGCGCTTCGGAACGTACACCGGAGCGGCCTTTGAGCCCCTATGCTTGCTCCAAGCTTGCAGTGGAGCGGTACCTGGCCTGCTACGAGCACGCTGCGGGGCTGCGCTACAACATCCTTCGCTACGCCAACGTCTATGGTCCGCGGCAAGACCCACACGGTGAGGCTGGCGTGGTGGCGATCTTCGCCGAACGACTTCTGAAGAACGTAGAGATTCAGATCAATGCTCGTGCGACGCTGGGTGATGAGGGTTGTGTGCGCGACTACGTCTACGTTGAAGACGTGGTTCGTGCGAATCTTGCCGCGATCGAGGGACGCGTTCCGACGCCGGTCATGAACGTGTGCTCTGGCTTCGAAACGACGACCCGCGAGCTCGCGGACCAATTGGCTGCGCTCACAGGGTCTCGGAGCCGAGTGACGAGTGCTCCCCAACGAGACGGGGACCTGGAGCGTTCGGTCCTCGACCCGTCCGAGAGTCTTTGGCTCGGGGAGCCAACTCCGCTGCCCAAAGGCTTGGCGCGCACCGTGGATTGGTTTCGGGAGCGTCGAAGGCACGAACCCTTGGACACGAGTGTCGTGAATTGCCACGCGTAAGAAATTCAAAGCTGAGATTCTTCACAATGAGAAAGCAGGGAAAGCAATGACTGAGAAGCTTTTCGGAACGGACGGCGTCCGGGGCCTCGCCAATAGCGGTGACATGTCTCCTGAGATGGCGTTTCGGGTTGGTGCGGCCATCACGTATCGAGCGAAGAAACGAGCGGGGAGCACTCCACGTATCGTCGTTGGAAAAGACACGCGCCTATCCGGTTACCTGTTTGAGACGGCGGTCGCCTCGGGTATCTGCGCGCTGGGTGGAGAAGTCTTGTTGTGCGGACCCCTGCCAACCCCGGCCATCGCGCATTTGACGACGAGCATGCGAGCTAGCGCAGGCGTCGTCATCAGCGCATCTCACAACGCTTATCAAGACAATGGAATCAAGCTCTTCGGCCCGGATGGATTCAAGTTGCCCGACCACGACGAAGCGGAGGTCGAGGCGCTGATCCGTGGCTCGGAGATCGATCGGAATCGCCCAACCGGCACGGGACTTGGGCGCGCGGAGCGCCTCGATGACGCCCCCGGACGATACGTCGCCTTTGCCAAAGCTTCGTTTCCGAGCGATCTCACCTTGGATGGGATGAAGATCGTCGTGGATGCCGCGCACGGCGCAGCCTACAGAACCGCGCCACTAGTGTTTTCCGAGCTTGGGGCGACGGTCTACTCGATTGGGGTCAAGCCCGATGGAAAGAACATCAACCATCGCGTGGGCGCACTCCATCCGGAGGCCTGCGCCAAGGAAGTGAAGAAACGCAACGCGCACCTCGGAATCGCCCTCGATGGAGATGCAGACCGCGTCATCGTCGTTGACGAGCATGGAAACCAGGTCGACGGCGACGTGATCATGGCTCTATGTGCCACGCGTATGCTTCGCCAGAAACGGCTGCGCCAGCGCACTTTGGTCGCCACGGTGATGAGCAATCTCGGCCTCGAACGGGCGATCAACAAGGCGAACGGCAAGCTCGTTCGTTCTCAGGTCGGCGACCGCCACGTCACCGCAGCCATGCGCAAAGGCGGATACAATTTCGGCGGAGAGCAGTCGGGGCACCTCATCTTTCTCGACCATGCTACGACCGGGGATGGCCTGGTTGCGGCGATGCAAGTCCTCGCAACCGTGCTCCGAGAGGAGCGGCCGTTGTCAGAGCTTGCAAGGACAGCGATGGAGCGGGTACCGCAAGTGCTGCTCAACGTAGCCCTTCCGGACCGGCGTCCATTGCATGCGCTGCCCGAGACATCGAAGAAGATCGCGTTGACCCGAACGGCCTTGGGCAACGAAGGCCGTGTCCTGGTCCGCTGGAGTGGGACCGAACCCAAGCTCCGCATCATGGTCGAAGGACCCGAGGAGTCTCTGATCACCGCGATGGCGCAGGGCATTGCTCACCAAGCGGAGCGTGAGTTCATCAACTCGCAGCCTGTAGCGAAAGCTTGCTAGGACGCTTCCGGTTTACCAAGTGTGGGCGTTCGTTCCACGAACGCGGACGATTGTGCTTCTCGAGGGGGCGGCGGCAATGGGCTCCGAACGCAGGTCGGCACCGAGGGCACCGTGAGCCTGCGGCGCTCAACGATACACGTAGTCCCGGGAGGGAACGAACCGAAGGTCGACTTCTGCAACCCATTCGACCTCTGACTTGATCTGCGCACCGAGGTCCTCGACCGTCGACGGTTGCTCGG
>Ga0209013_10005341_pt1 | contig 11087 bp, 9 predicted proteins | sample Cruoilmetagenom2_FD_187291 | JGI IMG/M metagenome (GOLD analysis project Ga0209013, IMG submission 187291) | Oil polluted marine microbial communities from Coal Oil Point, Santa Barbara, California, USA - Sample 2 (SPAdes) (version 2) | ecosystem: Environmental > Aquatic > Marine > Oil seeps ...
TAGAATTATATTCTAAAGCGATTAATTGACTATCAAATTCGTCCCTATGGATAAAAAGTAGGCTCGTATAAACTCAATAGCTTGCAAATTGGTTCTTGCGGCTTCCTGAATTATGCACAAAGAAAGGGTGTTTTTTATGAAGAATAGAAAACGAATAAGAGAATTGGGTATTAAAATAGGCAAATATCCAACCGGTCGAAACAATTCTATTACAGATGTTCCAGGAGTGAAAGTTGGCCACGAAACAGTTATTTCGGATGAGAATTCTGAAAACGGACCAGCTCGAACTGGTGTGACTGTCATTTTGCCAAACGAAGATATATTCAATGATCGTATATTTGCTAATGGCTATGTAATTAACGGTGCAGGTGAAATGACGGGGATGATTCAAATGAATGAATGGGGAATCATTGAAACGCCAATAGCTCTTACAAATTCTATGAACGTTGGTATCGTAGCAGATGGAATTATTGAATATATGACTACAAGGTATCCTTCTGTAGGAGATTCCGAAGATGTTGTTATTCCTATTGTTGCGGAATGTGATGATAGTTTTTTAAATAATCCTCGAGGAAGGCATGTAAAACAACACCATGTTCTGTCAGCGATAAATAACGCGTCTGATGGGGAAGTGGAAGAAGGTAGTATTGGAAGCGGAACGGGAATGAGTTGTTTCGAGTTTAAAGGGGGAATTGGGACATCTTCAAGAGTCGTTTTTAATCAATACACGATTGGAACGTTAGTTATGACAAACCTTGGACGTCGTGAAGATTTCCTCTTGGATGGAACTGCTGTTGGGAAAGGTATTCAAGACAATATGCCAAGTAGCGGTGTTCCTGAAGGTTCAATTATTATAGTCATTGGAACTGATGCTCCTTTGTTGCCACATCAGTTAAGTAGAATAGCAAAAAGATCTGCATTAGGACTCGGGAAAATAGGCTCAAAAGCTCATAATGGGAGTGGAGAAATTGCTCTAGCTTTTTCAACAGGAAATATTTTGAAAAGAGGAGAGCAGTCTGAAGTCCAAAACTTACACGTTTTAAATGAACAGCTTCTTAATGATGTCTTTGAAGCAACAATTGAAAGTGTTGAAGAAGCCATATTAAACGCCATGTTTAAAGCTACCACACTTTCTGGCAGAAAAGGAAATACATCTTATGAAATTCCGATAGAAAAGGCCATTCAAATTCTGAAAGCTAATAAATCTGTATAAAAATAATTTCATAAAAATAAATAGTCAAAATATATTGACTATTTATTTTTTTTGAACATATAATTGTGTATAGTAAATGAAAACCACATTTTCACTAGGTGAAAATAGCAAAGGAGGTTACTAAAATCGAAGATAATAAGACTCAAAGTCAAAAGGTACGAGTATTAGAGAGAGCATTTGATATTATTGAATCATTTACTGTAGATGAGTCTGAATTAACGTTAATGGAAATCTCTGAAAAAACTACTTTATCTCTTGCAACAATTCACCGTTCTATTCAAACCATGATGGCTAGGGGGTATGTTGAGCAAGATCCAATTTCAGGTAAATACCGACTTAGTATGCAATTCCTCCGATTAGGAGGACTAGTGGTAGGTAGTATTGATTTAGTACAGACGGCTATGCCGTATCTTCAAGAACTTTCTAAAAAAACCTCACAAAATTGCAATCTTAGTATTTATGATCAAGGTAAAGTTTTATGTTTAATAAATATTGAATCCTTTAAAAGTTATTTTATGGGAATCAAAGTTGGACAACGACTCCCAATTTACGGGGGTGCATTATCAAAAGTCATCTTAGCTCATCTACCTTTAGATACTGTATCTAACCTCATCTCAGACGATTTACCATCCTTTACACCACAGACTATTTCTCATAAAGAATCATTATTGAAAGAGCTTGAAATCATTCGCGAACAAGGATTTTCTGAGTCAAGAGGAGAGCTAACCATAGGAGAAGCTGCGATTGCAGCACCCATTTATGACTTTAAAAATGAAGTGGTTGCAGGTATCTCCGTTTCGGGACCGGAACATCACTACATTGAAAATAAGCAACTAGAATTTCGAAAGGAGCTCATAAGAACAGCAGGTCTCATTTCCGTTGTATTAGGGGCGTCAAACAATATAGCCAAAGGGAGTGAATAACTTTGGAGAAAATAAAACCAGCAAGGTTAACAAAGGGAGATACCATTGGTATAGTTGCGCCTGCTAGCCCTTTATACAATAAAAGTGATCTGGTACGAGGTATTAAGACATTAGAAGAATGGGGTTATAAAGTAATCGTTGGAGAACATGTAAATGCGAGAAATGAGTACTTGGCAGGTACTGATGAACAGAGAGCAAGTGATATAAACAGTATGTTTGAAAATGATCAAGTGGATGCTATTTTCGTAACTCAAGGAGGTTATGGTTCCGCAAGATTACTCCGTCACATAAATTTTGATTTAATCAAAAAAAATCCGAAAATTTTTATTGGCTATAGTGATATCACTGCGATTCATCTAGCCATTCAAAAGCTTACGGGTTTGGTATCGTTTCACGGTCCAGGTATGGCAGGATTTAATCCAGAAGAATTATCTGATTATAGAAAGAATCAACTATTTAAAGCTTTATTATTGGAAGAACCCATTGGTGAGATTGAACTTGCTGATAAGAAAAAGTGGATTAACATCATCAATCCTGGTGTTGCAAGAGGGGATATGATTGGCGGTAATCTATCGTTAATATGTTCTTCTTTAGGTACTCCATATGAAATAGAAACAGAGGGAAAAATCCTATTCTTTGAAGAACTTGATACGGAGCCATGGGTAATAGACCATATGTTATCGCATTTATTTAATGCAGGGAAACTTCAAAAAGCTGCGGGCATCGTGATAGGTGAATGTAAAGATTGTGTGCCCTATACACATCACCCTGGATTCCCGGTTACGTTTAGCTTAGAAGATTTATTAGAGGAATATATAAAGCCATTAAATATTCCGGCTATTTACGGTTTGCCTCTTGGACACACAAAGGATTTGGCAACCATCCCATTGGGGGTACAAGGGTTTTTAGATGCAACAAATGGCAAGCTAATCATAGAAGAATGCGGTACGCGTTCATCGGGGGGAAAAGAATGAAGAACAGATTATCTTATTTAATAATCGTTTCAATTGCTCTTTTTATGTGTTTTTTACCTTTAGCAAACAACAATGTAGATGCTGCTTCAAATCCTTCTAATACTTTAAGAGTTGGCTGGACTTCTGAACCTGATAGTTTAAGCCCGTTCATTTCAAATCGAGTTTCAACCTTTGAGTTACATCTACTTTTCTATGATTCTTTAGTAACCTTTGACAATGATTTAAAGCCAGTTGGTAGATTAGCAGAAAGCTGGAAAGTTAGCGATGACAATTTAACGTGGACTTTTAATTTACAAAAAGATGTGAAATGGCATGATGGAGAACCGTTTACTTCACAGGATGTTAAGTATTCTTATGAAACTTTCCTTGAAGCGAATATGGGTATGTATTCAGATTTCCTTAAGGGAATTACTAGCATTGAAACTCCAGATGATCTTACAGTAGTCATTAAAACAGAAAAGCCTAAAGCAAATATGCTATATGTAACCGCTCCTATTTTACCAAAGCATATCTGGGAGGAAGTTAAATCTGATGAGTTAGAGACTTGGCCGAACGAAAAGCCAATAGGGACGGGTGCTTTTAAATTCGTTGAATGGAAGAAAGGCGAATTTGTAAAGCTTGAGGCAAACAAGGAATACTTTGGAGGTGCACCAAAAGTTGGTGAATTAATATTCCCACTTTATGCCAATAACGATACGATGGTTCAATCATTGAAAATTGCTGAGATTGATGCAGCCATTAACATTAATTCAAACCAAGTAAAACTACTAGAATCTGAGAAGGACTTTAAAGTTTTGTCTAATCCTACGAATGCCTTTACAAATCTTGGTATTAACACATGGGAAGATAAAGCCTCAAAAGGAAACCCGCTTTTATTAAATAATGATATTAAACACGCCATGAGTTATGCCATCGATAAGCAAAAAATCATCGACGTTGCATTTTCAGGTCAAGGTAAACCGGGATCGACAATTGTGCCTTCATTCTTAACCGATTGGCATAATGAATTGAGTGATGAAAAAAATAGATCTTATAATCCCGACAAAGCTAAAGCGACATTGGATGAGGCTGGTTTTACAGATCGAGATGGTGATGGAGTCCGTGAAGATAAGGATGGAAAACCACTAGAATTCCGTTTGTATTTACGAAGCAATTCTCCTGAAGAAGTAAAAGCTGGGCAAATCCTGCATGTCTTGTTAAAAGATGTAGGAATCAATACTAACGTTGAAACCATTGATGATGGAGTACTCGGAGATCGTATTTATGATAACGGAGATTATGATTTATTTATATGGGGATGGTCAACGGATATTGATCCAACCACTATCTTAAGTATTGTTAGTACCGATCAAATTGGGAATTTAAGCGAAACCTATTATTCCAATCCAAAGTATGATGAGTTGTTAGCGGAGCAAGAAGTTACAGTAGATTTTAAAGAACGTCAAAAAATCGTCTATGAAATGCAAAACATTTTAGCAGAAGATCTACCATACATCATTCTAATGGAAGAAAATGCAATGCAAGCTGTGCGTACCGACAAGTGGAAAGGTTGGACACCAGTTCAGGGTGCTTTCTTCATGGCTGCTAATAATTTTAACTACCTTAATATAGAGCCGATAGAAGAAACTTTAAGCGTTTCAGCTACAACTGAAAGTAGTGAAAAGAGCACTAATTCATGGTTAATCTGGGGTGGAATTGCCGTATTAATCATTATCGTCGCAATCGCCGTTAGAGCAAGAAAACGTAATGGTATCGATAGTTTCGATAATATGTAGAACAAGCGATGAGGAGATGCTATGAAACTTAATTATTTAATAAAAAAAGTAACCAATGCGATAATCACCTTATTTTTTGTACTAATCATCAATTACTTTTTGTTTCGGGTCATGCCTGGAGATCCTCTAGCAATGATGCTACGTGACCCTAAAGCATCACCAGAATCGGCCGAGAAACTAAAACAGCTTTTTGGATTGGGTGAGCCTTGGTATATACAGTTTGGATTGTATATAAAACAACTTTCGCAGGGTGATTTAGGGATGTCGTTTTTGTTCAAACAACCTGTAGTTGAAATTATAGCTATTAAGATTGTTCCGACACTTTTACTAGTAGGGGTAGCTACCATAGTATCCCTAATTGGTGGGATATTTTTAGGAATACTTGCTGCTAAAAACAGAGGGAAAAAAATTGATGTTCTTTCATTATCATTTTCTTTATTATCCTACTCGATGCCAACGTTCTGGATTGGGGTGTTATTGGTTGCCTTTTTAAGTGTTCATTTAACTCTTTTTCCTACCTCTGGGATGACGACATCGGGAATGGTCTTTGCTAGTTCAATAGATGCGACGGTTGATGTAGCTCGTCATTTATTTCTTCCTGCGCTATCACTTAGTCTCGTATTATTAGGGCAGTATGTCCTTATTATGAGAAATTCTCTTATGGATGAACTCACAGAAGACTATGTACAAACTGCAAAAGCAAAGGGATTTTCAGAAAAATATATCATTCGAAAACATGCTATACCCAATGCAATGTTACCGATGGTTACCGTCATATCGATAAATCTTGGTTTTATGATTGCAGGTGCAATAGAAATAGAAACCGTTTTTTCGTGGCCAGGTATAGGTAGATTGATGTATGAAGCTCTTTTAAATAGAGACTATCCGTTGCTACAAGGAATATTCCTCATCATAAGCACTTGCGTTATACTAGCCAACTTAATTGCAGATGTGCTCTATGGGTATCTAGATCCTAGAATAAATGGATAGAAAGGAGTCCAACATGGTTGATCCAAATGTTTTACAGCCAAAACCCGAAATAAAAATTATGGGAAAGAAAGATGTCCATCTTAGAAAATACCAACAAATCATAGCGATATTTAAAAGTAATAAAATAGGAATGTTTGGGGTTAGTATTTTCGTATTCTTTGGCTTGGTTGCCCTTATTGGACCTCTTATATTCCCTTATGATCCATTGCAAATAGGATCTGGGGATGAAGTGCTACAGTCGCCAGATAGTACACATTGGCTAGGAACCGACGACTTAGGGAGAGACGTATTCGCTGCACTTATTTCAGGTTCACGTGTGTCATTAGGAATAGGTCTTCTAGCTACCTTCATAACCATGGTCATTGGAACTTTGATTGGGATCAGCTCTGGATATATTGGGGGAAAAGTCGATACGATTCTTATGAGATTTACAGAGATTTTCCTCGTTCTACCTTGGCTACCGTTAATGCTTGTTCTTGCGGCACTTTTAGGGTCAAGTATTTGGAACATCATTTTAGTTATTGGATTTACGAGCTGGTCTAGTACGGCAAGGATTGTTCGTGCTCAAACTTTATCTGTTAAGGAAAGACAATTTATTGAACGGGCGAAGGCAATTGGAGCAAATGATTTCTATATCATGTATAAACACGTTCTTCCTAATGTGTTTCCGCTTATTTTTGCAAATACTATTCTAGTATCTGCGGTTGCAATATTATCAGAGACAAGTCTTAGTTTTTTAGGAATGGGAGATGCATCTCATCCAAGTTGGGGGATGATGCTTCATTATGCCTTTACTTCCGGTGCAGCTAGTGTGGGGGCATATTGGTTTTTACTTCCGCCTGGACTATGCGTAGTAGGTGTAGTGCTCGGGTTTACTTTCCTGGGATATGCTTTTGAAGAATTATTCAATCCAAAGCTGCGGAGGAGTTAATTCATGAGTTTGTTAGAAGTACGTGACTTAAAAACATATTTTCATGCCAAAGAAGGCATAGTGAAAGCCGTAGATGGAGTAACGTTTACTCTTGAAGAAGGTGAAGCAATTGCTCTTGTAGGAGAATCTGGTTGCGGTAAAACAACGACTGCACTATCCATCACAAAACTTCTTCCAAAAGAAGGACATATAGCAGGAGGAGACGTTCTTTTTAATGGAGTAGACTTGGCGAAAATATCCCACGAAAAGATGAGAAGAACACGTTGGAACGATATTTCTATCGTTTTTCAAGGTGCGATGAATTCACTCAATCCAGTAATGAAGGTTGGCGATCAAATCGCTGAGGTCATTATGTTACATAAAGGTAGTAATTATAAAGAAGCGATGCAGAAGGTGAAGAAACTTTTTGAATTAGTCGAAATTAACAGTGAGCGAATGAATCAATATCCACACGAATTTAGTGGGGGGATGAAGCAACGTGCCATGATAGCTATGGCGCTTGCTTGCGATCCAAAACTTATCATAGGCGATGAACCGACAACTGCACTTGATGTAATGGTGCAAGCTCAGATTCTAAACTTACTTGAAAAACTTAGGAAAGAAATGAATATGTCGATGATTCTCATTACGCATGATTTATCTGTCATGGGAGAAACGTGTGATAAAGCCGCAATCATGTATGCAGGGAAAATTGTTGAATTGGGAAGTGTAGAGGATATTTTAGAAAAGCATGTTCATCCCTATACAGAAAAATTAGTTCATTCCTATCCAGATATATATGGTAATAGAGAAATGATTTCCTCTATCCCGGGTTCCCCACCTAATCTTTTAAACCCGCCTACTGGTTGTTTATTTCACCCTCGTTGTGAATTTGCAATAGATGAGTGTAAGTTGACGGAACCTGTGTTACGGGAAATTTCTTCTAATCACTTTGTGGCCTGCCATGTGAGAGGGGGGTTAATATGACGAACGTTATTGAAGCAAATGTTGTGAGCAATGTTATTAAAATGAAGGAGAATACGAGTAACGTTATAGAAGTGAAGGATTTAAAAGTTCATTTTGAAGGATCTCAAGGTTTCTTGAAAGACTTCTTTTCCAAAGAAAAGAATACGGTGAGAGCGGTCGATGGTATTGATTTTGTTATTAAAAAAGGTGAAATCGTATCGCTTGTTGGAGAGAGTGGCTGTGGGAAGACGACAACCGGTAAGGCCTTGTTACGGCTGGTTCATCAAAGCGATGGAGAAATATTATTTAAGGGTGAGCCAATTCTCAAAAAAGATAGGCGAGAAATGAAATTATTTCGTCAAAAAGCTCAGATGATATTTCAAGACCCGTATCAATCACTCAATCCTAGGAATGTAATTATAGATATAGTTGCAGAACCCTTAACTGTAAATGGTCTTATTTCTTCGGAACAAGAAAAGAAAGAACGGGTCATTGAGGCATTAGAAAATGCAGGATTAAAGCCTGGAGAACGATTTTTATATAAGTATCCACATGAATTAAGTGGGGGTCAAAGGCAAAGAATTGTCATCGCCAGTGCATTAATTCTAAATCCGGAGTTCATTGTTGCAGATGAACCAGTTTCCATGCTGGATGCCTCGATTAGAGCGGATATCTTAAAACTGATGGTAGAACAACGTGATGAAAAAGGGATTTCGTATCTTTTTATTACGCACGATTTATCTTTAGCGTGGCTTATATCAGATCGGATTGCCATCATGTATTTAGGGAAAATTGTTGAAGTTGGTGATGCCGAACTGATTGCAGGGTCATGTCTTCACCCCTATTCGAAAGCACTTGTCAGTGTTATGCCTGTTCCTCGTAAAATAAAAAATCGTGAAAGAACTATTTTACAAGGGGAAACGCCAAATCCTAGTCGAATTCCGACAGGATGTCGTTTTCATCCACGATGTCCTGTTGCTTTCGATAGGTGTAAAACAGAAGAGCCCGCTCTAAAAGAAGTTGGCGTAGGGCATTTTGTTGCATGCCATCTTGTTTAGTTGGTCATGCAATCGAATTCTAAAATAGGAGTGAAAATCGTGGAAAGACTGAATAAGGTTATGGAACGAGAGCGAAACGAAGTTATTGATATGAGCAAACGAATATTCGCTAATCCAGAGCTCGGTTTACAAGAAACGTTTGCTTCTTCTATCATGTGTAATTATTTACAATCGAAGGGTTTTGCTGTTGATCGTGGTGTTGGAGGACTCGACACCTCTTATGTAGCTTCTATTGAAAATGGTGAGGGAGGCTATCACGTTGCTTTTTGTGCTGAATACGATGCTCTTCCTGAAATTGGACATGCTTGTGGGCACAATTTAATAGGTATGGCTAGTGTTACAGCGGGAGTGATATTAGCCGAGTACTTAAAGGAGGAAGGGATTCCATTTCGACTGTCTGTTATCGGAACACCTGACGAAGAGGGTACTGGTGGGAAAATTGATTTATTGAATGCGGGTGTCTTTCAAGATGTCGATATTGCGATGATGTTTCATCCGGGCATAAGTACAGAAATTCACGTCAAATCACTATCGCTTCATTCATATGAATTTTTGTTCCACGGTAAAACGGCTCATGCTGCTTCAGAGCCGTGGGAGGGAAGAAATGCACTAGACGGCGTCATTCAAACATTTAATGCCATAAATGCATTGCGTCAACATGTGAAACCTGACGTCAGAATTCATGGAATCATTAAAGATGGTGGACTCGCTACCAATATTGTCCCCGAGCGAGCGAGTGCCGAATTTTGCATTCGATCAATTGACAATGAATATTTGGAGCAACTGGTGGTACAGGTTCAAAATTGTGCCAAAGCCGCTGCCTTAAGTACTGGAACAGAACTTGAAATCAAGAAAATCGGTCATTCCTATGTAGCTATGAAAAGCAATATTGTACTAGGGGATGTTTTTAAAGAATGTTTAGATGAATTACATTATATTGATCCATCCCAATATGAAGAGGGAATGGGTTCCATTGATATGGGAAATGTGAGTTATGCCGTTCCATCAATCCACCCGGTTATATCACTAACGAATCAACTTGTTCTTGGCCATACGATTGAGTTTGCCCAAATGTGTAATACGGACAATGCTTATGACACTATGCTTCTTGCGGCAAAAGCGATGGCGCTCACGGGATATAAAGTAATAAAGGACGAGTCGTTACAAACAAGAATTCGTTCTGAGTTTGAAGGGAATACATAATAACTTCAAAATTAATGCCAGGCACCAAGGGTTTGGTGGGATATTAAATGTCCCGCTTGCCCTTTGGATGCCTGGCACTTTTAGTTGCGTATACTATCTTACTTCTACAGATTTTCCGAGCTGCGTAAGACGTTGTGCAAAATCGTCAGAAAGAGGTGCTGCCCCTCTAAATGCGTCTTTCAATTCGTAAGCTTGTGTACCGTGTTCAAAGAAATCCAGACCAACAATTTCTGCTTCTTTTGAAACACGTAATGGGCTAAATAATCGAATTACTAGCAAGCTTCCACCCACAGTTAGTGATGTCCAAGCGATGATAGCCGCAACACCAACGAATTGAACGCCAAGTATTCCGACACCGCCACCATAGAACGTACCACTAGTTGTATCGAACAATCCTACTGCAAGTGTTCCCCAGATACCGCCGATACCATGGACAGATATCGCGCCAACAGGATCGTCAATTTTTGCTTTGACATCAAAGAAGCGAATGCTTTCAGTCATGATGACCCCGGCGATAAGACCAATTGCGATTGCCCCAATTAAAGAGACATTCGCACATCCTGCAGTAATACCAACGAGCCCGCTAAGTGCTCCGTTTAATGACAGGGAAGCATCCATATGTTTGTAGCGGAATTTTGTGTGGACAGCTGTAGATAAAACCGCTGCGGATGCTGCAAGTAATGTGTTGGCAATGACTGTTGGCACTAATGTCGTGTCTGCCGCTAACGTACTTGCACCATTAAATCCAAACCATCCAAGCCAAAGAATAAAGACGCCAAGCGCTCCAAGAGGGATGCTATGACCAGGAATGACGTTGACGATTTTACCGCTATATTTTCCAATGCGAGGACCTATTAACCACGCTGCAACTAATGCACCGACTGCTCCTGTTAAATGAACGACTGATGATCCAGCAAAATCAATGAACCCAAGTTCAGATAACCAACCGCCGCCCCAAACCCAGTGTCCGACAACTGGATAAATTACTCCTGTCATAGCAACCGTTAAAAGAAGATAAGAAGATAATTTCATTCGTTCTGCTACAGCTCCTGAAATAATGGTTGCACATGTTGCA
>Ga0209013_10005342_pt1 | contig 11085 bp, 11 predicted proteins | sample Cruoilmetagenom2_FD_187291 | JGI IMG/M metagenome (GOLD analysis project Ga0209013, IMG submission 187291) | Oil polluted marine microbial communities from Coal Oil Point, Santa Barbara, California, USA - Sample 2 (SPAdes) (version 2) | ecosystem: Environmental > Aquatic > Marine > Oil seeps ...
ATGAACGGCTACGGATACCTTCGATTTGAGGAACAGTCCCAGATGGTGCAGATCCTCCCCATACTCCTCATTGGACTGGGCGTCGACTATTCGATCCATATGACCACGCGCTACCGCCAGGAGCTCCACGATGGCATGACCGTCGATGTGGCAATCTCTACCGCAATCCGCACAGTCGGGGTCGCTCTTGTTCTCGCAACATTGACGACAGCGGTCGGGTTCCTCACGAACGTCCTGAACGACATTCCCGCCCTTCGCGAATTCGGTGTCCTGGCAGCGATCGGGATCACAGCTTCGTTCATCATCATGCTGACGTTCGTGCCGGCTGTTCGGCTGCTTCTGGATCGGAGAGGCGAAGCACGCGGCACACTCGACCGGGTGAGTCTCAAGGGCGGGGACTCGAGGTTCCTCCCCAGGCTCATGGGTCGAACGTCCTGGCTGGCGAAGCACGCCGCCGTTCCCACATTGATTGTTGCTCTCGTCTTAGGAGTGCTCGGCGTATTCGGGACGAGCCGCCTCGAGGCAAGTTTCAGCTTCATTGACTTCGTTCCCACAACCTCGCCATACCGGGCAACGCTCGGAGCTCTCATCGACGACTACGGAGGTGGTTTCGGAGAGAAGAGCCAGGTACTCGTCGAAGGAGACGCGGCCACGCCGGACGCCTACAACGCCATGGTCGAGGCCACGATGAACATGACGGCGATCGACGACGTGATTCAATTCGGCCCATTCCCAGCCGCTGAGTCCCCGGTGGCTCTTGTGCTTCAGTTGACGAATCCCCAATCGCCCGGATTCGATGCTGCCGTCGCACAAGTTGCCGGCACCGCGGGGATGACGTCAACCAGCCTTCGTGTCTCTGATTCGGCCGATGTGGGAGCGCTCTACGCTGCCCTCTTCGCTTCAGATCCGGAATCGGCTGCGAGAGTCCTCTGGATTGACGATGGCGGCGCCTACTCGTCTGCTCTGTTCACCATTCAGACACAGGCTGGCGAAACGCGGGCGGCAGAGTTGCGGGACGACCTCAACGAAGCGTTCATGCCGGTGCGTGACGCTGGCCTCACTGCCGTAGCGACGTCCGATGAGATCATCTCTGAAGTGATCATCGGAACGCTCCGAGACTCTCAGGTCTCCTCGCTGATGTTCACGCTCGTTGCCGTGCTGGTCCTGCTGATCGCGAACTTCTGGTTCGAGGTCAGGAGGCCGATGCTCGGAGTGATCACGACACTGCCGGTTGCTCTCGTTGTTGTGTTGTCGTTCGGGATCATGTGGGCTTTCGGCATCCCATTCGGCCCGATAACCGCGACCGTCGCTGCACTGGCTGTGGGTATCGGAATCCCGTACATGATCCACGTCACCCATCGCTACGAAGAGGACCGGATCCGCAGCGACAACGAGAACGACGCCGTTCAGTCGACGTTGACCCACACGGGTGGGGCGCTGGCGGGGTCCGCGATGACGACGATCTTCGGGTTCGGGATTCTGATGACATCGACGACGATCCCGTTCCGCCAGTTCGGCTTTGTGACGGCGTACACGATTCTGCTGTCGCTCCTTGCCGCGATCCTCGTGTTGCCATCGATGTTGGTTGTATGGGATCGGTGGCACCGTCGACGCGGGGGTGCGACGCTCGATGTTGGGCGCGTCGAGCACTCCATGGGAGAAGATCACGCGTAGGTCAGTAGACCGGTCGACCAGTAGATAGGAGAAGGGGCCGGTCCTCACGGACCGACCCCTTTTGCTCAGTACGTCGCCGGAGGCGACCTGACTATCTGTCTTCGATCGGCACGTACGTCTTGTCGATGTCGCCAATGTAGATCTGGCGAGGACGCATGATCCGCGTGTGCGGATCCTCGGTCATTTCCTTCCACTGAGCCATCCATCCGGGAAGCCGGCCGATAGCGAACAGGGCCGTGAACATCCGTGTCGGGAACTCGAGGGCCCGGAAGATCAGGCCGCTGTAGAAGTCGACGTTCGGGAAGAGCTTCCGCTCCACGAAATAGTCGTCTTCGAGCGCGGTCATCTCGAGCTCCTTGGCGAGATCAAAGAGCGGGTCCTTGATCCCCACGGCTGCCAGAACGTCGTCCGCGTAGCTGCGAATCACGCGTGCCCTGGGGTCGTAGTTCTTGTAGACCCGATGCCCGAAGCCCATCAGTCGGAACGGGTCGTTCGGATCCTTCGCACGAGCGATCATGGACTTCGCCGAAGCGTCTGGATCATCGACGATCGTTTGCAGCATCTCGATCACACGCTGGTTCGCACCGCCGTGGAGCGGGCCCCACAGAGCATCAATTCCGGCCGATACCGAAGCGAACAAGTTGGCCTGACTCGATCCGACACCGCGTACCGTGGCGGTCGAGCAGTTCTGCTCATGATCGGCATGGAGCACGAGGAGCACGTTGAGCGCTTTGGAGATCGCCGGATCGATGAAGGATTCCTCAACGGCCGGTATATGGAACATCATGTGGATGAAGTTCTCGACATAGCCGAGGGAGTTCTTCGGATACGTGTACGGCATCCCGATCGATTTCTTGTAGGACCAGGCCGCGATCGTTGGCATCTTCGCCATGAGGCGAAGGGCGCTCTCGTGGAACGAGGCTTCATCGGTCGGATCGAGGAACTCCTCGTAGAACGTTGAGCTCGCGGTCGTGGCCGACGACAGGATCGCCATCGGGTGGGCGCTCTTCGGGAAGGCGTCGAAGAATCGCTTCATCTCCTCGTTGAGGAGGGTGTGATTCCGCACGGACTCTTCCCAGGCGGTGAGCTCTGCCTGGTTGGGGAGTTTCTTGAAGAGCAGCAGATATGCGATCTCGAGGAACGAGGCATTGGCTGCGAGATCCTCAATGGCATAGCCGCGGTGTTGGAGAATGCCGGCACCGCCGTCAATGTACGTAATCTCGGAACGCGCTCCGGCGGTGTTCGCGAATCCCGGGTCGTACGTCACATCTCCGGAGTCGGCGCGCAGTTTCGTGATTGTGAGACCGGCGTTTCCAATCGTCGGCTCAACGATCGGGAGATCGTATTCGTTTCCGTCGAAGCTCAACTGGGCATGGCGATCGACCATGGCATCACATCCTTCGCGTAGCGGCGCATCGGCTGACCGTCGATGTCATATGATTCTGACATTGTATCGAGTGTGAACTGCGCTAAATCGTGTGGTACCTTCGCCACTACCGAAAGGCCCTAGATGATCGACCTCAAAGCACGAAAGAAGGTTGCACCCGTTCTGCAGCCGATTGCACGCGTGCTCGCGAAGGTCGGCGTGACGCCCACCATGGTGACCGTTCTCGGCCTCGCCATCACGATCGCCGGTGCGGCGATGATCGCAAATGGGCTCCTGTGGCAGGGCGGTTTCGTTGCCGGGTTCGGTGTGCTCATGGATGCACTGGACGGTCCGCTCGCGAGGCTCAAGGGCACGGCTTCGGACCGTGGCGCGTTCATCGATACGATGTCCGATCGCTTCGGGGAGATCGCGTTCTGGATCGGTCTCGGCGTGTACCTTCGCGACGATCCGATGGCCCTGATCCTCTGTCTCGTTGCTTTGGCGTTCTCGTTGCTCGTGCCGTATGTTCGGGCGAAGGCCGAGTCCTGGGGTGCCGAAGGGCGTGGTGGCTGGATGGGTCGCGCTGAACGCATGCTGCTCGCCATCGGGGGCACCATTCTGGCTGGATTCAATCTCCCGGTCCTCATCCCCATGCTCTGGATCTTCGTCGTACTCACCGGCCTGACGGTGCTGCAACGGATCCGCAAGACCTGGCAGCAGCTCCCAGGGTGAAGGGTCTCCCGGGCTATCTGCTCTACCGGGTGCTGTCTGGTCTGTTCGGGCTTCTGCCCGCTCCGGCCGTCAGAGTCACCGGGCGTGGCCTCGGAACCGGACTCTCTTACGTTGCTGGGAAGAGGATGAGACTGCTCCGAAGGCACATGCGCCGGGTGATGGGGCCCGAACCCACCGAAGACGAGATCACTGCGGCCGGACGAGCCATGTTCGCCTCGTACGGTCGTTACTGGGCGGAGGTGTTCTGGTTCCGGCCGCGGAGGAAGAATCAGGTCGTTCGACGGACACGGGTGTCGGGACTCGATGACGTCTTCGAGGCCAAGGGTCAGGGGCGAGGGATCATCTTCGTCGTTCCTCACATGGGAAACTGGGAAGTCGCCGGATCACTCGCGGAGACGCTCGATTTGCATGTGTTGGCTGTCGCTGAGGACCTCCCGAACCACCGGATCACCGACTGGTTCGTGAAAACGAGAGCGGCATATGGCATCGAGATTGTCGTCGCCGGCCGGGGGTCCACCACCGCACCGCTGGTCAAAGCGCTCAAGAACGCACAAGTTGTCGCACTCGTAGCCGATCGTGACGTCACCGGTCGCGGCGTCGAGGTCGAGTTCTTCGGTGAGAAGACCACGATGCCGGCAGGGCCGGTGTCGCTTGCTCTGATGACCGGTGCCGCAATTTTCCCGATCGGATCACAATTCGACGGTGCCGGCCACTACTTCCCATGTCAGCCAGAGATCTCGATTCCGGAAGGTGCTGATCGATCGGAACGCATTCGGCTCGGTACCCAGGCGGTCGCCCACGCTTACGAGAAGCTCATCCGGGAGAGCCCGACCGATTGGCACCTCTTCTCGCCGAATTGGCCATCCGATCGGGTGGCCGAGGGCTTGGAAGGATGAAGGTCGGGCTGGTCTCCCCGTACGACCTCGGTCGACCGGGCGGTGTCCAAGACCAGGTGATCCGCCTCGCCGGGTGGCTGAGCGACGCCGGTCACGAGCCTCGTGTCGTCGGGCCGGGAGTCGACGGGCCCGATGGCTCGATCCTCCTCGGGTCGACCACCGTCATACCGGCCAATCGGGCGCAGACCCCGATTCGTCTCGATCCGCGAGTCGGTCGCGAACTCACGGTCGCCCTGTCCGATGTCGATGTGATCCACGTCCACGAGCCGCTGATGCCCGCAGTGTCACCTGCAGCGCTGCGGATCGAAGGGCCGGCGAAAGTAGCGACCTTCCATGCCGACCCGCCTCGATGGGTACGTCGCTTGTACCGTCACGGACGGACCGGCGTTCGCCTCGCCGTCCGAAACGCTGCGGTGGTTACGGCTGTGAGTCCGATTGCGGGGAGCTCGATCGATGGAGTCGTCGAGTATCGAATCGTGCCCAACGGAATCGATGTTTCCCGGTACGAGACGGGGCCGAAGATGCCAGGCAAAGTCGCTTTCCTCGGGCGTGATGACGAGCGAAAGGGATTGCCGGTCCTTCTCGAAGCATGGCCTTTCGTGCGAGAGGCGGTTCCAGACGCGACACTCAGCGTTCTGGGTGCCTCTCGCAACGATTCGATAGAGGGCGTGGAATTCTTCGGTTGGGTCGGCGATGAGACGAAGGAAGCCGAACTCGGCAGCGCCTCCGTGTTCTGCGCTCCCAATCTCGGAGGCGAGAGTTTCGGCATCATCGTGGCCGAAGCGATGGCCTCTGGATGCGCGATCGTGGCATCGACGATCCCCGCATTTGAACATGTAGCCGGTTCGACAGCCAGTTTCGTGACGCCTGGCGACGCGGATGAACTTGCCCGGCAGATCATCGAACTCCTCCTTGATCCCGACATGGCAGCCAGACTCAGAGCGGCGGCTGAGGAGCGGGTACGACGCTTCGACGGATCGTCGGTTGCCGCGGAATACATCGCTGCCTACGAGGACGCGATCGCTTACCGGTGACCCTCATTGGGGATCGGTTCTACGGGGTGACCCGTCGGTACACTTGACCGTAAGGACACCGAGGAGAGCACCGTGGACACTACGACCGAGCACGGCACCGATCGCGTGAAGCGAGGGTTGGCCGAGATGCTGAAGGGCGGCGTCATCATGGACGTCGTCAATGCCGACCAGGCGAAGATCGCTGAGGAAGCCGGCGCCGTCGCCGTGATGGCCCTCGAACGGGTCCCCGCCGACATCCGGGCGCTCGGTGGCGTGGCCCGCATGGCAGACCCGGCGAAGGTGACGGAGATCGTCAACGCCGTGTCGATTCCTGTGATGGCAAAGGCCCGCATCGGTCACTTCGTCGAAGCTCGCGTCCTCGAATCGCTCGGCGTCGACTACATCGACGAGTCAGAGGTTCTGACACCTGTCGACGAATTCCATGTCGACAAGCGTTCGTTCACGGTTCCGTTCGTCAACGGAGCGAAGGATCTCGGTGAGGCACTCCGCCGCATTGGCGAGGGCGCCGCCATGATTCGCACGAAGGGCGAACCAGGCACCGGAAACGTTGTCGAAGCTGTGCGTCACATGCGGCTCATGAACACACAGATCGGTTGGCTCACCACCCTCGGGCCGGATCAGTTGATGAACGCTGCCAAGGAGCTGCGGGCCCCGATCGAGATCGTCAAAGAGGTCGCAGTGACAGGGAAGCTGCCGGTCGTGAACTTCGCGGCCGGGGGCATCGCGACACCTTCTGATGCGGCGTTGATGATGCAACTCGGTTGCGATGGCATCTTCGTGGGATCGGGCGTCTTCAAGTCCGGCGACCCCGATGTTCGCGCCAGGGCGATCGTCGAAGCCACAACGTTCTACAAGGACGCGGCGAAGATCGCTTCGGTGTCGGCCGGCCTCGGTGAGGCCATGGTCGGGATCAACGTCGATACGATGCCAGCGTCGGAGCGGATGCAGGACCGAGGCGACTGACGTGACCGTCGGTGCCCTTGCCCTCCAGGGGGACTTCCGGGAGCATCTCGCGGTCATTGCACGCCTGGGCTACGAGGGTCTCGAGGTCAGAACCGTCGACGAACTTGCGGGGGTCGATGCCCTGATCATTCCCGGCGGCGAATCGACGACGATCGGTCGTCTCGCGACGATCTACGGGCTGATGGATCCGATCCGCGACCGTATCGCCGGTGGCATGCCGGTGTTCGGGACATGCGCAGGCATGATCTTCCTCGCCTCGGATACGACGGGGCCGGACCAGCCGCAGCTTGGAGTTCTCGACGTGATCGTGGAACGGAACGCGTTCGGCCGACAGGTCGAATCGTTCGAGGCCGATCTTCGCGTCACGGGACTCACCGACCCCATGCGCGCGGTCTTCATTCGTGCGCCATGGATCGAAAAGGTGGGCGCCGATGTCGAGGTCCTCGCGACGGTCGATGATCCGGGCGGGGGAGGAGAACACGCGGTTGTGGTGAGACAGGACCGTATCCTTGCAGCGTCCTTCCACCCGGAACTGACGACCGACGACCGTCTGCACACGATGCTGATCGAACTTGCTGAGGAGCGCTGATGGCCGGACATTCGAAATGGGCGAACATCAAACACCGCAAAGGGCGCCAAGACGCCAAGCGGGGGAAGCTGTTCGCGAAGCTCATCAAGGCGATCGAGGCGGCGGCGCGCACCGGCGGCGGTGATCCAGACGGAAATCCGACGCTTGCGACGGCGATCCAGAACGCCAAAGACGTGTCCGTTCCGAAGGATAATATCGAGCGGGCCGTTGCCCGCGGTTCGGGCGATGCTGAGGGAGTCAGCTACGAGGAGTTCTGGTACGAGGGATACGCCGCCGGTGGTGTCGCCCTTTACGTGCAGATCCTGACCGACAACCGGAACCGTGCTGCTGCCGACGTTCGTTCAACGCTGACGAAGAACGGCGGGAGCCTCGGCGAACCCGGGTCCGTTGCATACCTCTTCGAGCAGAAGGGGTACCTCCTCGTCGTGGGGGATGAGGACACCGTGATGACGGCCGCGCTCGACGGCGGGGCCGAGGATGTTGAAGAGGCTGATGACCAATGGGAGATCACATGCGCCGCAGGTGATCTGGCTGCCGTTCGCTCCACCCTCGAGGATTCGGGGGTTACGGTCGAACAGGGAGACGTTACGCAGATAGCAGCGATCTCTGTGCCGCTCAACGCCGAGAATGCCGCGAAGGTGCTTCGCCTCGTTGACGCTCTCGAGGACCTGGACGACGTGCAAGCCATCCACGCCAACTTCGACATTCCCGACGATGTCATGGCCGAACTCGAGGACTGAGTTGGATTGTTGGGTTCTGTCACCGACGGCCGCTAGCCTGTAGAACATATGTTCGTATTGGGGATCGATCCCGGTTTGACTCGCACCGGCTACGGGATCATCGACAAGGCCGGTGCAACGGAGAAGGCTGTCGTGGCAGGCGTCATTCGCACGGAACCGTCACATCCGTTGGGACAACGTTTCGTCGAGCTCGCACGAGATCTCCGCGAGATCGTGGCTGAGTACGAACCCCAGATGGCTGCCATCGAACAGGTCTTCGTCAACAACAACCGGCAAACGGCCATGTCGGTGGCGAGGGCTTCGGGCATCACGCTCCTCGTGCTTTCGGAAGCTGGTCTCGAAGCCGCGGAGTACACGCCGTCGGCAGTCAAGATGGCTCTGACCGGCTCGGGAGTAGCGGACAAGCAACAGATGCAGCGGGTTGTGGCGATGCGCCTCGGTCTCCCGAGCGCTCCCACGCCGGCCGACGCCGCGGATGCACTGGCCGTGGCACTGTGTCATGTCCAGCACGCCTCGCTGACTGCGAGGATCTCATGATCGGACGCGTCCGGGGAGAGTTCGTTGCTGCCGGCGCCGACGCCGTGACGGTCGACGTCGGCGGGGTCGGATACGAGATCTCCGTAACCGGGCGAACCTTCACGGAGCTCCCCGGGCTTGGTGCGGAGATCGTGCTGCACACGCATCTCCACGTTCGCGAGGACCAGCTCGCCCTGTTCGGGTTCACGACAGGCGACGACCGCGATCTCTTCCGACTCCTGATGGGTGTATCTGGCGTCGGCCCGAAAGTGGGGCTGGCGATACTCGCCACGATGACAGCCGACGATCTGAGAAGGGTTGTAGCAACGGACGATGCCGCTGCGCTCACTGCCGTTCCCGGCATCGGGAAGCGATCGGCCCAGAAACTGCTGCTTGAACTTCGGCCGAAGCTCGATGTTCCCGACGGTGACCTGCAGTCGTCCGGACCGCTCGGTGAGGTGAGAACGGCACTCGAGGGGCTCGGCTATCAGTCTGATGAGATCAGCAGCGTGCTGCGCGACGTGCCCCCCGATCTCCCTGTCGAGGAGCTGTTGAAGCGTTCACTCCAGGCGCTCGGCAAACGGAGCGATCGATGAGGGAAGAGGGACTCTTGACCGGAGGAACCACTCCGGAAGACGAGGTCATCGAATCGGGCCTCCGTCCCAGGAAGATGGACGAGTTCATCGGCCAGGGCGCACTCAAAGAGAGACTCGCGATCTTGATCGAGGCTGCCAAAGGGCGGGGAGAAGCGATCGATCACGTGCTGTTCTCCGGACCTCCGGGACTGGGCAAGACGTCGCTTGCTGGAATCCTGGCAGCGGAGATGGACGCCCAGTTCAGAGGCACGTCGGGGCCAGCGCTGGACAGGCCGGGAGATCTCGCGGCCGTGATCACCAATCTCGAGGCCGGCGATGTGTTGTTCATCGACGAGATCCATCGTCTGCCCCGGCAGGTGGAAGAGGTGCTCTACCCGGCCATGGAGGACTTCCAGCTTGACATCGTCGTCGGCAAGGGCCCGGCGGCACGCTCTATCAAGATTGATCTTCCACCGTTCACCCTGGTCGGGGCAACAACTCGCGTAGGCCGTGTCGCTCCGCCGCTCCGGGATCGTTTCGGATACGTTGCCAGGATCGACTACTACGACACTGCCGATCTCTCTTCGATCATCCACCGGTCGGCCACGATCCTCGACGTCGATATCACTGACGACGGATCAGACACCATCGCACGCAGAAGCAGAGGCACACCGCGGGTTGCCAATCGGCTTCTTCGCCGCGTTCGCGACTACGCGGCGGTGCGGGCGAATGGTCATGTCGATGGTGACATCGCCGACCGTGCTCTCGAGGTGTTCGAAGTCGATGCCATGGGCCTCGACAAAGTGGACCGGGCGGTTCTGCATGCGATCGCCGTGAAGTTCGGCGGCGGGCCGGTCGGTCTCTCCACGCTCGCCATCGCAGTGGGAGAGGAGCCGGAGACGGTTGAGGACGCCTACGAACCGTTCCTCCTCCAGGAAGGTTTCCTCCAGCGAACCCCCCGTGGCCGAATCGCAACACCGAGGGCGTACGAGCACCTGGGTGTGGAGTCGGGTGTTGTCCCCGCGCCCCAAGGAACATTGCTCGACGAGTAGGGCGTGACTGGTCTACTGATCGATTTGGGACAATCGAGGGCTTCAGCTTCGGTCGTGGGTGTCGCCGCTCACTCCTGAAGAGCCGTCAACCGGTGCGTCACGACCCCACTGGTTCGCCACATTTCGTGTCCGGTGGCAGGTGTGCGCGCTGTGAAGTAGATCCATCCATTCATCACGGTGAGATCGCGGGGATGGGAAGACATCGGGCCCGGGTTAATGTCGGTTATCCGCTCGGTGCCGACGCCGTCGGTCCGCCACAGCTCCTGACCGCTCTCGGGGGTGAAAGCGCTGAAGTAGACGTATCCGTTCATCGCAGTGAGATCGCGGGGGTAGGACGACGTGGGACCCGGGTTGATGTGGGTCACGCGTTCGGTTGTGATGCCGTCGGTGCGCCACAGCTCCTGACCTGTGTCGTCGGCGAAGGCTTGAAAATAGAGCCAGCCGTCCATCGGGACGAGCGACCGAGGGTGAGACGACTCGGCTCCCGGATTGATGTCTGCTACGCGGTGGGTCGCGGTGCCGTTGCTGCGCCAGAGCTCCTGGCCGGTTTCGGGAGTGAACGCGGTGAAGTAGAGCCATCCGTCCATCGACGCCAGCGTGTGTGGGCGCGGGGGATCGATGCCCGGATCGATGCTGGCGACTCGTTCTGTGACGGTGCCGTTGCTGCGCCAGAGCTCCTGGCCCGTGGCGGTCGTGTCGGCGGCGAAGTAGAGCCATCCGTCCATCGGGGTAAGCGAATGCAGGGCTGTGGAGTCCATTCCGGGGTTGATGTCGGCGACTCGTTCTGTGACGGTGCCGTTGCTACGCCAGAGCTCCTGTCCGGCCCCGGCAGCGAAGGCCCTGAAGTAGATCCACCCATCCATCGGTGTCAGGCATTGCAGGTGCGAAGATCCCGCTCCGGGGTTGATGTCGGCGCCTCGTTCTGTGACGGTGCCGTTGCTGCGCCAC
>Ga0209013_10005343_pt1 | contig 11080 bp, 15 predicted proteins | sample Cruoilmetagenom2_FD_187291 | JGI IMG/M metagenome (GOLD analysis project Ga0209013, IMG submission 187291) | Oil polluted marine microbial communities from Coal Oil Point, Santa Barbara, California, USA - Sample 2 (SPAdes) (version 2) | ecosystem: Environmental > Aquatic > Marine > Oil seeps ...
CTTCTTTCTTCATGCGTTCAAAGGTCTTCAGAATCTTTGGTGGAACATCTTTCATATGGGTTAAGTTATATGGGTTATAACTTTAAGTACTTTTCGGCTTGGAATAGCTCCAACTATATTGGATTCGGAGCAATTATGGAAAACACGGGTAGAATCTATCAAAATTGAAAAAAGTTCCAAAATTCACAGTTATAGCTTGATTTTTGCCACAGTAATCCGTAATTCTGTTGCAAAATATGCGGCTTATGGGTTAAAAGGAAGAGTTACGGTAGCTGAATATCTCGAACAATTCTTTATGAAACAGGTGGAAAAGAAGGGGTGGACGCTGATTACAATCGAAGTCAGACCTAATCATATTCACCTGTCTATCTAAGGAATTCCCCCCATCCCACGATTATCCGATGTGGTGAAATATCTGAAAGGGACGAGTGGTTTGTCTCTTTTCAGGGTTTTTCCGAAGCTACGCCGGAGTTTTCGCAAAGGGCGAATATGGGAACAGAGATATTATGTGGGAACTGCAGGAGAAGTGAGCAGCGAAATGATTAGAGATACATCGAACGAGTGGAACATGACTAAAAACAACCGAACGGCGGCAGAAATCCCCGCTACAAGTAGCGGGGTCTTCTGCCGCATACCTGTAAATTGTGTAATGGTCGATATGACTGTGAACGCACAGCAACTGATGCTCATACAACATGAGCACCAACCGGGGGATTTTTCTGATTATGATGGATTCTGTGGTTTTTCAAATGTGTCGAAAAGTTGTGGATTTCCATTCTTTCTCGTTCCTCTGGCATAATACAACGCCGGGATTGGTTGGTTTTGAGGGGATCATCTCGATTCCAGCGCATCCTCAACCGCACTTCTGATTAGATACCCTGCCCGGTGTAGAATCGTGTCCCCGAGTTCCCGGTCAACAGTCATGTCCGCGGTGCAGGGATATGAGTGATGCGCCTCAGCAACGATATCGCGAATATCCTGCTGTGAGTTCGCAGGCGCTCCGACTAGTTTCTTCGCAACAAACCATGTCGATCCGCAGGGTGCGCTCTTTTTGACAGCAACTGCTGAAATGACCTCGTTCGCAACACTGATCTCAAGAACCGGAATTCCAATCCCGAACTCAGAAACAAATCTTCCGATGATCCCTTCTTCCCGGTTAAGCGAGCAGAACGGCTTTGGGAATGCGGATTCGATCCCGAGATCGCTACACATCCCACCCACCTGTTTCGCGAGACCTGTTGAGACCTCTCTTGACTGCTCGACCGGAACGATCAAGCCCTTGATTCCAGCGTCATTCAGCCGTGGTGGCAGTTCCATCAGTATGTCGGGATGAATCGCTGTTGCGATCATGATATCCGCTGATGGCAGCACCGGGATGTAGGGGTCAGGGTCGTCGATGAAATCAGGCAGCGTCTCTGGTGCCGGAAATTTGATCGTGCCGATGATACTTTCTGCGTAGCAATACCTCTCATACTTGCAGTGTGTACAGAGCGGATCACACGATTTACAGAATTCGGAGTCGTTCACAAGGTTTCGTATCACTCGTTCCCCGAAGTTTCCTCCGTACAGGATCAGTAATTTCATACGCAGCCCCACGGTTCGTCCGTATAGCAAAAGGATTGGGGCGGGGAAAAATCGGGAATGCGATCTTTGGGGTCGATTGGGTCAAACAATTCCAACATCCCGATTTCAATCGCATAGCTCTTATCCCGATCTCTGAAATAATCGAAAAACTCCACCTCCGAGATTCCGGAGAACTCCTTACATATTCTCCACAACTCTTCCGGATGTTCTTCCATGATAGTTTTTATCGTAAATGCGCCTACAATTCGTTTCACTGGGGCTGATGCATAAATATATACCCTATCAACATTGTCACGCTTTCTGAAAACCGATTTTCGAAACTCGTATCTTTTATTCCCATTTACGATTTCGTTGACATATTTCGGTTTAATTGACAGTAAAACGTTCATCGATCCCACCCCTGGTTTTTATCGTTCGCTACTTCTTTCGCATGACGCATAATAATTGTGCTGCATATCTGTCGGTATATGCGAACCAGCTTGCGGTTCACAGAAAGTGCTGCACGGACCTGAGCCGGCCGAATCCTCGCCTTCGGATCGGCAAACAATTCGGGATATCCGGCAAAGTGCCCTGTTAAACCTGACTCGTTGTCTGGCAACCGTTACTACCTCCTTTGATTGTCTAATGCGCTCATTGTCCCCTGAGGCTGTCTGCTGTTATTCCGGTCATTGTTGAAGGCGTGAGACCATTCGGTCAGGCGATGTGACCTGCGAGACTGAACGAAAGCGGTTTCTGCCCTTTGAGTGCACTCACCTTCAGAATAGAGAAACCGATGATGTTTCCAGTTTCTTCGACTTTTTCCATCACGGAATCGTTCTCGGTCTCCTTGAAGTACCCGGATTTCCGGTCAAAGATAACTTCAAGGTAATCTCCTTCTTTATCGTACACTATTTTTATTTCTTTTTCCATAATATTGCGTCTCTTACGTCACATTCAAGGCAGCATATACCCGCTGCGCACCTTCCAGTTATCCATGATCACAGTCGGCGACACGCTCTGCACGCCGTCCAGCTTCTTGATCTTATCCACGATGAATGTCCTGAGCGCACTCCCATCCGTAAGCCACACTTCGGTCATGATCATGTGATCTCCTGCCGAGGTTGCAACGAATTTCACCTCTGACAACTCGCTCAAATGCAGTGCAACATCAAGGAGATATGAGGGTTCGACATCAATTCCGACAAGGGCAACCGAATTGTACCCCAGCTTCGCCGGATCGGTTACGACCGTGTACTGTTTGATGACCCCCTCTTCCTCGAGCGCCCGCACACGGTTTCGTATCGTGGATTCGCCGACACCGAGTCGTGCAGCAATCTCGGTGTGTGGTGTGCGTGCGTTCTCCCGAAGCATATCTATTATCAACATGTCTCTTTCGTCAATCATTTACATATCACCATATCGATTTTCGTACTTTTGGCGGGATTTATAGACGGTTTCCGCACCATAATGTTATATACTCGCAATACACATCACTGTAGCAGTGAACAATTAAAAGGTTTACGCGCATGAAGGTGGTATCCCGTGACCAAAGAATGGGCTGATAAGAAGGAATCATTTGGAGTAGTAGACGGTAGAGGGCTTAAAGGCGATTTCCTGTCTACGATTCTTACGAAAGCAGAAGTTGTGGCTGCTGGCGGTGGGATCTGCGTGGTTCAGAGTTTCGAGCCGCTCCCACTATATTCTACTATGGCAGACCTCGGCTTTGAGCATCTCACCGAGAAGATTTCTGATACGGAATACAGGGCGTACTTTTACCGGACAGAAGAGAAGACTGCCGTCGACGTGATGAACGTCCCGCTGCACCCTGCAGCTCTTGCTAACATTGGCAACACCGACAGAGAGATGGGCAAGATTGTGTCGCAGTTCTGGCAACTCATCTGGAAGAAGGAAGACGCCGCAATCGACCAGAAGACTAAGTATCTGCTCTCGCTCGCAAATGCGGTTGGCGCTGGGCGCATTCGCCAGGCAACTCGAGAACTTGTGAAGGCATACTTTGAGGGTGTTACTGTTTCCGAACTGGACGAACTCTTCTCGCTCTTTGTCTGGAATCAGGGCGTCGGCAACTTTGCGTCGGAGATCGGACCTTCGTCGCTCTTCGCCGCATATCAGTTGATAAAGAAGCTTGAGAACGACGGAAAGTCAAGGGACGAGGTGCTTGCGGAACTTGCCGGGAAGTACGGTGAGAAGAATCCGGATGTGAGTGTTCTCGAACAGAAACAATAACAACAAACGCACACAACAGGAGGCAAAGATTATGAAGAGACTTTTTGTATTGCTGGTTCTGACACTCCTGACTCCATTTCTGGTGGGGTCGGCAACAGCATCGATTTGTATAGACTGTCACCGCGGAATCACGCCCGAAATCGTGGAGGATTTTAAGAGTGGTGCGATGGGCGAAAACATTGATTGCTCAGACTGTCACGGATTCGCACACAGTTCGGCTAATACCGTGGATCTGGTAAAGATGCCGACACACGAGACGTGCGGTACGTGCCACGCAGAGCAGGATTCTCAGTACATGGACGGGAAGCACAGCCTCGCGTGGACTACGTTCTTTGTGATGCCGACAACAACTGATCAGCCAAATGAACTGATGGAAGGTCAGAAAGGCTGCGGAGGCTGCCACAAGATCGGAGCGAAGGAGGAGACTGGCTGGGATGAGTACCACTACGGTGTTGTGGGCTGTGACAACTGTCATACGAGGCACAGTTTCTCTGTAGAGGAGGCAAGAAGACCCGAAGCATGTATGACGTGCCATCAGGGCTTTGACCATGCCCAGTGGGAGATGTACTCGACCTCGAAGCACGGTTCGATCTACCTGACAGAAGGCGACGACTGGGACTGGAGTGCACCCCTCTCCGAGGCGAAAGCAAGTTACACGGCGCCCACGTGCCAGATGTGCCACATGAGTGGCGGAGACCACAACGTTATCACGAGTTGGGGATTCCTTGGCGTCAGGGTCGAGGAACCCGACGAAGAATGGGCTGACGATCGGGCAACGGTCCTGAAGTCGTATGGTGTGCTTGATGCCGACGGAAATCCAACGGCACGGTTCGATCTCATAGGTCCTGCAAAGCTTGCAAGGCTCACGATGGACGAGTGGAACGCACCCCGTGAGAAGATGATCGCGGTATGCGGCGACTGCCACTCAGAGAAGTTCGCAAGGACTTCGCTAGAGGAGGGTGACCAGATGCTCAGAGAAGCTGACCGGGTATATGCGGAGTCGGTCGAGATTGTTGCAGCACTACACCGTGACGGTATACTCCCTGAGCCGGAGTACATCGAGGAACTCCCGTCGTATCCATATCCTGATGTTCTACGGTTCTACGATCAGTCACATTCGATCGAGGAGGATCTTTGGGTCATGTGGATGAAGTACCGGATGCGTACTTTCCAAAGCGCATTCCATGCAAACGCGGATCAGGAACAGTGGTATGGCTGGGGACCGCTCAAGGAGACCGCTGTTGCGATCAAGTCAGAAGACCGGAGTCTACGAGCTGAAGCAGAGCTTGCAGAGGCTATAGGGGCTGAAGGGACAAAGGGAACGACTGTAACCGCAGTAGCGGCAGAGAATGACGCAGATGCAGCGAACAGTCCTGGGTTCGGGGCAGCGTTCTCGTTTGCATCGATCCTTGCTCTCTTCGCTCTCTTGAGAAGAAGGGGGTAGGTGCCCCCCTTTCTCATTTTTTTGGGATCTTAGCTATTTCGTGTGGGTGGTTGGACATCAAGGTGACCCGACCGGAGTGCGCCATGGTGATGGAATTTTTTATTATTTTTTTATACGATTTGTGGACGATTTCCGCACCATAATGTTATATACTCGCAATACACATCACCGTGCCACAAGAACCCTGAAAACCGCAGTATGTGCAATCCACGGGCAACGAACATGACGATACAAAGAAAAACTGTACAAATGGTAATGTGGTGGTTACTTCCAATAATTATTTTTGTTGGAATTTGGTGGCATTATGTGGGGTATGTTGTGTTAGCTATGATGGTAGTTTTTTTAACATTATCTGTATTTAAGGGACGATATTGGTGCGGATGGTTTTGCCCTCGCGGATCCTTCTTGGAGCGAATACTTAAATTTGTTAGTATGAATGCGCCCATTCCATCATTTGCTAAGAATTCAGTCTTTAGAAGTGTAATATTTTTTGGAATGATGACTTTTATGTTTCATCGACTGATTCAAACAAATGGGGACTTGGATAAAATAGGTTTTGTATTTGTAATAATGTGTATAGTGACAAGTATTATCGCAATAATATTAGGAGTAATTTACAGTCCCCGGGTCTGGTGTGCTTTTTGCCCGATGGGAACATTACAAGGATTATTGGGACAGAAAAAATATATTTTACAGGTATCTGATGAGTGTATTGAATGTGGATTATGTGCAAAAGTGTGCCCTGTTCATATAGATCCGGGATCGTTTAAAAAATCCGGAGAAGTGAGCAGTTTCGACTGTATAAAATGTTCGAATTGTATAGAAAAGTGTCCGAGAGATGCTTTGAAATTTCAGGAAAACGTTGTTCGGGCGCAAAGCAGTTGTAGCATTGGCTAACCATTGCATAGTTTCAATAGCATAGTTATAATGTATTCACTATAAAAATGAATCATTTGAATATATCAAGGAATTGCCATGATTAAGCGCATGATAGTTGTGATTGATGAGGACAAATGCACAGGATGCGGAAAATGCGTGTCCCCCTGCGCAGAGGGTGCAATCCGGATCATCGACGGCAAGGCGAAAGTTGTATCCGAGGAACTTTGTGACGGTATGGGGTTCTGCATCGGGATCTGTCCGGAAGGCGCCATATCCATCGAGGAGCGCCAGACTGTGGCGTTCGATGCGGAAAAGGCAGCCGCCCAAGCTCCACCCAATGATGTATACATCCAGTGTTTCAAGTGCGGGTCTGAAGATGAGGATCGTTACCTGCTGCCGATACGCCACAATAGGGATAGTATGTGGGTCTGCACGCAGTGCCTTCCCTCGCTGATACACGGGTGATACTCTGTGATCCGGATCGAGTTACGGTGCCGGGTGGACAACCTATGTGATTATACGTTTAATTTCTGCTGGCACAATCGCCAGTTTGACCCAGACGCCCAGGTCCCCTACCAGAACGACACAGAATACACCTACCGCAACCTTGCGGATGCGCTTAAAACTAGTACAGAGGTTCACATAAAGGGCGATGTGGGGAAACGTCTCGCACAGGGCATGGGTGCGGATATCCGGCATCTGGGCGGTACCGGCGGCATTGGAATCGGGACTACATCTCGGATCTTTGTAGACGGGGATGTGGGAGCCGAAGCGGGACTCGGTATGGTCGCGGGAGCGGTCTACGTCTCTGGCATGGTCGAGGAGCCGCTTGGAAATATCATCGAGGTGCACTCCGATGTGGCAGGATATCGTAAGTTCGTATCCATAACCGATCTTCTCTGCAACCACCTGCCGGAGGTGCCAGTGTCTGGTTCACTGGACTCTGAGAAGCTGCGGCTGGTTTTAAACGACGGTATCCTGCGTGGAACCCTGTGTACAAGGTGCGATTGCCCTGTGGATGTGCTCGTAGAAGGCGATGCCCACAACGGGACCGGGCTACTCATGCGACAGGGAACGGTTACAGTCACGGGAGATGCTGGAATGAACACCGGCGCTCATCTAAACGGCGGAACAGTGGTTGTCTGCGGGGTGACCGGAGAGTTCGCAGGCGCATACATGAAATGTGGCGTGCTGCTGGTCGGGGGCGGCATGGGCTATGCCGGAGCCGATATGAACGGTGGTGCGATCTATTCCCGGAGGAAGATTGCAACCAGTCCGCCTGCGGAGAAGACCCGGATCACGTGTGCCGACATGTCGCTCATCCGAAAACTTGTCAGTGCCAGTCGGTTCGAGTCGATACGGTACAGCAAGTACGAGGTGGGCACATCGGGAAAGTATGTGTCAGTTCCGATGAGGGATGGGTCACTTGTGATGCGCAGGGTGGACTAATCAGGCAATTGTCCCTGATACCCGCGTATATGTCAAATTTCGGAGCGAGCCCGGAAATCCGGAAGTGTGGAAGCAGTCGGTATGAGTAGGTACCAATGAATACACATTGGTATGTATGACGTCTACAAGCGCACAGATAAATATCCGTTTGCCAGCCAGATTACAATCAGCTACCGAACAGTATGTCGAGAATTATGGTTACAGAAATATTCAGGAGTTTATTCTTGAGGCGATCCGGGGTAAGATATTCAGAGAAAACAAATACGATGAAACGTTCTCTGAAAAGGAGATCGATCTGATTTCATCAAATCCTTTTGGATTCAAAAGGATTCATTCTAAAACCATACATACTGTATTCAGGGTCTGGCTGAACATCCGAAACAATGAAATGCGACTTATCTATGCGGTATTACCCCTTACATCATTCTGGTATGCTTGCTGAATCGGAAAAACGACTACACGGATCTGGAAAAATACCTGAAAGAACTGAAATAAAAGTATGATCGCTCCTGAAAAGAAAAAGACTGGTGGTACTGACTAAAGCGGGGGTGGGCACATCGGAATGGTATGCGGGCGGTTCTGATGGGGGCGGGTCTCGTGTGGTGCACAGGGTGGATTGATCAGAGCGCCCGTCTGGCGGCTAATTTTTGGCGTACGCTTCGGTGCAACATTTCCACAATTCCCATACCCCCACCAATCATTGCGCATCATCATACCGATCTTCGTACTTTTGCCGGGATTTGTGGACGATTTCCGCACCATAATGTTATATACTCGCAATACACATCACCATAACCGTAAACTATTTGGAGGGTTACGCAACCATCTACCAATGTTGGAGGTCTCTGTAAAATGGCAACGAACGACGAACTCAAAGCACACTTCAAGGGAGAGACAACCGAGGTCGGGCTCTACCTTGCGATGTCGAAGCAGGCAGAGCGCGAAGGACACCACACAGCAGCTATGTACTTCAGGCAGCTCGCGATGGATGAAGCATGGCATGCCGCAGATATCGCAGAACTTCTCGGCATGATCAAGGACACGAAGTCGAACCTCGAGATGATGCTCAAAGGCGAGACCATGGCTGAAACCGAGAAAGCGGACGCTGCAAAGGCAGCCGAAGCGGAAGGTAACATCGATGCCGCTCGGTTCTTTGAGCGAGCATCCAAAGACGAGGCGCGGCACAAAGCCGGGCTGAAAGGTATTCTCATGCGATTTGATGCGCATGGGTGGTAATAGCCGATAGGTGAAGAGAAATGGAAGCAACAATTGAACAGATAAATTGTACAATGACTGTATTTAGTAAACAGAGGTGTTAGAAATGGCTTATGAAAAGAAGAATGATCTTCCGGAGAAGGGAGCAGTTGTGCAGCGAGACAGAGAGACTTATGCTATAGCGCCGGACACTCCGGCAGGCGTGGTAACGCCTGATGACCTGCGAAAGATTGCGGACGTTTCCGAGAAGTACGGAGCAGCCGCGATAAAGATAACAAGCGCACAGCGGATGGTTATTGTAGGCTTGAAGGAAGATGATATCGATTCCGCATGGAAAGACCTTGGTATGAGTCCGGGTGCCGCAATCGGGCTATGCGTCCGGAGTGTTAAGATCTGTCCGGGAACGACCTTCTGCAAGAGAGGAATCGCAGACAGCCTCGGTCTCGGAATGGCTCTGCACGATGCGTACCACGGCATGAACCTTCCAGCGAAGTTCAAGATCGGCGTATCAGGCTGTCCGAACTGCTGCGGCGAGTCCTGGGTGAAGGACCTCGGATTCTTCGGCTTCAAGAAAGGCTTCAAGGTGGTCGTCGGAGGCGAGGCTGGCAAGAAGCCGAGAATTGCACAGGAGCTGACCTACGTCGAGTCGATTGATGATGCGAAGAAGGTTGCGCAGAGCGTCTTTGACTACTACATCGCGAATGCAAAGCCAAAGGAGCGGATCGGCGACTTCATCGACCGGATCGGGTTTGAGGAGTTCAAAAAAGGAGTATTAGAATAAAGATTACTGATCAAGAACTCTACACAAGTCTCCGCACCGTCTATGGAATGCGGGCGATTCGATATTCTGATTTCCCATCGCAACGGCGCCAATACTGAAGAAGCAGGCGTGACCGTTATGGTCAGAACGGTGAGAATACATCCTGAAAGAATTTATAGGGTGATAAGTTGGTGAACGAAGATAGAACCGATCTGTCAGAGAAGAGCGCAGTACTGCAGAGAGATGGTGAGACATACGCCCTGACAATTGACATGCCTGCAGGCTTGATCTCACCTGATAAACTGCTGACGATCGCAGATGTTTCCGAGAAGTATAGCGCAGCAGCGATAAAGATAACAAGCGCACAGCGGATGGTGATTATCGGAATCGGAGAAGAAGAGGTCGATAACGTCTGGACTGATCTCTCGATGATTCCGGGTGAACACGGGCTCTGTGTACGCAGTGTCAAGACCTGTCCCGGGACCAATTTCTGCAAGAAAGCCGTTTCGGACAGCCTGAGTCTTGGATTAGCTCTACACGAGGCGTATCGTGGCACAAAACTTCCAGCCAAGTTCAAGATCGGCGTATCGGGTTGCCCGAACTGCTGCGGCGAGTCCTGGGTGAAGGACCTCGGATTCTTCGGCTTCAAGAACGGCTTCAAGGTAGTTGTTGGAGGGGAAGCCGGTAAGAAGCCAAGAATCGCAGATGAGTTGGCTTACGTTGAGTCGATTGGTGATGCAAAGAAGATTACGCAGAGCGTCCTAAACCGCTACAAGGCGAATGCGAAGCCAAAGGAACGGATCGGAGACACAATCGATAGAATCGGATTTGATGAGTTCAAGAAAGGAGTGTTATACAATGAAAATCGTTGATGTGAGATCGGCTCCAGTCTCGCCGAACCCGCATGGTGTTCATGCGTCGATGATTCATGACACAGAGCATGTTCAGGCGGTGCATATCACGTTGCATCCGGGAGAGTCGCTGAAACTCCACGCAACCCCGGTCGATGTCTTCTTCTACATACTCGAAGGACGCGGCGTCGTCGAGATCGGTGGTGAACGAGAGGAGGTTGTGGCAGATAGGCTCATCGAGAGCCCTGCACGAGTTCCGCACCGTTTGTCGAATGAGAGCGAGTCGGTGTTTCGTTTCCTCGTCGTGAAGACGCCAAGACCAAAGGCGAAGACGCGGGTGCTGTGAGATCACGCATGAGACCGATCTATACGAAGAGAAATGGACTATGGATACACAAAATGCCCCCCATCCTGCGCCAGATCGCAGCGGTGAGATTTCCTGTTGTTCTGCTTTTCTGCCTGCTGATTGCACAAACCGCATCGGCTGCGGCTGAAGCAACACATACTTACATCTCAACTTTGGAAACCCAAAAAACAGCCGCAGCCATTCGATTATCCCATAAATCCCAAAACACAGAAGACTAAATCGGACCCACAATCGCTATCAGTCGACCCCTCGAAACATGCCCAATTTCGCACTTATTTCACGTTGTAGGGGTAAGGTTCCAGCTTCAC
>Ga0209013_10005344_pt1 | contig 11079 bp, 6 predicted proteins | sample Cruoilmetagenom2_FD_187291 | JGI IMG/M metagenome (GOLD analysis project Ga0209013, IMG submission 187291) | Oil polluted marine microbial communities from Coal Oil Point, Santa Barbara, California, USA - Sample 2 (SPAdes) (version 2) | ecosystem: Environmental > Aquatic > Marine > Oil seeps ...
CTGACGGCGGAGTGTTTTATCCCGGATCCGTTCAGTGCTGAAGCGGATGCCCGCTTGTACAAGACCGGAGATATGGCGCGTTACCTGCCGGACGGAACGATCGAATACCTGGGGCGCATTGGCCACCAGGTGAAATTGCGCGGCTATCGCATTGAGCTGGGTGAGATCGAAGCGGAGATGTTGCGCCAGCCCGGGGTGCGGGAAGCCGTGGTTGTGGTGCGTGAAGATGTTCCCGGGGACCAGCGGCTGGCGGCCTACATCGTCCCGGATGAGAAGGGGGCCGCGACCAGCCAGCGTCTTCGCAGCGGACTGTCCGGGTTTTTGCCTGCGTACATGATGCCATCCGCATACGTGTTTCTCGACACCTTGCCGCTTACTCCCAGCGGAAAGGTTGACCGCAAGGATCTGCCGGCGCCAGCGCATACCGGAGATGCTGATGTCCTCTATGTGCCGCCTCAAACGCCAAATGAGATAATCCTCGCGACGATATGGAGCCGTTCACTCGATGTTGATCGGGTCGGGGTTCACGATAATTTTTTCTCGCTAGGCGGCCACTCCCTGTTGGCCATGCAGGTAATATCTGCGTATGAGAAACAGACCGGTATTCATCTCAATCCGGTAGATTTTTTTCAGAGTTCCCTGCAACAGCTGGCGTCTGCTGGCGAACCCGCTGAGGCCGCCGGGACAATAGCCGGTGGTGCGCGGCTGGCGGCAGTGGCCAGGAGTGGAAATGCCTTGCCTGTCTCTTTCAGCCAGCAACGACTTTGGTATTTGCATCAACTGGATCCGGGCAGCAGCGCCTATAATCTCCAGTTTGTGACTCTTTTCAGGACTGACGCCACAAATCTGCAGCAGGCCCTGGATGCCGTGGTCGCACGGCATGAGGTGCTGCGCACCACTTTCGAGATGCGTGATGGTGAACTCCTGCAGTTGATTCATCCTCCGGGTTCAACAAGCATGGAGCTCGTGGATCTGAGTGGTCAGGAACGGGATCGCATCAATTCCAAACTGGCCCTGTTGGCCTGGCAGCAGGCTACTACCCCGTTCGAGCTTGCTACGGGTCCGGTATACCGAGTGGTTGTGATAGCCCTGCCGGGCAACATACTCGGCCTGGTCATGACATTCCACCATATTGTGACCGACAGATGGTCATTGGCCATTCTTCAGCGGGAGCTTGATGAACTTTGCAGGGCGTATGCAGAGGGAAGCACGCCTCAGCTTCCCGAATTGCAGGTGCAGTACGGGGACTACTCGGTATGGCAGCGGCAGTACCTGACGGGGGACGTCCTGGAACGGCAACTGGAATACTGGCGCGGGAAGCTCGCGGGTATACCGCCCGCTATTCATTTGCCGACGGATCACCCGCGCCCGGCCATCCAGAGTTATCACGGGGCAAGTGCTGCCCTGGTGCTCGGGACTGCATTGTCACAGTCACTGCTGGCGTTCAGCCGGGCCCGCCAGGTGAGTCTGTTCATGACTCTGCTGGCCGTCTGGAAGGTGTTGCTCTTCCGTTATTCCGGTCAAACCGACATCGTGGTCGGCACACCGGTTGCCGCCAGGGAGCGGCCGGAAGTTCAGCAACTGATGGGTTTGTTCCTTAATACCCTGGCTCTGCGCGATCGCCTTTCCAGCGATATGAGTTTTGATGAATTGCTGGGTCAGGTCAGGGATAACGTGCTCGGGGCCATTGCACACCAGGAACTTCCCTTCGAAAAGGTTGTAGAGGCTTTGCGCCCGGAACGGGATCTCAGCCGCACTCCGCTATTCCAGGTCTTTTTCAACATGATCAACATGGATGTGCAGGGCGAGGAAGTTTCTGATCTTGCCCGCGAACTGGGTCTGGAAGCGGCCGGTAATGCCGAGGCTGAATCAAAATTCGATTTGACCCTTTATGCCTCCGAGCGCGGGGGTGAGATTAGTTTCAATCTGCTCTACAATCGCGACCTTTTCGAGCCGGAGACCATTACGGCAATGCTGGATCAGTATCGGCAGCTGCTGGGGCAGGTTGTCGCCAGGCCGGACGAAGGCCTTTCCTCCTTCTCTCTGGCTACGCCCGCGATGCTCGAGTGGTTGCCGGATCCGGCCCTGGAGATTGAAGAGCCCGCCTACCCGGCGTTAATCGAGTCATTCCTTGAGCGGGTGCAAGATGCGGGAGACCATAGCGCCATCTCCCTGGGCGGACAGTGTTATAGCTACACCGAACTCTCCCGGCAGATGGAGTTTCTGGCGGCGGCTCTACTGAGCCGCGGGTTAGCGCGTGGCGACGTTGTCGCGGTCAGCGGCGCACCGAGTTTCGGGCTTGTTGCCGGCATGCTCGCGGTGCTGGCTGGAGGGGGTGTGTTGTTGACGCTGGATCCCGGGCTTCCGCTGTCGCGGCAGCGGGTGATGCTTGCCGAGGCAGATGCGCGTTTCGGGATTCAGGTCGCAGACCGGAATGAAGCAGCGGGCGGGTGGACTGAAGCATTGCCATCCACGCATGTTGTTCATATCGATGCGGGGACAGCGCAGATATCGCCAGTCATCGGGCCCGTAGAGTGGAGCGGACAGCTTCCGGCCATTCAACCCGATGATCCGGCCTACGTGTTTTTCACCTCAGGATCCACCGGTGTGCCCAAGGCTGTCCTGGGTGTGCACAAAGGACTCACTCATTTTCTGCATTGGCAGAAGCGCCAGTTTCAGATCGGCCCCGAAGACCGATGCGCGCAGCTCACTGCATTGTCCTTTGATGTCATCCTGAGAGATATCTTTTTGCCACTGGTCAGCGGCGCCACGCTGTGTTTGCCGTCACCGGAGGACGTTGCCCGTGGTGACAGGATCTTGCAATGGATGGATGCGGAGGGTATTACGGTGTTTCATACCGTACCCACGCTCGCGCAGAGCTGGCTGGACCAGTCACCCCCGGAAGTGCGCCTGGATCGGATGAGATATCTGTTTTTCGCCGGTGAGCCCCTCCTGGATGTTCTGGTGCGGCGCTGGCGCCAGGCCTTTCCGCAGGCCGGCCAGATCGTGAATCTGTATGGTCCAACCGAGACCACGCTGGCAAAATGTTTTTATGTCGTTCCTGAAGAGCCAGCGCCTGGTGTCCAACCCGTTGGCCACCCGCTGCCCGCTTGCCAGGCGCTGGTGCTGAATACCCGGGGCCGGCTGTGCGGGGTTGGTGAGGCCGGAGAGATTGTTCTGCGCACTCCCTTTGCAACCAGGGGTTATATCAATCAGCCCGGCGATGCCCGGGAACAGTTTATCCCCAACCCTTTTCATGAAAGGCCCGGTGACATGCTCTACTATACCGGAGACAGGGGGAGGTATGCGCCTGATGGCAGGCTGCGTATCGAGGGGCGTCTTGATTTTCAGATCAAGGTCCGCGGAATACGGGTAGAACCGGAAGAAGTGAGTTCGGTGCTTTGTTTGCATCCCGATGTCAAGGCGGCAGTCGTGGTGGGCGCCAGGGATGAACAGGGCATGACTATCCTGGTTGCCTATGTTGTTTCTGGCCCGGACGCTTCCTCAAGCAGCTCTGATCTGTTCTCTTTTCTGCGCGAAAGGCTGCCTTCCGCCATTGTGCCCTCCAACCTGGTTTTTCTGGATGAATTTCCGCGCACCGCGAGTGGAAAGATTGACCGCCGTGCGTTGCCCAGTCCGGAAAAAATACGGTGCGAAGAGCAGAATTTCGTTGCTCCGAAAACGCCCCTGGAGATCCTGCTTGCCGGTGTCTGGTGCGAGATCCTCGGCGTTGAACAGGTAAACGTGCATGACAACTTTTTCGATATCGGCGGGAATTCACTCTCCACCATGCAGGTAATCCTCAAGTTCGAGGAAAAGAGCGGTCAATCCCTGGATCCCGTTAATTTCTATCGCCAGACGCTGGGGCAACTGGCAGCCAGTGTTGATGACAGTGGCCGTGAGAATCCGCAACCGTCCGGCCAGCAAGACGCGGAAGAACTCGAGCCATTTTATTTCGGGGAAGGTGAACAAAAATTGTTTGGCCTGAACAGGGTGGCCCGCTTCCCCCGCGGCTACGGGGTGGTATTTTGTCATCCTCATGCCCACGAATACGTCCGCTGTCATCGGACGTTCAGGGTGCTTGCGACCCGATTCGCCCAAGAGGGACTTCATTGCCTGAGCTTTGATTACCATGGCACGGGAGATTCCGCGGGTAGTTATGAAGAGGGGCGGGTCGATGAGTGGAAAGATAATGTTGGAGAAGCGGTGGATCAGATCAAGGCCCGTTTTAATCTTGAACGGGTATGCCTGGTCGGGTTGCGGCTGGGTGCAAGCCTGGCATTGATGGCTGCTGCAGAAAGGGATGATGTCGCAGCGGTGGTATTGTGGGATCCGATCGTAAGCGGGGCGGATATTGCCGGCGAACTGGATTTTATTCGCTCAATACAGGCGCTTGGCCCGTCACGGCAAGATGCCGTGGAGAAGACCGATGTATTGAGTTATCCGTTGACCCCTGAGATGGAAAGTGATCTGCGCCAGCTTGACTTGTTTGATGTTCATATCCCGGCAGCACCCTCATTTCAGGTGATCGAAACCGGTGGTGACGGGAATGGCCATCGGCTTGCGCGGCATCTGAAAGCGATGGGTGCCCGGGTTGACTATCAGGGCGTCGACGAGGCCAGGCTCTGGTTGCGTGAACCCTATCAGGGCATTGTGCCGCGCCTGGCGATGGAATCCGTGGTTTCCTGGATGCTGGAGCAATGCCCATGAATGAAGCAGCCGTTTTGCTGGGACAATCCAGGTCTTTGGTCGGCATAATCACCGCACCGGAGAAGTTGGCCGATGCCCGCCAGCGTCCCGCGGTGCTGTTGCTCAATGCGGGACTCGTCCATCGTGTGGGCCCTCACAGTCTTTATGTTTATCTGGCCCGCCGCCTGGCCGCAAAGGGATATCTTGTTGTGCGCTTTGATTTTTCAGGGCTGGGTGACAGTCCGGCGTGCCAGGACAAGGTCCCCTATGCGGAAACCCGCGTTCTGGAAACCAGGGAAGTAATGGACAGCATTGCGAAACAAAAGGGCATTGAGCGATTTTGCCTGATGGGACTGTCCAGTGGTGCAGTGGCATCATTTCAGACTTCCCTGCAGGATTCACGGGTAGTAGGCACGGTATTGTTAAACCCGCATGGTTTTGACCAGTCAGGAGAGTGGTCGAATCATGTGGATAAACTCTCGACGATGCGGATTTACATGACCAATCTATTCAGGCTTGAAAGTTGGTTCAAGATTGTCTCCGGCAAGACGGACTATCGCCGTTTGCAGCAGGCCGTGTGGTATCGACTGAAACGCAGCTTTACACGCTCTTCCCAGGTTACGCATGTAGCCCGGCGCCTGGTCGATGATCTCAAGGATTTTCTCAATTCGAATGTGCGCACCTTGCTCGTATTTTCCGTCAAGGATCGCAGCATTGAAAACTTCGACAGTATCCTGGGGCAGGGTTGGCAGAAAGGGCTGGATTCAACGGTGACATTGGTGGATATTCCCGAGGCGAACCATACCTTTGCGGGTCCGTTTCATCAGGAGCAGGTACTGGATGTCGTTGAACACTGGATGAACCGTTTCTGGCCGGCAGTGCCGGAAACAGAAAACAGTGCGGATACGAGAGAAAAAACTGAAGATCGGGTCAGCGTGTGAGACAGGGCAAATCCGTCGAAATAAGTGGAATCAGACAACTGGAGTGAGTGATTGATAGGTATTTCAGCTCGCTAGAGAGACGCATAAAAATTTCTCGACTGGCTGCCGGAGAAGGGTGTGGGCCAGTGCCGGATTCAGGGCTGGTTCACTGAGGATAGCGTTGTTATGCATCGTATCGGGTTCTGATGTCAATGCCACTCCCAGAACTGCAGTTTCAGTTCCCCATCTTTACCTTCATCTTCGACGACCAGTGCCGCTGAATAGGCTGGTCCAGCATCCAGCGATTGCATGAACCAATGATTGACTTTATCCGAATCATTCCTGGTGCATAGAAGCGCTGCCGGCTTGTCCGGCTCCAGTGATACATCAAAGCTGTTCAGTGCAAGAGACAATCCCGTGCCCAGCGCCTTGATATAGGCTTCCTTGCGGCTCCAGCAGTCAAAAAATGCCCTGGCCTGTATCTCTTCTGGCAGTGCGCGCAACGTAGATGTTTCACGGACCGAGAAAAACAGTTCCGGAATGGATTCGCCGGCAATGGTGGGGTTGATGCGCTCAATGTCCACGCCTACCTCACGCTCCCGGGCAACCGCGAACAGGGCGATGTTTTTGGAAGATGACATATTGAAACAGATTGGTGAGTCATGGCGGCTGGAAAGCACCGGCTTACCTTGGTTGCGATTTTTGATGATTATCTCTACTGGCGGGATCTTCAAATAGCGCTTCAGAATTAACCGGAGAATCGCATGCCGTGCAATATAGCGATTCCTGTGGATCAGATATCGGAAGCGATTGGCCTTGCTCGATTCACTCGACGAGAGATGTTGCTTGAATTCCTGCAGTTTGGGCGCCGGCAGATCGAGGTTCGCCCGCCAGAGATGTACATCTGTGCTGTCCAGATGTAACGAGCATGGTGGTCTGTGCCATTGTTTATCTGTTCTACAACTCATGAATAGTGCGCAGCAGTGTATCGGACAAGCTGCGTATAAATTCAGGGCCAGCTGATTGCGGAAAGAAATGACCGCCATTGAACATCTTGTACTCGAAGTCTGAACTGGTGTGCATTTTCCATGTATGCAGGGGATGCTGTGTTGTTTCCGGGTCTTCCGATCCGCCATACGCAGTTATTGGGCAGGGTAATGGAGACTGGTTGCTGTATTCGTAAAGATCACACACACGGCAATCGGCACGCAGCAGCGGAATGATGAATTGCATCAACTCCTCCGATTGTAGAGCTTCTGATGCTGTCCCATTCAGGTTGGCAAGTTCTGAAACCAATTCATTATCCGGCAAATCATGCCTGAGAGCGGACTGATGCGGAAATTGTGGTGCTTCGTAGCCAGAGACAATCAGGCGTACAGGAGTGCTGTTTTTCTGCCTGTGCAAACGGCGTGCAAACTCGAAGGCAACCAGCGCCCCCATGCTATGCCCAAACAATACAAACGGGAGATCCATGTAGTCCGACAGACCTTCAGCTGCAGCATCAAGGAGTGGTTCAAGGTCTGATATCAGTGGTTCCCGGATCCGGGTTTCATGTCCAGGTAACTGTACAGGGCAGACATCAACCTCGGCAGGCAGTTCATTTGCCCAGAGACGATAGAAAGAGGCTCCGCCGCCTGCATATGGAAAGCAAAACATGCGCAATCGAGCGTCCGGCTGTGGATTGGCAAAGGCCAACCAGGGGTTCGTTCGTTGTTGAATCGGCATAATAGCGGGTAACTCCTTTTCTCATAAAGGGTGAAAGAGAGTAATGTCGTCTACACAGCACCAGCGCCTTTCAGAACACTGGGAATGGTTCGAAACAAAATCTTGAAATCAAGAAATAGTGACCAGCTGTCAATATATTTCATATCAAGTTCCATCCATTCATCAAAGTCAAGATCACTTCTGCCACCGATCTGCCAAAGACAGGTGATACCTGGTCGAACACTAAATCGTCTGCGGTGCCAGTCAAGATTGAACAGTTGATAATCCCGCACCGGAAGCGGCCTTGGGCCGACAAGGCTCATATCACCTTTTAACACATTGATGAGTTGTGGTAACTCATCAATGCTGCTTTTTCTCAGAAATTTTCCGAGTTTTGTTATGCGTGGATCATCTTTAATCTTGAATACCGGTCCCTGCGCCTCATTCATCTCTTCGAGATTTCCAATCTTATGTTCCGCATCCTCTACCATGGTGCGGAACTTGATTATTTTGAAGCGTTTCTTGAATATTCCTATTCTCTCCTGGAGGAAGAATACCGGACCAGGGGAGTCCTTAATAATCAAAACTGCTACAACTCCAAAAAGAGGCAGTAACAAAACGAGTAATATCAGAGATATGCTGACATCGAGCACACGCTTTACATACATTTTCCAGCCCTGCATATTGCCTGTAAAGATCGTTACGAGGGGTTCGTCCAGAATAAAGTCAACATATGACTCACCCAGTTTGAGCTCAAAGATGTTTGTGGTGAGTCGTATGACTATGCCATGATCCTCACATAAATGGATGACCTTTCGAATTGCATCGTAATGTGAACGCAGTGGATAGAAAATCGCCACCTCATCGACTGTGTTGTTGTTGAGAAACTCGGGCAGTTCATCAAAACTGGTGACGATTTGAGTGGTTATCTCGTCTGACAATTCAGCAGGCATGCTGTTGTTGTCTTCAGCAAATCCGAGAAACTGGTAACCAAGCTCATGGTGATTAGTAATTTTCTCGGAAAATTTAACAGCTTGATCATTGGCGCCAATAATGAGCATCATGCGCAAATTTCGTCCATGGAGGCGGATCTGTTTCATAACCATTCGCAATATGATGCGGCTTAGAACAGTAATGTTCGTTGTTACTGACCATAGAATCAGCAATAGATAGATATTGACTTCTTGTTCCGATGTAATGGCCAGAAATACTACTATTGCAATACTGCCAAACGATGTTGCCTTGACAATATCAGAGAGTTCATGCAGAAACGTAGAAAGGCGCCTGGAAGTATAGAGGCGGAAATAATTCAAGGTGATATGCCACAGCAGAAGGCAAAACAATAATATCAACAGATCTCCAATTGGAACCGATATAGACAGGGTATTGGCAGGAAGAAACAGTCCGAAATTGTCAAAATCATTTTGTGTAATCCATATGCTCAAATAGATTCCGAATGTGATGCATAACAGATCAAAAATTTTGAAAAAATCGAGCAATAGTTTTCGGCGGTGCATAAATTTATAAACTCTGTTTTTTATTGCTGCTTAATAGGGATTTCTGCAAGACCCTGATAAACAAGGGGTTTTCTGGTATTTCAAACCTGGTTTTAAAGGAGTGCCTGTTTTACTTTTATACGATAAATCATAATCTGCGCCAATAGAATCATACGTCGTTGCAACAAAAAAAACACCATGACTCCCATTCAAATGGTGTGGATACTTCCGCTGTGGCGGCAGTTAAGGAAGCTCTGAACAAGTCGCTTCGCGTCTCGACCAGAGCATTCCCGCAAGTTTGTCTATGGGGGAAGGGTTTACTATCAATGAGTTACAATTGGCGGTCGGTCTTCCCTTCCCCCAACCCTACGGACTTATTCAGAGGTTCCTTGATTATCATGAAGGGAGTTCTGTTACAACTTGGCCATCAAACAGCGTATAGTAGACTCAATCTGGGCTATTTACAAACGAATAGTGCTATTACGTTTTTCCAGCAAACACTGTGATTTGACTTGAAAGTCATTGAGAAAATATGTTTCAATGTCTCTTTTTCAATGTTGACCACAAATGCATATTAAAAAACGAATTCTTATTACCGGCGGCGCCGGCTTTCTCGGATCCTTTCTATGCAAACGGCTTGTAGATGCTGGTCACTCTGTTATCTGTCTAGACAACTATTTTACCGGTAATAAGGATAATGTCCTGGAACTACTGGACAATCCCAATTTCGAGCTGATGCGCCATGATGTAACTTTTCCACTGTATGTTGAGGTGGATGAGATCTACAACCTGGCCTGCCCGGCATCGCCCATTCACTACCAGCATGACCCGGTTCAAACGACCAAAACCAGCGTGCATGGCGCCATCAATATGCTGGGCCTGGCCAAGCGGACTGGCGCCAAGATATTCCAGGCGTCTACGAGTGAGGTTTACGGAGATCCACAGGTGCATCCGCAGCCCGAGAGCTACTGGGGGCACGTCAACCCGACCGGCATAAGATCATGCTACGATGAGGGCAAGCGATGCGCCGAAACCCTCTTCTTTGACTACCGCAGACAACATGATTTACGCATTAAAGTTGCACGCATCTTCAATACCTATGGACCGAATATGCACCCCAACGATGGACGGGTTGTTTCAAACTTTATTATGCAGGCATTGCAGAACAAGCCTATTGTCATCTATGGTAGCGGCCAGCAGACGCGCTCCTTTTGTTACGTCGATGATCTGATCGAAGTTATCGTCCGCTTGATGGATTCGCCAGATGATATCACCGGTCCAGTCAATATCGGCAACCCGAACGAGTTTACTATCAAGGAGCTCGCGGAGAAGATCATAAAACTGACAGGATCAAAGTCGGAACTGATTTACAGGGAATTACCCGGCGATGATCCCACTCAGCGCCAACCGAATATCACCCTGGCCAAGGAGAAACTGGGTTGGGAGCCAAAGATCCAATTGGAAGAAGGGTTGAAAAAAACCATTCCTTATTTTGACGGTTTATTGCAAGCGTAACCTTGCGGGAAGTAGCCCCCCTTCCGAATTGACAGTAGTGGAGTCGTTCATTTGTGTCCAACCTGTAATGCGTTGCTCTATATAGGCGGATAGTGCTGAAGATGCGGAGGAGATGAAACTGGTGTGTGTTTGGCAATCATGGCCTGTGAGAACTGACGTGGTCTACTGAGTTTTGCACGTCTGGGCGGAGACTCAGCGCAGACGGCCTCAAGAATATCTTCTTCTGCCGATTGATGGACCCACATCCCGGTTTTTGCTTCGCAACTGTTGTGCTGCTCTTACCATGTTGGCAAGCGCGTCTTCGACTTCCGGCCAGTCGCGGGTTTTCAGACCGCAACCAGGATTGATACACAGGAGACCAACTAATTCTCCCGATTGCGCTACTGAAAAAAAGCTTCGTGGTGTTATTACTGCAGAAATATGTGTGGCGGCCGTGTGAATCTCCGGACCCGGGATACTGCCAGTAAATCAGGAGGAACCTGTTTCGACAGGAAGCCCGGCAGTTCTCCATTCCGGATAACCGTCTTCCAGACGCCGTGCCTTTAGCCCTTGTTTTCTTAAGCGCGCCACGGCATCGAAGGCCAGTACACAGTGAGGTCCCCGGCAGTAGGCAACGATTTCCTGTCCAGGATTGAGTTCTTTCAGATAGTGTTCCAGTTCGGAGAGTGGCACATTCACAGCACCGGGGACGTGCCCTGCGGCGTATTCTTCCGGTGGCCGCACATCCAGTACAGTGACGAGACCGTCTCGCACCC
>Ga0209013_10005345_pt1 | contig 11077 bp, 11 predicted proteins | sample Cruoilmetagenom2_FD_187291 | JGI IMG/M metagenome (GOLD analysis project Ga0209013, IMG submission 187291) | Oil polluted marine microbial communities from Coal Oil Point, Santa Barbara, California, USA - Sample 2 (SPAdes) (version 2) | ecosystem: Environmental > Aquatic > Marine > Oil seeps ...
AACACTTTTGTAATGGCAGCAGTCAAAGTAGTTTTACCGTGGTCAACGTGTCCAATAGTACCAATGTTTAAATGGGGCTTTGAACGATCAAAAGTTTCTTTTGCCATGTTTGTTAAATTTTAATCTTAGTTATATATATTTGTGTTTAAATTCGTTTATTTAGTAGCCATTATTGAGCCAATGACGGGATTTGAACCCGTGACCTCTTCCTTACCAAGGAAACGCTCTACCCCTGAGCTACACCGGCTTTTAATTTTTTATGGAAACCGGGCTCCTCTTCATTTCTATTTGCTTTTCAATGCAAATTCATGGAACAGGTTTATAATCCTTTTTACAAATCACTTCATTTACCAATTTACATTTGCAAAAAATCTAGAGCGGGAGACCGGGCTCGAACCGGCGACAATCAGCTTGGAAGGCTGAAGCTCTACCAACTGAGCTACTCCCGCTTAATAATTATTTTTTTACCTAAAAATATCTGTGGGGAGAGCAGGATTCGAACCTGCGAAGGTTTCCCAACAGAGTTACAGTCTGTCCTCGTTGGCCGCTTGAGTATCTCCCCTCAATATTTATTTATTTTCAAAGATCTGAGCCGATGGAGGGACTCGAACCCACGACCTGCTGATTACAAATCAGCTGCTCTAGCCAGCTGAGCTACATCGGCATTTTACACTAAAAATTTCCAAAAAAAATAATCTTAAATAAATTATTTTTCTGGATTTTTCACATAAAAAAACAAACCGCTTTTTCTAACGGTTTGCAAATGTAAAAAGTTTTATCAGTTTAGCAAAACTTTTTGTCTATATTTTTTAATTATTTTAAGCTCTTAATTTTTCCTTTCGCTTAACTAATTGACGCTTTACTGAATCTACAGATTGACTAACTGCATCTTCAAATGTTTTACTCTGTTTTTTTGCAACAATGTCATTACCAGGTAAGCTGATTCTCAATTCAGAAGTCTTATTCTGTTTTTCACTACTACTTTGTACTTTTAAAAAAACTTCCGCCCCTAAAATATGATCGTGAAATTTTTCAAGGTTATTAACTCTCTTTTCAATGTACTTAACTAAATCGTTATCGATATTAAAATTAACAGATTGCACAGATATTTTCATACGTTAATAGTTTTTATTGCCCCTTGGATGGGCATGGTTATACATTATTTTTAAATCTTTTAAGTTATTATGAGTATATACTTGAGTTGAAGCCAAACTGGAATGCCCCAGTAATTCTTTTACAGAATTCAAATCCGCTCCTTCATTTAATAAATGAGTAGCAAACGAATGCCTTATAATATGCGGGCTTTTTTTGACCTTCAATGATACTTTACTAAAATAATTATTTATTATTCTATAAACAAGTGTTGGGTATATTTTTTTACCTTTTTTAGTGACAAAAAAACAATCAACTTCTGTCCCTATTTTTATTCTGAGTAATTGATAATTTCTTATGGTTCTAATTACTGAATTTAATAACGGAATTTGTCTTTCTTTATTTCTTTTCCCCACCACTTTAACAATACTTTGTGACAAGTCAATAGAGTCATTTTTTAAACCGACCAATTCCGCTCTTCGCATACCAGTTGTATACAGCAATTCAATAATTAATTTATCCCTGACCAACTCAAAATCAGTTTCATTTTCAAAAAATTGCAGCACTTCTAAAACTTCTTTTTCTGAGAAAGGAACATTAACTTTTTTAGAAACTTTTAATGATTTGTGATAACGTAACGGGCTTTGTTTAATTTGTTCGGTTTTCAATAAGTAATTATAATACGATTTTAATGAGCTAACCTTTCTGTTAATGGATCGATTGGTAATATTACTTTCCACCAAGCTTACAATCCAACTCCGAATAATACTATAAGGCAGTTTAGAAATAACGCCGTCATCAAATTCACTTTTACAAAAATTCTGAAAGGTTTCTAGATCCTTTTTATAAGCCGTAATAGTATAGGTTGAATATTTTTTTTCGTAATTAATATATTCTATAAAATGAGGTATACTCAAAATCAATCTTCATTTTTATAACTAACAAATACTCTTAGCTATTAATTCAAATGGTTTACACTACTCTACTCAAAGTTACAAAAAAACCAATAACAAAATAATTATTTAACATAAAAAAATCCCGCTAATGCGGGATTTAAATCTTTAATATTTCAATTAAAAAATCTATTTACATTTATAAAAATAAAGGAACTAACCTTTTTCTTCTGCTGTTCTAATTGCCTGAACATACTGCGCTTTTTGAACTAGTTTACGTCTCAAAACCGAAGGTTTAGTGAATTGTTTACGCTCACGTAATGTTCTCATAGTTTTTGTACGGTCAAATTTTCTTTTAAAACGTTTTAACGCTCTATCTATATTTTCACCATCTTTTACTGGAATAATTAACATAGTATGGCACCTCCTTTCATCTGTTCTATTTTAATATTTATTAATTGGCATTTGTGATTCGAAAAACAAAATTTTAATCAATTCAGAATAAGCAATATATCAATTCTGTTTATACTAATTTCACAAATTCTTCTTTATGAATTTCTTTTTTTTTGGGCTGCAAATATACAAAGAATAATTTATTAAATTTATTTTCTTATATTTATTTTTTTTATCAACCCCCTCGAACAATGAATAAGATTATTAAATTTTTATTTGTCTTCATTTTAAGCTTACTATTTATTTTAGTAGGATTTTATTTTTGGGCTTCCTCACCAAATTTCAGCTCTGATTCCTATGAACAGATTTATACGAACAAGTATCCTTCAAAGATCAATAATGATTCTATTTTCAGCATCATCACTTATAATATTGGTTATTTAAGTGGGATGACAAATAATTTGGCCATTGAAAAACCAAAATCACTCTACGAAAATAATTTACAAACGGTATTAAATCAGTTCAAAAGCATAAATGCTGATATTCTGGCATTGCAGGAGATTGATTACTCATCTCATAGATCCTATGAGATAAATCAACAAAATGAATTAGCTAAATTGGGCTATAATTATATTGGTGAAACAGTAAATTGGGATAAAAAGTATTTGCCATTCCCTTATTTCCCTATCTCCAGGCAGTTTGGAAAAATGCTTTCAGGTCAATCCATATTAAGCAAATATAAAATTATAGATCAAGAAAGGATAGAGCTGGAAAGGAATAATACCAATCCCTTTTATTATGATGCATTTTATATTGACCGTTTAGCGCAAATTGTAAAAATTAAAATTCAAAAGGAAACCGTTGTCCTAATCAATGTGCACCTAGAAGCATATCATCAGGAAACTCGGTTAAAACAAACCAAAAAAATTAAGGAAATTTACAGTATATTCAGCAGCGAATTTCCTACTATCCTGTTAGGTGATTTTAACAGTGACATTCGTTATGAAAATGCAAGTATCAATTCACTTTTAGATCTACCCAAAACAGGCAATGCGGTTTTTAATAAAAATAAGATGCAAAACACTTTTAATTCGGAAGAACCAAAACAACGACTGGACTATATTTTTTATAATACCGATTTTATTAAATTTATTGATGGTAGGGTGCTGACAGAATTTCAACAAGCATCTGATCATCTTCCTTTGATCATGAATTTTAAACTTAAATAAATATTAATATGGAAACAAATCAAAACAACCAAACATTAAGTGTCAATGAATGGGCATTAACAATTTTTATCTCATCACTACCAATCGTCGGATTCATTATGCTATTGGTGTGGGCTTTTACAGATGACACCAATATTCATAAGAAAAATTGGGCAAAGGGAAGTTTGTTAATAATGATCATTGCTTTGATCATAGTTTTTGGCTTTTTGTTTTTATTTGGCGGGATAGCTATTTTATCTCAAATATTTGACTGATCAAATTGAATTGCCAAAGATTTTGGGTATCAAATCTTTGGCAATTTCTTTCCATGTGATCAAACTCTGATTGTCACGGGTTTTAAATGTTCGGATATTTTATCTTAAGAAAAGAAGATCAATTCTTTAAATTCAATTCGTATAAAATGGCTGGTGAACCTAGATTTTCTTCTGCACTTAAATAATAAGAATTATCAGGATTAGCCGAAACTCCTTCAATTTGGGTTGAACCAGTAACATTTATAACTTTTTTTTCTACTTTACCATCGAGTGGATTGTTTTGTGAAAAATTATTCAACAAAACAACAAATGGTCTAAAATCAGAATATCCGGTCAATAATATAGTATTGGTGTTTTTATTATAATCAGCTCCCGTTATTAAACCGTTAATCTTAAATTCATCAATTTTAGCTAAATTGTAATTTCCCTTATCTTTTGGTACTTTATAGACTGAGGTTTTTAGATCGCCCCAGTTTTTCGTGAATAAAAACAAATTATTATTAACATTAACAACAGCTTCGGCGTCAAAATTTGTGCTCCGATTTGTGCTGGTATAATCCGTTTGTTCTTGATAACTGATCATTATTTTTTCTGCATGAACTTCTTCTTCACTCAAATAATCTGACTTACTGATCTTGTAAATGGTTTGATCCTTTCTTTTATTAGAATTATTTCCGATATCGCATAAGTAAATATAATTTTCATCCTGAGCGATATCTTCCATATCTCTGTTTTTCACATTTAATAATGTAACCGTTCTAATAATATTACCTGTGTTAATATCTATTTCATATAATGAAGGCTCTCCTCCACTGTCGTTATGTGTGATTATCCTCCCATTAAAATTTATCAATCCTGAAGTTTCCTTAATCGCCGAACTAAGGGTGGTAACTTTATTTATAGAAAAATCCTGACTTGAATTAATTAAAGCTTCCATCTTATCATCCGACTGACAACCATACAAAAAGGAAACTAATAATATCACTTTTATGAAATACATAACAACTCCAATCTTTAATGTTTATTTGACTTTTATAATTAGTCGTCTTTTTTACCAAAAATTCTTTTAAACAACGATTTTTTATTTTTTGCTTTGCGAGAAGCTTTTCGGGATGCTTTCTCAAAAGTAGTGCTTTTATTTTTAAATATGTCATCGAATAATTTTTCGATTTCCGTATCATCCACAAAATCATCACAATTTAAAGCATCTTCATATTCCAATGGAAGTTCAGTAAATGAAGTGAAATATTTATTTCTCAGAGCTCTGTTATTCTGGGCTTTTTGCAAAGTTTTAGCGACTAATGGCAATGCTAAAGTACTACCCGATCCATTGGTTCCATTATTAAAATGAATTATCGGAAATGATGCTCCAACCCTTGTTGCCAACACCAAATTAGGATTATATCCTATAAACCAAGCATCTGCATAATCTTGTGAAGTACCTGTTTTTCCGGCCAAAGGTAGATCAACACCATAAACACTTTTCATTGACCTACCGGTACCTTCTAACATTGCTTTTTGCAATATTGCATTTAACATATCCGTACTTTGCCTTTCAATAACAATTTGTTTGGATCGTAAAAATTTATTTTGGTATAAAACTTCCCCTTTAGCCGTTTTTATAGAAGTGATTATTTGCGGCTCAACTTTTATTCCTCCATTTGCAAAACTTGCGTAAGCAAATGCAAGTTCATACAAACTTGCAGTTGCAGTTCCCAATGCCGTAGATGGTTTATTGACCAAAGACTGAGAAAAACCTAAATTTTCCCATGTACTTTCAAGCTTGGAAAACGGCAATTGAAAATACAGATTAACCGTAGGAATATTCATAGACTTTGCCAAAGATGCAGCAATAGAATATTTTCCACCTACGCTATGATCATAATTTTGTGGCTGCCAATTATCAAAATCAGTCAAGATCACGGCATCATTATCCAAATATTGACATGGCATCGCTCCTTCCTGTAAGGCTGTAGCATATAATATTGGTTTAAAGGCAGATGCCGTTTGTCTTTGCGCAAATATTTGATCGTAAGGCTGAGTTCTGAAATCAATGCCTCCAACCCAAGTTTTAATTGCTCCGGTTTTGGGATCAATTGCTAAAAAACCAGCATGTAATAAGGTGAGGTCGTTCATTATACTATCTCTGACTGAAATAGAATCTGTATAAAAACCCTTCCAGGAAAAAACCTCTCTATTCTTTTTAATATCTACACCTTTTGTCCGTTTCATTTTATTCAGTTCTTTATTCACCAGTTTTTGTAAAATAGCTTTGTTAGATCCGCTTTTGTATTGTTGGCGTAACCGATTTTGCATTTTACCCAAATGACTTTTATAGGCCGACATGGTATAATTTTGCAATTTAAGATTCAAAGTAGTTTCAATAATTAATCCACTTTTTCGTATATCATAAACAATTTCAGAGTTAGTATTAATGGTTTTTAAAATATCATTAACTTCATTTTTAACTTGAACCAAAAAATAATTTGCCGGGCCTTCAGATTCTAAATTGGCATAATCCAGCACCAGTGGTAAATTTTGTATGGAATCAGTTGCAGCATCACTTAAATAATTATATTTATTCATTTGCTTTAAAACAACATTTCGGCGATTTATGGCATGGTCAGGGTATAATCTTGGATTGTAATAGGTATTTGCTTTTAACATTCCAATCAAAACAGCTGCTTCTTCAATTAATAACTTTTCAACACTTTTGTTAAAGTATCTTCTGGCTGCAGATTCTATTCCCAGAACATTTTCTCCAAATGGGACAGTATTTAAATAGAGTATTAAAATATCTTCTTTACTGTAAATATTTTCCAGACGATTCGCTAAAATGATTTCTTTAATTTTGCTAACCGGCATACTCAAGGGGCCAAAATTTTTTCGACCAAACATATTTTTTGCTAATTGTTGCGTGATGGTACTCCCACCACCTGAACTTTTTTGTTGCAGTAATACTGATTTAAACAATACACGCAATAAACTTCTGGAATCCACTCCTTCATGTTCAAAATAACGAGCATCTTCGGTAGCTATTAAAGCATTGATTATATAATTAGGAAGTTGATCATAATCAATATTAGTACGGTTATGAGCAAAATATTTACCAATTAACCTTCCGTTATCGGATAAAACGAGCGAGGCAGTTTCATTTTTAAAATCCTTTAATTCACTTTCATTATATAAATGTCCAAAGACTCCATAGTAAATAGCGGCAAAAAATAATCCAAAGATCACCAATGCTAAAAGAAAGAGTTTACCTGAAAATTTTACTAGTTTTTTTACCATGATATTTGAATATAGTAAAAAATTTGGTCTCTAAAGGTCATTCCAAATAATTACTATTATAACAGGGGATTTTTGGCTAATTTTTTAACACTATCAAAGTTGCTACATAACCGGTAAGGATATTCCAATCCTTTGAAGCAAGCAAATTACCTTTCTCATCAAAAACCTTAAATTCTGCAGTATTAGGGCCTGAAGATCCTTGATTCAATGCTTCTATATCAATTCGATTAAACCCTTCAATCAAATCAATATTTACTGAATAGTATCCTGCTTGTAATGTAATGCTCCGCCTAACAACTTTTTCATTTACATATAATTTGATTCTATCTCCATCTACATAACTGTGATCCCTGCATTCGATTCTGATTTTCTTTGTATTCGTTTCTAATTTTCCTAATTCTAATTTAGTTTTCAATTTGGTATCACTTACATCTTTTCCATTCCAGAACTTTTTATACAGAACGTTTTTTTCACTTTTATTGTGATCTTGCATGCTCTTGTTCTTTTTATTTTGAACAATACTATATTTAGGAAAGTTATCTGAAATATCTTTTAATGTTCCGAAAAGGGTAATAGTTTCTCCTGTTCTTTCCATCGTATTTGAACTAGAAGGAAGTATTTTTTTTTGCTCGCTTTTCTTCTCAGGCTGGAAACTAAAAACGTCGGTATTTTCAGCTTTATTATTATCTAATTGAGCTAATAAAGTTGCAGAAAACAACAAAAAAAGGAAGTTAAAAACGATTTTTTTCAAAAGTAATTATTTAATATAAAAAAGTTTAATAATCAATTATATTTTTCGCGGCCAAAATACAAATTAAAGCCTACAATTTTATTAAAACTTTATTAAAAAAATAAGTCCTATTTTTTGTTTAAATTTTTTTGTATCTTCTTAATGGCATTATCTATAGACTTATCAGGTTCAATCACATTAAATTCTCCCCAAAATTCAGGGTTGGAAAATCCTGATGCTCTTTCATTTAAAATTACATTTCTTTTTAATCTTTCATTTTTCTTCAAACTCAAATTTTGAATATTTTGATCCCAATCTGTAGTTGCCATTTCTATGGTTATGTGGTATAATGAATTGAATAATTTCTTGTTCCAATCTATTTTAAAACTCAATTCAATTCGGCTATAACCAAAATACCACTTACCATTTCGAATTCTATAATCAATTATATATTGTGTTCTGGTCGGAATTACATCTGCATTAGGTGGTTTTTTCTTAACGAAATACTTACTTGCCCTTTTTAAATTTTCAAGATTTAAACTAAAAACAGCTTTGACCAATGCAAAGTTCTTTGAATCAATATACAATTTGCCTTTATAAAAAGGTTCTACAATTGATCTTTTTTGAACAAAATCTATAACAGAAACAGGATTATTATTTAGACTAATCACTTTATCAAAAGAAAAATCATAGATCTCAAATATATCATCCGTAAATACCAAATTTTCATTTTTTATCATATCCATATTTAAATTATTATATGGACCTCCTTGTAATTTAATTATTAAAGTATCAATTTTCTTGTAATCCGTACTTTTTCTTGCTTTGTTCAATTTTACATAATCCCTTACAGATGATTTATAAGGTTGTTTATAAATATCAATCACCGATTCTGACAGGGAAGCATAAGTCCTTCTTTTTTTAATTGACTCGCGATAAAATGCCTTCATTATTATTGGGTAATCAAAGTAATTCTTTTGTCTGTTTTCCATTACTTTTTTGACAATCCAATAGGCATCTTTGGATACCAGATTAACATCCGGCAATTTTTCAAAGGATTCCTCCATTTTGATTTTCATTCTTTCAGAAGTAAAATCCTTAAATGCAATTATTTTATTTTTAAAACCTAAGTAGGTTATTGTCACACTGTTACTTATTAAATCTTTAGGCACTTTCAGCAAAAATTCTCCATCAATATTCGAAATAGTTGAAATATTAGTATTGTTAACAACAACACTGGCAAATTCTAACGGTTTATTTGATTTACTATTTAAGACTACTCCCTTATACTCAAAAAATTGTGAAGTGTCCGTTTGTTGAGCTTTTAGTTGAGGAATATTTTGTAATAAGGCTAAGACCATAAAACAATTCAAGACAAAAATTATAGGTCTAATTCGTTTGAAATTTTGTTTTGATTTCATTTTAAAAAGGTATATAATTAACAATTGTTTTTAACAACCTAAAGTTAATGCATTTTAAATTGATACTAAAGATATTTAACTTTATATTATATACTTAACAATAAACAAAATGTTGAGAAAAACTGAAATATCGAACGAAAAGATATCAATCTATTTTGTGAATAATCGGGTTAAAGGCTTTTGATGCAATTAAGACCTTATCACCAATTTTTATCCTTTTAGCTTCATTATCATCAGCAACTACTTTAACCAGATCCTTCCCAATCAGAACGGTTATGATAAAAATAAAATCTTGTTTTACCATATTAATTACTTCTCCCGTAAACTGGAATTTTGCATTAACTTTATTGTTGGTAAATATCTCCATTGGTAAGCCTTGATCTATTATTTTACCATGATCAATTTCTATTAAATAATCTGACATCTTTATTATTTCCGATATATCATGACTAATTAAAATGGTGGTAAGCTTATATTCTTTATGCACCTCTAAGATATACTGTTGCAGTTTATTTCTCATTTCCTGATCTAATGCTGACAAAGGCTCATCAAGCATCAGAATTTGAGGTTTTTGGACTAGAGCTCTTGCTAATGCTACTCGTTGTTTTTGCCCACCGGAAAGTGTATTTGGCTTCCTGTTTTGTAAATTCCCTAGATCAACTATATCAATCAGTTCCTGAATTATTTTTTTATTTTGATCTTTTGCCATTGCAAAAATTAAATTTTCCTTGACAGTCATGTTTGGGAACAAGGCGTATTCTTGAAAAACGAAACCAATATTTCTTTTTTGAGGTCTTAAATTCAAATTTTTATCGGTGTCTAACCATATGCTATTATCAACTTTTATATAACCGCTATCTGGATTCAATAAACCTGCAATGATCTTTAAAAAGCTTGTTTTTCCCGCACCTGATTTTCCATACAGGGTCACCAGTTTTTCTTTGGCAATATTCAATTTAACATCCAAGATCATATCTCCGGATGATGATTTTAATTTTTTTTGTAATGAAATTTCTATCATCCTATAAAAATCTTTTTAAATAACCTCCATTTACCAGATACACCAGTAAAAGAATTACAAATGTTATTGCAAATAAGATCAGTGAATAAGTATTTGCAACATCATAATTTAACGATTCAACCTCATCATAGATAGCAATCGACGCAACTTTTGTTTTCCCTGATATATTACCTCCAATCATTAAAACCACACCAAACTCACCAATAGTATGTGCAAAAGCCAGTACGATTCCGGTAAGTAATGATGGCTTTAGATTTGGCAATAGTACTTTAAAAAGAGTTGTCATTTTTGATTTACCTAAAACATAGGAAGCATCTTTAAGTATTGGAGACAAATTGGCAAAACCCGACTGTAGTGGATGAACCATAAAAGGTAAACTATAGATGACTGATGCTAAGACCAAACCTTCAAAAGAAAATACCAAACGTAAGCCCAACCATTCATCTAGCCAATTTCCAAATGCATTTGACGGACTAAAAGCTATTAACATATAGAAACCCAAAACCGTTGGAGGTAGAACCAGTGGCATACTCACAAAAGTTTCTATAACAGGTTTCATTTTTGATTTGGCAAAGGCCAACCAATAAGACAAAGGAATGGAGATAATCAATAACAGAACAGTTGTTATAAAAGCTAATTTAAAGGTTAATATGAGTGGATTCCAGTCTATCATTTTGACAACATCAATTCATTAGTTTTAATCATTGCAGTAACATCTAATCCTATTTTAATCTTGAGTTGATTAACCGCATT
>Ga0209013_10005347_pt1 | contig 11077 bp, 8 predicted proteins | sample Cruoilmetagenom2_FD_187291 | JGI IMG/M metagenome (GOLD analysis project Ga0209013, IMG submission 187291) | Oil polluted marine microbial communities from Coal Oil Point, Santa Barbara, California, USA - Sample 2 (SPAdes) (version 2) | ecosystem: Environmental > Aquatic > Marine > Oil seeps ...
AGTCCTGCCACTGCTGCAAATCAACCCATGCTGTGTAGCCATCAATCCTGTCAATCTCGCCATCAGAAACTTCCTCCTCAAGAATCTCTCGTGAGGATGCGACAATTTCACCTTCGTCGAAATGGGAGAATCGGGTCGCTAAAGGGATTGTGTTGAACGGCTCCGAGTAGGCCCAGATAGCCTCAGTCGATTCGGAGTCTCCGTGGGATTGTCCCGCGGTAGAGGGCTTCAACTCGGGTTGACTGTTTTCGGCGGAAATGGGCGCAGAAGGTACCGCACTGTCATCGGGTCCCAACGTTCTGAGGCCGTAAACAATGACAACCAGAGCCGAGGCCACAATCGCAAGCCCCGCAAACAGACCAATGGCCCTGCGTCGCGTCCAGACGTTCTTATTTTCTGGTTTCTCGGTGGTTCGAAAATCGGGATGATCAGGGATTTTGACCCAGGTTTCCCCGTACCTGACTGTCAGTTCGTTCCCTCCCTGCGCCAAGACTTCGTCACGAGTCAGCGGCCCTATGGGAGGACCTGATCCACGAATCCAGGTCCAATAGAGATTTCGCTCGTCAGATGCGACGACATCTATCCGATCCCGGGCTTCGATTGGGTCAGCAGCCTTGCGCTCAAGGGTAGTTGTAGGTGGACTCGGTGCAGCTTGACTTGATACGAAATCGACTAAATGAGCAAAGTCGGGATGCTCATCGAAGCGCAACCACTGCTCGCCGTGACTTATCAGTGTGTCGGGCTTGGCCCGGTCGAGAACCTCATTGCCCCTTAATGGGCCGACGGTCTCACCGTTGTCGAAAATCCAGTAGGCCATATCGCCCTCCAATTACATCAGAGAAGCAACGTTGGTGCCAGATTTTGCTGCCTTTTCGAAGGGCTAAATGTCAACTCAGTGTCCCAAATCGAGTCAGAAATCGTGAGATGCCCAACAGTTGCACCACCACACGAACGGTTGCTCCTCCAACCATCGGTGAAAGCCGTTGGTTGCATACGTTCTCGAATGGTGGGATATGTAACCAAGGGCACAATCGCGTCCTGGGAACCGAAAATCCTACGCGAAGTGAGCTGTCGAGATCTCCTCACCGGCTCCCTGTTCCCCGACTACATGACCTTGGACCCCCGACAGCGGCTCAGGGGTTCTTTTTTGTCCCGAAATGGTTCCCCAATGGTTCCCCTCAGCTTTCAGAGTTACGCCTGAGCGTATGTATGAAAATTTGGTTATACACTTTAATAGGCTAGAAATGGGGGGCTTAGGGGAAGGCATTTAGGCTATGACGGGGGATAGATGGGCGTTTGCCCTGAACCCCATTCAGGTGCGCTACCAGGCTGCGCTACGTCCCGACACTCGAATCAGTTTTGAGTTCTCAGTTTTGAGTTTTAAGTTCCCGGCCGCCCTCCCCCACTCCCGGATAGGTGGGGGAAAACTCAAAACTAAAAACTCAACACTCAAAACTCGAAGGATCTACTCGCTCTTGAGGTCCGCGACGATCTTGTCGATCTCGTCACGGACGTTCTTGAGCGTTGCGAGGAGAGGTTGTACGTTTTCCGAGGGGGTCTTGTCAACCTCCTCGGCCTTCCTCTTGCGGGCGCTGGAGGTGCGTGCGGGCCCAGCCTTGGTCTCCTTCTTCTTGGCCGGCTTCTTCTTGGGCTTTTCTCCGGGCCCGGCCTCCTCGCTCATGGCCTCCACCTTCTTGCGGGCGCCGGCGATGGTGAGGCCCTCGTCGAAGAGCAGGCGGCGGATCTCGAGGATCAACTCCACCTGCTCTCTCGCGTAGAGCCGCTGCCCGGTCCCGCTCTTCGCGGCCTCGAGCTGGGGAAACTCGGTACCCCAGAAGCGCAGCATGTACGGCTGAACATTGGCGAGCTTGCAAACTTCGTTGAGCTTGAACTGCTTCTGGTCTTCAGGAAGGGTCACCTGATCCGCCATCCTCGTCCTCCGCAACAGGTGAGAGAGTCAATCGAAGCTGCAGGGTCACACGCCGGTTGCCGACCCAGGAGCCCGGCACGGGAACCTCGATGTCGAGGGCGCGCACCTGCCCGCTCTCGACAATGGCGCCGGTGCCCTGGAGGCGCAGGTGGAGCTGATTGTCCTCGGCACGGACGTCCACCTCGCGGCGCCGCGCGGGCTCGATAGACGCGGGGATCTCGGCGCCGAAGTACGCCTCGTCGAACGGATCGCCCTCACCCACCATGATCGCCTCGGTGGGAGGACGGTGAAAAGCCACGTGGTCGACCTCGGGCTCGGGCTCTGCCGCAGGCTCTGACGCGGGGATCTCTGCGGGTTCGAAAACTGCGGCCTCCTCGGCCTCCACAGGTTCTGACACCTCCGCAACCTCCTCGGCCTCCACGGTTTCTGCCACCTCCGCAACCCCTACGGCCTCCTCCGCTTCTACCTCGTCGGCTACGAGGGAAGCCAGCGCCTCGAGATTCTCGCTCGATCCGAAGGCCTGGCGCACATCGTCGGCGACCTCGGCTGACTCCCAGCTCTCGTCGGTCAGCGGCGGAGCCGTCTCCATCGGCACCTCTTCGGTCGGCTCCGAACCCATGACATAGGTGGCGGGCGGGCCTCCGGGAAGTTCCTCTTCCGCGGCATCCGGCTCGGGTGCCGACGGGCCGAGGTCGACATCGCCGGGGATCGCCTCCTCCGGGCCTTCCGGCTCGGGAGCGAACGGACCGAGGTCGCTTTCGGCGATCGGCTCCTCGTCGGGCTCCGACGGTGGTCCGAACGGGCCCAGGTCATCACCGGGGACGGCCTCGGCGGTCGCCTCCTGCCGAGGAGCGAACGGGCTCGGCGCCTCGATCCGGTCCTCGTACCGCTCTACCTCCGGCGGCGGCGGCGCTATATCGAGCTCCGGTTCCTGCCCGCTCTCCTCACCGATAGCGATAGCGTCCATGCCGACGATCTCGATCCCGGACGCTGTCTCGGCCTCGGCAAAGGGCTCATCGATGCTGTCAATCACGGGAGGCGGCTCGGGAAATTCGTCAACCGGGCCTCCGAAGTCAAAGTCGTCCGGCGCATCCGCCTCTGCAACCTCGGGTTCCAGCAGCGTCTCCATGCCCGCGTCCGTTATTTCACCGAAATCGTCCAGCTCGTCGCCAGCCGTCTCCTTGCCGAGATCGTAGACCGCGGTGTTCACCTCGTCTTCAAAGGTCCCTTCTTCCGGAACCTCCCCAAGAGGGGGTGGTTCCAGGGTGCTGGCGAAGTCCGCCGCGCCCGCCGACGGACCTGCGAAGGGGGTCTCGCCGGCCGGGAAGGTCATCGCCGGTGACGGTGGCTCCATGCCGCCAACCGGCGGCGGCGAGATGCTCGGCGCCATCGGTTCGGGCGGAGCGGCCGGCACGGTCGGCGGCGGCGCTCCTGCCGGTTGCGCCTTCGCCCCCACGCCCGCCACCGGTTCGTAGCGCTCGCGCAGACTCCGCATCACCAGCTTGACGATGCCCTCCAGTGTTTCCTGGACGCCGACGCCTTCGGTGGCGATTGCCTCGAAGATGGGAACCGAGTAGAGGTTCAGCTGCTCGTTGAGCTCCTCGGTGGAGATGAGGTCTCGGAGGTCGCGTTTATTGAACTGCAGCGCCAGGGGGGAGGTTTCGAGGTTGATGCCCTGCAGGAGCATGTTCTCCTGCAGGTTCTTGAAGGAGTCCAGATTCGAGGTCTGCATGGTGCGCTGGGAATCGGCTACGAAGACCACCCCGTCGGCGCCGCGCAGGACCAGCTGGCGGGTGGAGTTGTAATGGACCTGGCCGGGTACGGTGTACAGCTGAAGGGTCACCTGCATGCCGCGGATGGTGCCGATCTCGATCGGCAGGAGATCAAAAAAGATGGTGCGGTCACCCTCGGTAGCGAGAGAGATCATCTTGCCGCGTTGGCCGCCCTCGAAGTGGTCATGGATCCACTGCAGGTTCGTCGTCTTTCCGCACAGCCCGGGACCGTAATAAACGATCTTTGCATTGAGCTTGCGCAGTGCGTAATTGAAGAAAACCATGTATGTACCTCAGCTCTTCCGTCCTCTGATGATAACCCGAATCGGCACTCCCGCCAAACCGAGGGCGTCTCGAAGAATGTTCTCCAGATAGCGGAGATAGGAAAAGTGTGGTTTCTGGGAGAGGTTTGTGAAGAGCACGAAGTGCGGCGGCGCATGGTGGACCTGCGAGCAATAGTAAAGCTTCGGCGCGCTCCTGCCGGAGGCCGGTGGAGGGCGCTGATCCCAGGCATCACGGAGGATCCGGTTGAGATCGGTGGTTGAAATACGCCTGCGGAAGGCGTGATCGAGGTCACTCATGGTCGGGAAAAGCCGATGCACGCCCTTCCCGTTGAGCGCCGAGAGGAAGACCTGCGGCGAATGGCGCATGAACTTCAACTGCTGGGCCGCCTGGTCTTCGATCCGCCTCCGGCCCTCCTCACGGTCCCTCACCAGATCCCACTTGTTGACCACCAGCGCCACCGCCCGCCCCGCCTCCCAGGCGTAGCCGCCCACGTGGGCATCCTGGCGGGTGATGCCCTCCGACGCATCGACCATCAGCAGGCAGAGCTCGGCCCGTTCCAGGGCGCGGCGGGCCATCATCACTGAAAGCACCTCGGGCCCGCGGTCGGTACGCCCCTTGCGGCGGATGCCGGCGGTGTCCACGAATCGGAACCGGACTCCATCACGCTCGAGGATCACGTCCACGGCATCGCGGGTCGTTCCCGGCACCTCGCTCACCAGCACCCTGGAGTCTCCGACTAGACGATTAATGAGCGACGACTTGCCCACATTCGGCCGCCCGATCACGGCGACCCGCACCTCTTGAGCCGAATCCTCGTCCTCGTCCTCGGCCTCCACCACCGCCGGGAGGTGGGGTTCCAGGGCCTCCCAGAGGACATCCATCCCGACGCCATGCTCCGCCGAGACCACCACCGGGTCTCCGAGACCGAGGCGGTGGAACTCGTATGCCTGCAAATCGACGCCCTTGCGATCTCCCTTGTTCACCACCGCCACGATCGGCACGCCCAGACCGCGAAGATACTCGGCGATCTCAAAATCCTCCGGGATCGGACCGACGGCTCCATCCAGGAGGAAGATCACTGCGTCGCCATCGCGGATGGCGACCTCCGCCTGACCCCGGATCAAGGGTATGAAGACGTCCTCGTCCTCCATCAACAACCCGCCCGTGTCGACCACAGTGACGCGGCCGCCTCCTGGCCGTTCCGCATCACCGAATATGCGATCCCGCGTCACGCCGGGCAGGTCATGGACCAAGACCCGACGCCGGCCGGTGAGCCGGTTGAACAGCGTGGACTTGCCGACATTGGGCCGGCCCACCACCACCACTACCGGGTCGCGGCTCAACCGGACTCCTCGCCTTCTCCCCCCGTGTCCTCGGCGGGGGGGTCCTCCGCAGCGTCTTGGAGCGTCACCGTTCGCCCGATCACGAGCCATGCGCCATCGATCCGCCGAAGCTGAAGGACGGTGTTCTGCAACGAGCTCGGGTTGCGGCCCTTCACCTGTCCGGTGGTGAGGTTATATCGGGTCACATCCCAGACCTCGATCAGCCGCACAGTGGCGTTGATCCGACGAAAGACGATCATCGTCTCGACATCGAAGCCGATGAGCTCGGAATCGACGCGGTCGTTGCCGGAGAGAGCAAGCGTCCTGAGCAGCTTCTCCACCGTCTGGATCTCGTTGGGGCTGGCAAGGCCCTCCAGGGGGCTCACGTCCAGGGTCGAGTACGCCTCGGCGAGCGCATCGAGGTAGCTGCGAACCGCGGTCTCGACAGCCTCCCGCTCAGCCGGGGTTGGCGTCGTGTCCTCACACCCCGCGGCCAGAAGTGCCAGCAAGAGGACCGATATCACCGCCGCCGCGCTTCGTACCGTCGCATTCATACCGTCCTCCTTTTCTAGCCCGCATTTCTCACCAGCTCTCTACTGCGGGCGGCGATGCACAGCACGCGGCGGCGCTTTCTCGATTCGCTCGCTCCAGCCCACGCTGGCCCCTTCGGGGCCTCACGCCTTCGGCGTGACCGCCCTGGAGGGCGGTGCGCGAGGTCCCTACGTACTGTCAGTACGCCTTCGCTCCCTCAACAACGAGAACGCCACCGCGCACGCCACCTCGCCGCCCTCGCGACGGGACCTGGTGAGAAGTGCGGGCCAACGCGCTCCGCCACTGCGGAGAATAGCACCACCACAGGCCTGCCCGGGCCTCTAGCCTGCAAAGCGTTGAAGCGGTAAGATCATCCGATGAAACCTCCGAAGAAAGCTCTGGGACGGGTCGTGGTGGTGGGAGGCGTAGCGGCCGGAATGAGCGCCGCCAGCCAGATTCGGCGCCGCCGCCCCGACACGCAGGTGACGGTGCTGGAGCGCGGCGCGCACATCTCGTACGGCGCCTGCGGAATGCCGTACAACATCGAGGATCCGGAACGCGCCATCGAGGACCTGGTGGTGCTCAGCCCGGAGAAGGCTCGGTCAGAGCGCGGGATCGACCTCCACCTCAATCACGAGGCGACCGGTATCGACCTCGACCAGATGGTGGTAACCGTTGCCGATCTGGAAGGCGGCGGGGAGCGGCACGAGCCCTTTGACGCCATGGTCATTGCCACGGGTGCGCGGGCGGCACGCCTGCCGTTGCCCGGTTTCGACCTGCCAGGGGTCGAGGTGCTGCGCGAGCTTGGCGACGGCGCCAGAATAAAGAAAGCCCTCGAAAACGGCCCCAGGCGGGCGGTGGTTATCGGCGCCGGATATATCGGCATGGAGATGGCCCACGTGCTGACCGCGCGGGGTCTCGAGGTCACCGTCGTGGAAAAGCTGCCGCAGCTTCTGCCGGGGTGGCACGAGGAGACCGTCGCCGTGGTCGGCGAAACGCTCGCCAGCCACGGCGTGGAGGTTCACACCGACACCGCGGTGGAGGCAGCCGAGGCGGGCGCCGACGGCCGGGTGAGCGCGGTCGTCACGGACCAGGGGCGCTTCGAGGCTGATCTCGTATTGGTGGCCGTGGGAGCCAGGCCCAACGCCGAGCTGGCGGCCGCCGCCGGCCTGCGAATCGGCGACACGGGCGCTATCTGGGTCAGCCAGAACCAGCAGACGTCCCACCCTGCGGTGTGGGCCGCGGGCGACTGCGCCGAGGCCTATCACCGGATCCTCCGCCGCAATGCCTGGATCCCTCTCGGTACCACCGCGAACAAGCAGGGCCGCATCGCCGGTGCGAATATCGCCGGGGCCGACCAGCGTTTTGCGGGCATAGTGGGCACGGCCGGGTTCGTGGTCTTCGACCTGGAGGTCGCGCGATCCGGTCTAGATGAGGTCCAGGCCCGGACCGAGGGCTTCGACCCGGTCGCGGTGACCATTCGCCAGGGCTCGCGGGCGCACGGCTACCCGGACGGGTCACCGGTGCAGGTGCGGCTGGCGGCCGATCGTGAGACCGGTCTTCTCCTGGGCGGCGAGGTGGTCGGTCGAGAGGGCGCCGCGCTGCGCTCGGACATCCTGGCCACCGCGCTTGCGGCACACATGACCGTGGCCGACCTGCAGAACCTGGACCTCGTCTACGCGCCCCCCTTCGCTCCGGTCTGGGACCCGATCCTGGTGGCCGCGAACCAACTCATCAAGAAGGTGTCATGAGCAAGAAAGTAACCGTTACGTGTCCTCACTGTGGATCCGCCATCAAGATCGATGCCGAAGCGGGAGTCGTGGTGGAGCACGCCCCACCGGTACAGCACACCGAAAAGGCGGACTTCAACGACCGCCTCCGGCAGCTCGAGAGCGAGAAAGAACGGGCGGCGGACCGCATGGCCGAAGCGATGCGCAAGGAAAAGTCCCACGAACGCATCATGGAGGACCGCTTCCGCGAGCTGCTCGACGACGCCAAGAAGAACGACGACGGGAAGAGGCCGATACGGGATATTGACTTGGATTAGTTCTCAATTCTTAATTTTCAATTCTTAATTCTCAATGATCCGCCGCCCCCACCAGGAATCGTTGCGTGTCACTGGTGAGTGACGCCTCACCCACCCGGTGCGGTCTCCGGGGGATGGGCGGGAATTGAGAATTGAGAACTAAGAATTGAGAATTGCCGGAGCTTCACAACTCAAGATGTTGATCCGGCTTCCTCAGCGCCCTGTTTCTCGGAAGCGCCCTCAGCTGCTGCCTTCTTCGGCACCGGCAAGCCTTTCCTCTCGAGCTCCTGATTGAGGATCGCCTCGAAGGCCTCCAGCGGCTGGGCGCCGCTGAGAACCCGGCCGTTGATGAGGAAGCCCGGGGTTCCGGTGATGCCGAAGCTCCGCGCCTCGCGCACGTCCGCGGCGATCTTGTCGGCGTAGGTCCCCTGCTCGATACAGGCGCCGAAGAGTTCCGTATCCAACCCCAGCTCACCGGCCTCGGCCACCATGGAGTCCCGGTTCATGGTGCGCTGGTTGGCAAACAGCCAGTCATGGAACTCCCAGTATTTCCCCTGATCCTGGGCGCACAAAGCGGCTTCGGCCGCCAGCTTCGCCTGCTTGTGGTTCGGCAGGGGCAGGTTCTTGAACACGTGCAAAACCTGGCCCTCGTACCGTTCCATAATCTGGGCGAGGGTCGGTTGGACCCGGCTACAGTAGGGACACTGGTAATCCGTGTACTCCACGAGCACCAGCGGCGCGTCCGCCGAACCTCGGGTCGGGGTGCCGTCGCCGATGGCCACCGTCACCCGCGGCGGCTCGAGCAGGATCCGTACGCCGGCCTCGGAAAAGAGCTTTTTGCGAAGCACCTCCTGATGCTGGACCTTCGCCTGCTGGGAGAGGTAATCCACCACCTGCTGGTGCGCCTGGGCGTCGTCCGGCGCGAGGCGTGAACGGTACTGCGTCATCACCTTTTCGATCTCCGCCTCCGTCGGCTCGGCGAGCTTGTCGTCGATATGCTTCTTGAGATAGTCGGTAGAGGTGAGCCCCTCTGCGGTAGCGGCCTCCCTGACCAGACGGTTGAAGATCTCCTCGTTGAGCCCACTCAGCTTGGCCTGATAGACCTGCTGGCGCAGGTTGACCAGCGAAGCGCCCACCATCGCCTCGAGCTGGGACTCGGTGATTTCTTCGGCGCCGATTCGCGCGACAACCGGGTCGCTGCCGGCCGCCGGCGCCGCCGATGGCTGCTGAGCGCACGCCAGGCTTGCCAGCGCCACGAGTGCACACCCGGAAAAAGACACGATCCACTTATTCATCTTCGAACCTCCAGTTCACCGTAACCCGGGATCGCCCGTTGAGCTTCCCCGCAGGAACGGTCCGCACACTATGGCTGCGCGCTTCTGGGCCGTCAAGCGCAGGTCGCGGGAGAATCGGATCTGGCCACCGAAATATCACCTGTTTGCGGTAGACGCGAGCTGGTGTCCAAGCTATATTTGGCAGCTGTTATTGGCCCGGTCTTCTCACCGGGTCTCGTGACGAGGGCGGCGAAGGGTAGTCAGATGTTGGGTTTTTCGCGAATCGGGCGACGCAGGCGTAGTAGCGCTACGTTGAGGAGCACGATTTGCGAAAAGCACAACAGATGGCTGCCATTCGCCGTCCGCAGTAGACACCCGGTGAGAAGACCGGGCCAGAAGGAGGATCTCAGATGAGCGTAACGATCGACGCCGACTATCAAAAGGGACTGCTGGACCGCTTCCTGCGATACGTGAAGGTGGATACCCGGTCGGACGAAGGCTCCGAGACGTGCCCGTCCACGGAGAAGCAGAAGGACCTTTCGCGGATGCTGGTGGAAGAGCTCCAGGCTCTCGGCTGCGCTGACGCCGAGATGAACGAGTGGGGCTACGTCTTCGCCACGATCCCGGAAAACCTCCCCGACGACCATCCGGCCGCCGGAAAGGTGCCCGCCATCGGGCTCATCGCCCACGTCGACACGTACTTCGGGACCTCCGGCAAAGACGTCAAACCGCAGATCATCGAGTCGTACGAAGGCAGCGACATCACGCTCGGCCCGGAGCAGGTGCTAAAGACCGCCGACAACCCGAACCTCTCGAAATGCGTCGGCCATACCATCATCCACACCGATGGGACCACCCTGCTCGGAGCCGATGACAAGGCGGGCGTGGCCGAGATCATGACCGCGATCGCCTGGCTCGGGGACCACCCCGAGTATCTGCACGGGCCGATCCGCATCGGCTTCACGACTGACGAGGAGGTTGGGCGCGGAACAGAGCATTTCGACGTGGAGGCATTCGGCGCGGACTACGCCTACACCCTCGACGGGTCGGACCTCGGCGAAATCGAGGACGAGACCTTCTGTGCAGACACCGCAAACGTCACCATCGTCGGCCACGACGTCCACCCCGGCTACGCAAAGGACAAGCTGGTCAACGCCCTCCGGGTTGCAGCCGCGATCATCGAAGGCATCGACTCCAATTTCCTCCCCGAGACCACCGAGGAACGCGAACCCTACCTGCACCCCTATATCGCTTCGGGCGACGTCTCGAAGGTCGAGCTCAAGGTCCTGGTCCGCGCCTTCTCGGTAGAGAAGCTCGAAGAGCGCGAGAGCCACTTGAACGATGTCGTCGCGAAGGTCGGCGTGCGCTTCCCCAAGGCAAAGATCTCGATCGGCATCGAGGAGTCCTACCGAAACATGGCCTACAAAATCCGCGAGGACGCCAAGGTGCTCGACTACGCCCTCGAGGCAGTGGAGCGCATCGGTGTCGAGCCCATCAGGCAGGCGATTCGCGGCGGCACCGACGGCGCCCGCCTCTCGTACATGGGGCTTCTCACGCCCAATGTCTGGGCTGGTGGCCAGAACTTCCACTCGGTCCGGGAGTGGGTCTCGCTGGAGTGGATGAGCAGGGCGGTGGACGCAACGCTGGAGATCCTCACCGTCTGGGTGGACCGGTCCGCGTAACCCAGCAGCTGGCGCCCGGATAGAAGGAAGCAGGTCTCAGGTCTCAGGTCTCAGGTCGCAAGTCGCAAGTCGCACCGAGATTGTCAATTGAAACCCTGCGATGTCAGGTGTTTTTTCCCTTCCTATACCTCTTTTTCGTGACCACCGCGCCTGCAACAACCTGAAGGCTGAGACCTGAGACCTGAAGCCTGAAACCTGTGAGACCTGAGACCTGAAGCCTGAAACCTGTGAGACCTGAGACCTGAGACCTGAGAC
>Ga0209013_10005348_pt1 | contig 11076 bp, 8 predicted proteins | sample Cruoilmetagenom2_FD_187291 | JGI IMG/M metagenome (GOLD analysis project Ga0209013, IMG submission 187291) | Oil polluted marine microbial communities from Coal Oil Point, Santa Barbara, California, USA - Sample 2 (SPAdes) (version 2) | ecosystem: Environmental > Aquatic > Marine > Oil seeps ...
CACATCTTCTAGGGCTCCTTGATAGATGAGAATACCTTCTCTTCCTTGGTTCCAATTTTGCTTGATGACCTGTGCTTGGCTCAATAATCCTGAAACTTTCTCAATCTTCTTCAATTCAGTCGATTGAATCTTTACGTCACTACTAATTGTTTTTAGTTCACCCCTAATCTTATCCATCTCAGTTTGGAGGTGTGATTTCTGAGTCTGGAGCTGCTTAAGCATCGCTTCTAGGACCGGAATCTGACTCAACTCTTTCTCCATATCCCGCTTCCTTTCTCTGAATGTCTGTGTAAGTGCATCCGCAGCAGTAACCCCAAGCACAATATCTAGTGCACTTGACCCATCCAATATATTATGCAATGTTCCCTGGCGAGGACTCACAGTTATTTCGAAGAGCCGTTTTGTAATTCCAGTTAGCTCCTTCATCTTAAGTGCTAGAAGTTCCTCAGTGTTTCCGAAATCACTTGAGAGTACATATTCTTCTCCATCTTCTTTCTGAAGATAGCGTTTGAGAGTAAAGTGGCTCTTGGATACACGTGCCCCCTTAGCACCAATCATATGGTAGCGAAGAAGTCTGTACCTATTACCATCGTTTCCTTTGAAGATGAGTTCTACACCCGCATCCATTTGGTGACGTGTGGTGTAATTGGACTTCATCTTGAATCCTTTAACGTGACCAAAGAGACCATACTCTATCGCATACAGAATCGTTGTTTTTCCTGCGTTGTTTACACCTTCAATAAGATTCACACCAGGACCGAAAGTTATGGTCTCATCCTGAAACCTCCTGAAGTTTCGCATCCGGATGCTCTCAAGCACTCAGCTCACCTCTCCTTCTTCAGAGAAGGCCCCTTCATATATTTCAATAATCCTAGCTACAAGTTGGTCTTTTGCAGCTTTATTGAGATTGAATGATTTGGTCAAATTTGCATCGTCATCCAATAAGTATTGAACAAAATCAAGTACTTGTGATGCACTCTCAATATCCCCCGCAGAAAACTCAAATTTTGTTAGCTTTGAAATCTCCATCTTTCTATATGCAATTAATAAGTAATTTCTTACTATTAGTTAACTATACCAATTATTTGAATATCTAATAACCTTCTCAAATGAAATACTTCTTCGTACGTGATACTTCCAAAGTCTGTACTTTCTTCATTATAATTATTACCAACAAACAAAAGTTTTCCGGCTAATTTAAATGTAAGACCGTCTTCAGTAATCAAATTATAAACAGGATTATTGGTCTTTTCAAAACCTATATCATCAACCAGGATAGCAATATCATTGTTATAGTCGATAACATCCAATCCATTAGCATCTAATACATCAACTAGTTGATTGTACTGGTCGTCTGGAGAAGTATAATTAAATTCGACCATATCTGCCTCTATTTTAAATGTATCTGTATTAAAATTTAGAGCATAAACCTTCATTTTCATTTATTAAAATGCCCCTTTAAATAGATTTTATAGAGGAAGATTTAGCTGTGTATGTCCCTGTTGTTCAGTCAAATCTATTTTCTTGATTTGTTCTCCCATAGCCGTTATTAAACTAACAACAAGAGCATTACCCATGCAGAAGTAACGCATACGATTTGGCATACCATTTGTCCAGTTATCTGGGAAACCATTTAATCGTTCGCATTCAACAGGGGTTAAATAACGCTTTCGACCTGATATCTCAACAATATGTGTACTACGGTTGACGGAACCCTCGCTTGTTAGCATCGTACGTCCTGGACCATTTATATCATCCGTTGGAGACATGCTACCTTCTGAAAAGATATACTGATGCCCCTCAGCAGAAGTACGTTCAATTTTTTTAGGTCCCCGTAAGTAAGTAAATTTTTCGCTAGCAGCTTCTGTCAAGTAATGACTTTCATCAATAGTTTCTTCATCTACCAAAATATCTATAAGTGGCTTATACTCCTCATTTAATACTTGTGTCTGGGCTGTAAATACTTTGCCATTTACCATTAAACCTGCAGTATAAAAGTTACGGGAAAACTCATCGGAGATTTCTAAAACATCAACTGGTAATTTAAACTCATCCTTACGTCTTTGATATGGCTCATCCGTCACAGGGAAAGTTTTTGCAAAGAAACCTTCTTTAAACACAACATCACTCATCGCAATTTCTGACTGCTTTTCCGCATAATCCAATGTGCTTTTATAAGCGAAAATGAAAACACGACGTCGCTTTTGTGCAGCACCATACTCAGCAGCATTTACTACACGCCACTCTACAATATAATTTAAATCACGTAACGTTGCTAACATAACTGCAAAATCACGTCCACGTTGTTTAGATGGTGATTTTAATAAGCGATCCACATTTTCTAATAATACATACTTAGGATGTGAATTTTCTAGCACACGTTTTATCTCCCAAAATAAGACCCCTTTTTTTCCTTCAAGCCCTTTTTCTCCAGATAAAGAACGTGCCACTGAATAGTCTTGGCAAGGAAACCCGCCAACCAACAAATCTATTTTAAGTTCCTGAAAGACAGTGTCATGTACTGTCGTAATATCTTCATTACTTTTAATACCTTCTTCAAAATGACTAGCATAACAATCGAAAGCATGCTGGACTTTCTTAGAAGGTTCCCATTGATTAGCCCATACTGTTTTAAAGAAATCCGCATCTGCTTCTTCTAATCCCAAACGAAATCCTCCAACACCAGCAAACAGTTCAACTACATTTAGCTTTTTACTCATAAAACGAACATCCTTTCTACATATTTTATTATAAATCATCGTGGGAAAAAGATCAACTTTTTAGTTTGAATAATAGTGATGCATAGTCATAAAATGTGCAGACATATGTCAATGTGTGGTAAGTTTCCAGTTTATTTTAAATTGATGTATAGTTTAATTACGACTATATAAGGAGTGATAAATATTTTAACATACGATGATACGAATCCTTTAAGTATTAAAGGATATGGTGAAACATTAATCGGAAAAATATTTTTAGATGTACTAAACGCAGCTAATATTGATGAGCACCTGAAACAAGAAATCCTAATTAAAATAAATAATCCAAATTATAAAGGAGGAATGGGGCATTTAATAGAAAAATACCATTTCAAATATAAAATCAATAACAATCAAGAACCCGATTTTCCAAAAGCTGGCGTTGAATTAAAAGTAACACCTTATGAAATCGGTAAAAAAGGTGGTTACTCAGCGGGTGAGCGACTAGTTATTACCATGATTAGCTATAAGACCGCTGTAGAAGAAGATTTTTATGCTTCACATGCATTTAAAAAACTCCACTTAACACTATTAGTGCATTATTTACGTAATCGCTTGATACTAAGAGTGGAATATCCAATCAACTTTGTAACACTATTTTCTCCACCTGAAGAAGATATGAAAATTATTCAGCAAGACTATGAGAAAATTATTACTAAAGTAAAAGAAGGTAAAGCGCATGAGCTATCCGAGGGAGATACAATGTATTTAGGTGCTTCTACAAAAGGTTCCAACTCGGTTAAAAGTAACGTACCACAGGAATTCTACGCTCCGAATCAGAAAGCTAGAAAACGTGCATTTTGCTATAAGCAATCTTATATGACCTACATATTAAATAAATATGTTAGAAATAAAGTAGATACATATGAATCGATTTTAAGTAGCGTACACGACATCGAGGATAAGACATTAGAAGAGCTTATTGTCGATAAAATCAATACATATCATGGAAAATCTGATGTACAGCTAAGCAGCGAATTTGATGTGAAGCCTGGTGCCAAAAGTTTCTGGAGCTCGCTTGCATACCGTATGCTTGGCATCAAATCCAATCGTGCGGAAGAGTTCGAGAAAGCAAATATTGAAGTGAAAACAATACGTCTTGAGGAAAACGGAAAAATGAAGCAAAGCATTTCATTTCCAAATATCATTTTGAAAGAACTTGCGAAGGAAGAATGGGAAGAGTCTAATTTCCGCAATGATTTAAGCTCAAAACGCTATTTATTCGTTGTGTTCAAAAAAAAGGGAGTTAATTATGTATTAAAAGGTTGCCAGTTATGGAATATGTCAAACGAGGATTTAGATGAGGCATGCATAGGTTGGGAAACAATCCAACAAGTTGTGCAGCAGGGCGTTAAGCTTTGGAAAAAGTATGATAATAACGGCATTGATTTTAAGGTGAAAAACGATTTTCCTGAGAAGACAGCAAACCGGATTATCCATATTCGCCCACATACATCCAAACGCTACTATGTACTTGAAGATGGTGAAGTCATTGGAACCAATCCAGTTTACGGTGATGAATTGCCAGATGGCCGAGGGATGACGAAGCAGTGTTTTTGGTTGAATAACTCGTACATCCTTAGTCAGTTAAGTAACGAGTTAAAATAATAAAAAATACAATTGATTTAGTACCCACTGTGTGCCAATTGTTATCGTATGATTCATAGAAGAAAAGAAAATGTACTAAGTGTTGAAGAGTTAAAATCTATTTTAAGTAGGTCACATTCAAAATAACAACTAAAATAGCAGCTTAAGAATAAATCTCTCAAGCTGCTATTTTAATAGCGTTTTCAAATAAAATAAATCGTAATAATAATTGAATATTTTTCCAATTATTTCAAGACTCCTAATATTTTACTTTTCTTTATGACTAGGATATACACAAATGATATAATTAAGATATACTACACTAAGTATTTTCAATTACTACAAATACAGGAGAATATATCTATGAATAAGAGTAAAGAGTTGATTATTTTTTCTCAAATTGAGATAGAAAATAAGATATCTAAGTATAAAGGAATGAAAGTTTCGGTATTAAAAGAGAGTTTGTCTATGCCACTGAAGGATAATAAAGCCTCATTTGTACAGTTAGCTAGAAAGATGATGGGGATAACAAATAATAAATTAAGTTTATGTGATGATAGAGTTGATGCTGTTTTAAAGACAGTTCGCTTAACAGGTATGGAAACACCAGCAGAAGCCATGTCATTCATGCCAGTGAACTTCAAAGAATGGTCAGAAACATTGTCTTGGGAAAGTAGTTCACTATATAGGTATTTTAATGAAAAGACACTAGTGCTATTTATTTTTCAGCAATATCCCACTGGTAAACGTGTGGACGATAGTGAAATGACTTTTTTAGATGCAAAGGTTTGGAAGATGTCAGAATATGATTTAAACCATGGTCTTAAAGAAGTGTGGGAAAGAGTTCGATATTTAATCAATGCAGATAAATTAGAAATCACTCCTGTGAAACAAAAAAACGGGAAAATTATTAATAAGAATAATTTACCGTCTGGTCAATTCAACACACTAGGTCACTTGAGACCTGGTGCTATAAATGGTGATGATAAGGTATTGTTGTCGACGGGGCAAAGAATTGTAAAACAGAGATTTTGGTTTAATAATGAATACGTTAAAGAAATAATAGATTTATAGGAGATGCAAAACATGGAGAATATCAACTTATTTGATTTGTATAAGAAAGGCTTTGTTAAAGAGGGCGGCCATAATGTTAATGTTCCAATCAAAAAGGCAAGTGGAGAAAAATATGATGGTAGAACTTACGCGATTCCACTAAAATACCTGTATTATAATGAGCAGAATGGTAGAATAGGAGTCTCGCTTTCTGATTATGAAAGTACTAATGGTAAATTAATACCAGGGCATGATAAAGAATATAATATGGTTATCCAAAATATGTTAGCAGACGATGCAGATGAAATGACTCGAAAAGAAATGGATAGGTTGAAGAGAGATATTGCTATGAAAGGTCAAGATGAACCTGGTTATGTTTTAAGTGATGGACGAGTAATTGATGGGAATCGTCGGTTTACAGCAAAACGATTACTAGAACAAGACCCTTCAATAACAGAGCAGCAATATTTTGAAGCAGTTATCTTAGATGATTTATCAGTACATAATCATGATGATCAAAAGAAAATTAAGTCACTTGAATTACAAATCCAATTCGGCAAACTTGGTAAAGTTGATTATAATCCAATTGACAGAGCTATTGATGCGTATAAAACTATTGTTAAAAATAATATAATGAGTGTCGCAGAATATAGTAAAGATGCCGGACTGAATTCAAACGAAGTTAACAAACGCATTTTGGAAGCTGAACTAATTATTAAATTTTTGGAGTTTGCTAACACGAATCCGGATAACTATGCTCTAGCAAAACAATTAGACTTAGATGGACCGCTCCAAGATATGATTCCCCAGTACAAAAAAATTAAAGACTCAGATAATCTAGATCAACTATTAAATAGTTTATTTGCTAAAATAATACAAATACGATCATCCAAAGAAGATTTTAAAGCAGAGTTTAGAGAAATAGTCAAAAATGTTGTAGGTACAAAAAATGAAGAAAAATTTATTGAAGAGATGGAAGATGCAACAGACACTATAGTAGAAGCATTAAATAAAGAAGATGTTATAAAGAATAACGTTGATTTATTTACCACACTACAAAATAATCAAGATGCTATACAGGCTCTGGGAAATGTTCAAAGAATCTCTACCAACCATTCTGAAAAGGCGAAGAACTATAAAGAACAAAATAAACCAGTCAAACTCGCTGAAAAGGCAATTAGTAGTATTGAGGCTATTGATAAGAGTATTGTTAAAGGATTGCCTAAAAGCGAAAAGGCTAAATTGAAGAGTAGTTTTGAGGAGTTAAAACTAAAAATTGACAATCTTTTGTCTGAGGAGTGCTAAGTTTTGTTAAAAAATTTGCAAGGCCGACTCAAATCTAGTTATAATTCAATGATTCAAAATGTAGCAGAGGAGTTCTATAATCCAGTATTGACTGAATCTATTAGCTATAAAAGAGTCAGTGGGTATTTTTCAAGTAAGGCACTTTCGATATACGCTGAGGGATTAGATAGAATTGCAGAAAATGACGGATATATACAGTTCATTATATCTCAAAATATTTCAGAAAACGATTTTGAAGACATTAAGACGGGTTACCATGAGCGTTCGAAAGGAGAAACCCTAACACAAAGTGATAAACAGCGTTTAGGAAATTTGGCTTATTTAATCTCGCAAGGTAAAGCAGATGTGAAGTTTGGCTTAGTAAAGAATGGATTGTTCCATACTAAGTGGGGCTTGTTTGAAGATAGGCAAAGAGATGTAGTTTATTTTAATGGATCTCTAAATGAGACAGCTAATGCCATCGAAAATAATTTTGACTCATTTGATGTTGATATCTCATGGGATGTAAGCGGCAATGTCCGCCAGCGTATTGAGCAAAAAAAAGAAGAGTTTTCCCGTTTATGGAATAATGATTATCCTGGTGTTGAAGTAGTTGATGCAACAGAAATTATTTATCCTTTACTTCAAGAATTTGATATGGGGAGGATACAAAAGATACCAAATCCGAAGCATAATTCAGTTATCTTTGATATGGATGAAAAGCATTTCTTTTTTATCGATAAAAGCGACGAAGAAGTTACCTTAAAAAAAACGTATAAAAATAAATTTAGTTTTTATGTAGATGAAGATAAAGGCTACCCTTTTTTTAGAGGAGGTTTAACATATCGAGAGATTGAAAAAATTATTGAGTTAGCAAATAAGCAAGCGATTAAACGTCAATTTAACTTTATAGTCTCTTCACAAGTCGATAATTTTATTAATGCTCAGAAGTATTCAATTGAAGAATATCGGAAATCAGGATTGACACTAAAGAATCGAGATAGTCGCTGGGAAGAAGACTTTATAGAGTTTAAGAAAGTTGTTGAAGGGGAAGTTGATCGTCCACTTAAACCATTACAACTTCAATCTGCCATGTACATGCTCACTCAAAAAAGGGCTGCGAATTTTTCTGTTCCAGGAGCTGGAAAAACAGCTATGTTATTGGGGGTCTTTGCTTATCTAAACAGTAAGCAAAAAGGAGAGGTAATAAAGCGAATATTAGTAGTGAGTCCGATAAATGCATTTTTATCTTGGAAAGATGAATTTCAATCAGTGTTTAAAGCAAAAAAAGGGCTTAGGATACTTAGTATTCATGATCAGTCTATAAATGGTAATAAATATGCCTTCGAAGCTCAATGGTCAGCAGCTAATTTGATATTAATTAACTATGAATCATTACCTAAGTTTAAAGAGTCAATAATTAAATGCCTATCGAGTAATTCAGATACAATGCTAGTTTACGATGAAGTACACCGTATCAAGGGAGTGCAAGCAAAGCGTGCTATTGCTGCTTTAGAAATAGCAGATAAAGTAGATTATCGTTATGTATTAACAGGAACACCTATTCCCAATGGATATATAGATATTTATAATTTCTTGAATATTTTATTTAAAAAGGAATACAGTGCTTATTTTGGATTTGATCAAAACATGTTGAAAAATCCAGATGGATGGCAAGTTGAAGAGATTAATGAAAAATTAAGTCCATATTTTTGGAGGACTAGCAAGGAAGATTTAGGGGTTCCACCAGCCGACTTAGACTATATTATAAAGGTTATTCCTTCTGCAGAACAACTCCGTCTAGCAGAAATAATTTATACCACAGCCAAAAATCCATTAGCAGCCTTAATAAGAATGATTCAATTATCGACTAATCCAGAAATTATAAATCAAGCGATAAACTATAGCGATTTGGGGTTTAGTGAATTTGACAGTGATGACCAAGATTCTTATGACCAGATTAGCGTAAAGGTAAGAAAAGAGCTAGAGGATAGTATTCATACCGCAACCATTGGTGAAGTAAGCGAATGGAATCTAGCTAATGTGAACTCTCCTAAGTTTGATGCAGGAATTAAACTAGTAATTGATATAGTGAAAAAACATGGGAAAGTTGTAGTCTGGGGATTATTTGTTAACACTTTAAATAAGATTACTTGTGTATTAAATGAAAATGGAATTAATGCAAAAGTTATCTATGGTGCTACACCTCGTGATGAAAGAGAGGATATCATCAATACATTTAAAGAGAACACTAATGAAATACAGGTATTAGTATCTAACCCGAATACTCTAGGAGAGTCAGTATCCCTTCATACTATTGCTCATGATGCCATTTATTTTGAATATAATTATAATCTAACTTTTATGCTACAGTCTCGAGACCGAATTCATCGACTTGGTTTAAAAGAAAGTCAAAGTACCAGGTATTATTATTTAATGACAGTCAGTGATAAGGAGATTTATAATTTTATTGATCAAAAAATTTATGATAAATTAGCTGAAAAAGAAAAGAGAATGAAGGAAGCAATCGATGGTGATTATCTTGTTCCTGAGTTCGTTGATGATGAGATTGAGGAAATGAAGCGAATTATAGAATCGGAACGGATGTTTAATAATTGCTGAATAGGCTAACAAAACTTAGCCATTTTGGCGCAGTGTCAATCAGCATTAGCTTCTTGCGTAATTCTGAAGAGAGACGAGGATATTCTGCTTTAGGATTCTCGTGCGAATCTTTTAAACTTCGAATAAAATCGCGTACAATGAGCCAATCATCTTTTAAGATTTCTTTATCTACATTTGAAAATTCATAGAAATGATAACCTTCAATAAAGAAATTTGCATATTCCGCTGCTGGCACAGTTTCCAGAGAATCATAGTGGCAATAAACCAATAGTAAATGCTCTAATTTATGCCAAAAGCTAGATGTTTCAAACTCTTCTTCTGTAATAGAGTGGGGAGAAACAGCTGTATTTTCATAGGTTCTTTTGCTTCAAAACTAATTCACTATTCTTTTTAGCTTTTCGAATTCCAGTTGTTTTTAACTCTGTTTCGATACCATTAACAATTAAATCTGGATTCTTATCTTGATCCGAAGGATAACCTAAAATCTAGCGCTCTACGACGTCACCTGCGATTCCGGTAAATTAATAGTACGAGCAAAAACATTTATTTACATCAGTTTCACCGAGTGTTTTTCCAACAACATTGCTTAAAATTGTGAATCTATGTTAGGCCATGATGTGAGGACTACTTTTTTATGTGTTATGTATATGATACGGTATTTAATCTTTATTTTCATTAAACGGTCTGAAAGCTCGAAATTAAATCTATTGAGTCTAGAGGAATAGACTGTTTGTTTACTGCTACTTATAAAAAGAATATTATGTATGTATTTAGATAAACAGGAAGGGTAGATTGGATTTCGTACAAGGATTTTGAAAAATCATATTATGAGCTAGACTTCGAAGAAACGGATTTATGCGAAGCGTTCACCAGAATGGAAAAATGCAGAGCAACCTGCCAATATATCTAGTATGTAATGAAATTTTTTCCGAATTAGCTGTAAATTGTAATTAAAAAATATATAAATAATGAAATGAGGATATTTAATTGAAACCGCTAGAATCGCTCAAGCAATACAATCGTGAGAATGTATATAATATTTTTGATGGTGTTACACCATTCACAGCTGGGGCGGGTACATGGGGGATTCATGGTATTGTGAAAATTCCAGATCGTTCTCGTGATTATGTTTTCTTCGTAACGTTTGGGCAGAAAAAATTAGGACAAGAATTTAAAGAAAGTATCACTGAAGATGGAGTTCTTACATGGCAATCGCAAAAGAAACAAGGATTCAATCATCCACAAATTTTAGATTTTATTAGCCATGATCATCAAAAGCATAATATTTATTTGTTTTTACGAACACGAACGATAAATCTAGAAACAAAGAAAACAGAGCCATTTACTTATATGGGAAGACTTGCTTATCTAGCTCATAATTTAGAAAAAGAACGCCCAGTGTTTTTTAAATGGCAGCTTTTAGAATTTGAATCGCTAACTGAAGAAGATTTCATTACACAAGATTTAACATTAATAAAAGAAGAGTCTGTACCTTTTGACGTAAAAGAAAATAGTTTACTTGAAACAAGTGCGCCGGAAAAAAGAGAGCGCAAAGGACGAAAAAATACTTTTAACACTAAAAAGAATGATTTTGAAGTAAGTAATAAAAAGAATGCAAAAATTGGTTTGCAAGGAGAATTACTTGTTTTATATTACATACATATGAATTTAATTAATGCTGGTCGACATGATTTAGCAGAAAAAATTATACATACATCAGTAGTAGAAGGTGATGGTGCAGGATATGATATACGATCCTTTAAAGAAGATG
>Ga0209013_10005349_pt1 | contig 11075 bp, 10 predicted proteins | sample Cruoilmetagenom2_FD_187291 | JGI IMG/M metagenome (GOLD analysis project Ga0209013, IMG submission 187291) | Oil polluted marine microbial communities from Coal Oil Point, Santa Barbara, California, USA - Sample 2 (SPAdes) (version 2) | ecosystem: Environmental > Aquatic > Marine > Oil seeps ...
GCGGCAATCGTGGATCGTGAGAATAGGTACATGGTGAGGTTCCTTCCTGTCGGTTTATGCGACCGTTCCACGATGCTCCGAATCGCGACTAGCGTCTATGACTTCGATCACACAGGGCTAACAAAACCGTTGGGGTGCAGTCAGTTCGTGGGTCGGGAGGGGAAATGGAAACGGTTGCGAAGGCGACGGTGGGGGCCGTAATCGCCGACAACGGTCGGCGACGCTCGTACGCGCCCGGCGAGACACTCTTTCTCGAAGGTGATCACTCCCACAACGTGTATGTGTGCGACGAGGGTCGTATTCGGATCTTTCTCACGACGCCGTCGGGGCGTGAACTGTTGCTGGGCATTAAATGGCCTGGCGAAGAGTTCGGAGAGATCTCGGCGCTAGACGGTCGCCCGAGGTCGGCGAGCGCCGTCGCGCTCGAGGCGAGCGCCGTCTTCGAGCTACCCGGTGACCAGTACGGCAAACTTCTCGCTCAATCGTCAGAACTGGCCGCTGCTGTCCTGCTAAGTATGAGCGCACAGCTCCGCCGAGCCAACGATCGGCTCGTCGCGCGAAACTCGAACAGCGCGATGGTCCGCACGGGGAACATGCTTGTGGAGTTGTCCTCACTCATGATCAGACATGGAGGTTGCACAGATCGCTTCGAACTCCCGATCACACAGGCAGATCTCGCCGACTGGATTGGCGCCACCCGGGAATCCACAGCACGTGCTCTCGCTCGCTTTCGGGAGGCAGGCCTCGTCGAAACGTGCCGCGGACGGATCATCATCTGCGATGTGCTCGGCCTCAACGAAATGATCGCCGCCGCCTGAACCAGATCCAGGTGGTATCCGGTCGGATACCACCTGAGTGAGAAAGGCCTGGGAAGCGGTGGCCAATCGATTCACCGACACCGCGGTAGGCGTGTCGCGAGAGGGTGTCAGCGTGGTATTCCTCGACCGCGATGGGCTGGTCTCGACGCACTGGACCCACCTCGAGACCGTCGAGTGAGGTCGTCGGTGATCTGACCGTCCTTTCCAGGGATCTCTTTCCAGGGATCTATTTCCGATCGCCGCTCGTCAGCAGACTGACGGGCGGCGACCGGCCCATGGGTGTGCGGCTTCGAGCTGGCCGGCGACCGCCAGCAGGAGATCTTCGCGGCCGTAGGCGGCAACGAGTTGAACGCCGATCGGCAGGCCGTCGTCGTTCCAGTGCAGTGGGAGGCTGATCCCAGGTTGTCCGCTGGCATTGAACGATTGGGTGAACCCGGTGAACGCCGCCGCCCGTCGCATTCCGGCCATCGGGTCGGCAGGGGTCGAGTCGTGCTCACCGATCTTCGCCGGCGGTTCGCAGAGCGTTGGGGTGAGTAGGAGATCCCAGCCGTCGGTCCACCACTGTTGCACGGCACGCCGATACTCCGCGACGGCCGCCAGCGCTTCTGAGTACGCAACGCTTGTCACTTTGTCGGCATGCCGTGCCATGGCCCAGTTCACCGGCTCGACATCGTCTTCAGTCAGTTCACGGCCGATCGATTCGCCCATCGCGTCGATGCTGACTGCCATCATCGTCGACCACATCGCCATGAATCGCCGCGTGAATGACGCGTCCTCGAGTGCTGCAGGGTGGCCCAGCACCACGTCGTGACCGAGGCCTTCGAGCATCGTGGCGGCCGAGCGGACGGCGGTGACGCAGTCGTTGTGTAGAGCGTTGCCGATCGGGTGGGTGTCGAGCAAGCCGATCCGCAGGCGGCCCGGATCGGACCCGACCTCGTCCGTGTACGACCTCGCCGGAGCCGGGGCAATCACGGTGTCACCCACACCTGGGCCCTGAACCGCGTCGAGAAGCTGGGCGGAGTCGCGCACCGATCGGCTCACACAGAACGACACGCTCAGCCCGGACTCGTTCGCGTAGGGCCCCATCGTGATCCGACCCTGCGAGGTCTTCAGCCCGACCAACCCGCTGCATGACGCGGGGATACGGATCGATCCACCGCCGTCAGATGCATGCGCGACCGAGACCATGCCCGACGCCACGGCAGCCGCCGCGCCACCGCTCGAACCGCCAGGTGTGCGGTCCGTGTCCCACGGGTTGCGTGTTGGTCCGTAGGCCATGGGTTCGGTCACGGGCAGGCTGCCGAGTTCTGGGCTGTTCGTTCGCCCGAGCGTGACGAGGCCGGAATCGCGAAAGCGGGTCACGATCGTCATGTCGTGTTCGGAGATCGGCTGCGCGTCGCGCATCGCCCTGTTTCCGCTGGTCATCGGCATGCCGGCATCGTGGGCGCCCAAGTCTTTCAGCAGGAATGGCACCCCGGCGAACGGCCCCCAGTCATCATCCTCGGCTCCGCCGTCGGCCCGCGCATCGTCAATGGCCGCGGCCTGGCTGCGCGCCCGGTCGTTCCAGCGCATGACAACCGCATTCAGGTCGCCATCCATTCGGTCGATCCGTTCCGCTGCTCCGTCGACCATCTCCACCGCCGATACCTCCCCGGTGGTGATGAGCGCGGCCTGGTCGGTGGCGTCGAGCCACTGCGTGTCGTCGGCGATGCTTCCCATGCGGTGTTGCTATCACGTCGACCATGTCTCAGACACTCTGAACTGCCCGAAGAATTTCTTGTGGGTTCGTGTAGTGGATCCCCAACTCGTTCGTCAGAACATCAGCGCGGGCGAACGCCGATGGCCGACACAGCACCCAAGGAGATGCCCAATGTCCAAGTTCATCGCTTTGCGGTCGCGTCGCCGTGTATCAGGTACGCGTTCACGTGCCGATTACGGTCATCCCGAGAGTTCGGGCAACCTGCGCCTGACGAAGGTCGAATGTGAGCAGGGTGGTTGCCGGGCCGGTCCGTACCGCGGCAGCAAGATGTAGCGAATCAAGGGAGCGGCACAGAGTCTGCTCGGCAATTCGAGCGGCTTCGTTGCAGGTGGTGGGATCGAGGCCGACGAGCGCGAACGCATCGAGGTCGACTGCTAACTGCGACGACTCGATGTGAGCTCGGTTCCGTTGAGGAGGAGCGTGAGATTTCGGCGAACTTCGATCTCGGTGAGGCGGGAGGTGACGAGAACTGGATCCGTCGTCATGAGATTCACCGCCGCTTCGGAGTCGTGCTCATCGACGTACCTTTTGAGGAGCGCGCTGGAGTCGACGTAGAGGGTCACCCTCGGTCCTCATCGAGTACGTCGAGCACGCTCACACTTGAACGATGTCGTTCGGGCGGCCCGAGTTGTGTTCGCCGGGCTGGTTCGATCCACCCCTCCTCGATGCCGCGTTCGAATGCAGAGTTGGTGGAGTAGGCCGTGAGGCGCGCGACAGGCTTCCCGCGATCGGACACGGATGGATCACTGGATGACACTGACGCGGCGGGGTCTACCGCCAGCAGGATCAGCGAGCACGAGTTGCAGACGGAGTTGGTGCCGTCACCGGTTCCGTATCTACTGCTGCGCCTGTCCGGCAGTCGGCCGTCGTGGTGGTTGCTCCACTGACTTGGCTCGATGGGCGAAGTGGGTAACTGGGAATCACGCTGTGAGACTGTTGCGATGACCACGCTGCGAATCAACGATGTCGACTTCAGGGACCTGTTGCATCTCGAGCCCCATGGACCTGACACGTTCGTCGCGATTCCGGCGCGTTATCCATGGGGTGACCGTCTATTCGGCGGTCAGGTCGTCGCCCAGGCCTTACGTGCCGCCGGCGAAACAGTCGACAGCTCCCGGCCGGCGCACTCGCTGCATTCGTATTTCATCCGCCCCGGTAGTGCCTCCGAGCCGATCCGCTACGAAGTCGAGCGGCTCCGCGATGGCAGGTCGTTCAGCACCCGTCAGGTTGTCGCCCGTCAGTCCGGCGGCGCAATTCTCAACCTGTCGGTGTCGTTCCAGATCATCGAGGACCAAGCAGACGTGGCGATTGCCACTATCCCTGAGGAGCTTCCGGGCCCCGAAGACCCCGGTCTGGCCGATGCCTCCTGGGGCAGCCTCATCGACCGGCGGGCCACTGAGCTTCCCGATGGGCGTCTGGGGCAATGGATCCGCATCACAGCCGACCTCGGAGACGATCCTGCCGACCACCAGAGCGCGTTCGCGTTCATGTCCGACGCGGCACCGTCGAGGGCCGCGCGTTCGCCCCACCCGGATTCTGTGGACGAAATGAGTGACCGCTCACGATTCCAGGGAGCAAGCCTCGATCATGCGGTGTGGTTCCACCGGCCGAGTGATCCGCAAGAATGGCATTGGTTCGACATGCAATCGCACGGCATGTCAGGGGGTCGTGGCCTCGTTACCGGCGACGTGTTCCGCGTCGACGGTCTGCACGTCGCAACGATTGCCCAACAGGTTCTCCTGCGGCGTCGCCGCGATCAAACCTAATTCAGTTTGGTCTTCACGAGTTCCGCCACACGCCGTCCATCGGCTCGGCCGGCGACCTCGGCGTTGACGGCCCTCATGGCGTTCCCCATGTCGGCCCGCGACTCGAAGCCGTTTGCTTCCATCACTCCGGTGACTATCGACTCGAGTTCATCGTCGCTCAACGCTGCTGGGAGGTATCCCTCCAGCACCTCCTTCTCGGCGCGTTCGTCGTCAGCCCGGTCGGAGCGACCGCCGGCCTCGAAGGCTTCGGCTGCGTCGACGCGTCGTTTCACCTGTGCCTTGATCACGGCCAGCACGGCGTCGTCGTCGAGCTCCTGTGCCTCGGCGCCCGACACCGAAGCCTCCTGTACAGCGGCGATGACCGACCGCAGAGTCCGTTGCCGGAGCTTCTCGCGCGCCTTGGTTGCCTCGGTGAGGTCGGTTCGAATCTGATCGATCAGCATGCACCCATCCTGCCGCATCCAGCGGGATCTCGCGCGGGTAGCTGCAGTCGTCCTCGACTACCCGAAACCACCCGAACCAATCCGAAATCTTGCGCGAATCGAACGCCTAGCGTTCGATTCGCGCAAGATTTCGGATTGGTTCGGGCCTGAGGAGCACCAGACGTTTGGGTGGCGTAGCGTTGTCCCTGGTTATGCGGTCGCTGGTTTCTCTCCTGATGGTCTCGGCGCTTGTCGGATCGGGCGTGCTCGCCGCGGGGTCGCACGCCGCGGCGTCGGGCGGATCGTTCGACCGGGTCGTCACACTGGGGGACTCGTACGGTTCGGGTACGGGCATCCACGCCGACGCGTCCGACTATGACGACCAGGGTCCTGCTCGACAATCGTTCAACCGGTCCGAGCGGCTCGGCCACAGTGCGTGTCTCCGTGAACTCGACGAAACTCCAGGCGCTCGACTGGCCGACGAGTTGGGCGTCGACTCGGTGTTCATCGCCTGTGCGGGTGCGGTCATTGCCGAGATCCCCAACCAGGTCGAAGCCGCAGACATCCCGGGCGACGGGCGCGGCACGCTGGTCAACGTCATCATCGGTGGAAACGACCTGCGCACCGTGCGTGGCAAGAACTGGCCCGACGTGCTCGTGCGCTGTATTACATCGAGCCATTGCCATCAATCCGATGACAATCAAATCTCGAATCTCGACAGCATTCATTCCGACCTGCTCGAGGTCTACACGGCTCTCGGCGAGGAGTACCCGGAAGTTGCGGTGCGGGTGCTCGGCTATCCGCGGTTGATGCAGAGTGATCGGTGGTGCGAGGGCGTCACGGGTGTGAGCAGGGCGGAGGCCGATTGGATCGACGATCAAGCCGACCGCTTGAACGCACGAATCGGTAGTGCTGTCGTAATGGCGAGGGTGCGGACCGGGGCCGACATTCGCTTCGTGTCGGTCACAGACGAGTTCGACAACCATGGCGCCTGCCGGTTCTGGCAACGCGACAGGTACGTCAACGATCTCGTCATCGGTGAAACCCTCAAGCGGAGCATGACTGCTGGTGGAGAAGTGCACAATCACTGGAATGACGGCTTGACGAACGTCAGCTCGTCATCGTTCCACCCCAGCAAGAAGGGCTACGACGCCTATTTCTCGGCACTCACTGCCAGTTTGCCCACTTCGAGAAACCGCTGAAACCGAGCTGGAGCCGTCTTTCAACGCACTTTATGGGTGTAGTGAAGCAACCACGAAGAGTGGTGGAAAGAGTGAATTCTTCATGGCATTGTGGGGGCATTGTCACGTAGGGTGAAGTACATGAAGAAAGGGCGCGCCGGTTGGGGCGACGGAAAAGTGACGCATCTGACGTCGGGAAGTGGTCGGCGACGCGGTCGAGCATGGGTGTTGACCGGTGCCGCCGCATCCGCGCTGACGGTCGGAGCGTTGATCATGTCGACCACGGTTGCTGCCGAAGATGTTGCCCAAGATGACGTTGCCCAAGATGAGGTCATAGTGGCATCGTCGGTGACGGCGCCGTCCGTCTCGGCATCGTCCAACTGCGTGGGTGCTGACGCCTGGTCGGCAACGTGGGTGGTCTCGTCGAATGCCGGCGACAGTGGTAGTTGGCAGTTGAACGGTGGTGCATTCCAGTCGACAGCGGCTGACTTCATTATCGAAGAGACACACTCCCTGAGTGATGCATCGGCAGCTCTATCGGCAACAGTGTCATTCGAGGGCGGCGCGCAAGCTCGTCCGGTCACAGCTAGCGCCGACCGTCCGTCGGCGTGCATCTCGGCCCCGCCTCCCCCCACACCTACACCTACACCAGACGTTGAGACTGAAGCGGTGAGCCGGCTGACCGCCGGCAACGACGCCGAGCCAGAGGCTCCCGTGCCATCGGTTGTGGCTTCCGTGAACTGCGCCGGCGCCGATGCCTGGTTGGCAACCTGGGTCATCTCGTCGAACGCCGGCGATGTTGGCAACTGGCAGTTGAACGACGGCGCCTTCCAGCCCACCGATTCTGATTTTGTCGTCGAAGAGACCCTCGGCATGGACGAGGCCTCGGCGTCACTCGCGGTCACGGTCTCCTTCCAGGGTGGCCCACAGGCGGTGGCCGTAACGTCGGCCGTCGATCGGCCGACGGAATGTATTTCTGCCCCGCCTCCACCAGAGCCTCCCGCTGAAACGGTCCCGGCAGTCGAAGTGTTCGCTCCTGTGGCCGTCGCATCACCAGCGGCTACTGCCTCGCCGACGCCAGAGTTGGCACAATCCCTGCCGGCCACCGGCAACGAAACGACGATCCTGGCCCTGCTGGCACTCGCCAGCCTGGGTGCTGGCATGCTGCTCATCGGAGCGAGTCGACGCAGCGCCACCAAATGAGACGAAATGAGACGAATGGGGTCTGACCCCGAGCGTCTCGTTCCGAGCGTCTCATTGTGACCGATGTCCGGTTGCGTGCTGACTGAGTGAGCGCTCACTCAGTTACGGTGCGGGGATGCCCGCAGCACAAACGACATCTCGGCGCGCGAGTGCGCTCCCGCCCGACGAACGTCGCGCAGCGATCATCGAGGCGGTTCGACCGCTTCTGATCGAGCACGGCGAATCGGTCACGACGCGCCAGATCGCCTGTGCTGCCGGTGTCGCCGAGGGCACGATCTTCACGGTGTTCGCGGACAAGGGTGAACTGCTTGATGCCGCTCTCGATGCTGCTCTCGACCCCGCTCCGCTCGATCAACTGCTCAGGGAGATCGACCCGACGCTTCCGTATAAAGGGCGCCTGATCGAAGCAACCGAGTTGATGCAACAGCGCATCGTCGAGGTCTGGAGGCTCATCTCCAGCCTCGAGAGTGTGCGAAAAGACAAGGCCCGGCGCTCGATGACCGACAGCGTCGGTCTCGCGGAAATCTTCGCATCAGAGCCCGGCCGGTTCCGTCTCGAACCTGCTGCGGCGGCACGAACGTTGCGGGCCCTGACCCTGGCCCTGACGCATCCGATGCTTTCCAGCGAACGAGTGAGCGCGGAGGAGATAGTGGCGACGGTCCTCCACGGCATCGAGGCACCGGATGCCACCGGGAGCGAACGATGAAGCTCTGGCAACTCCTCAAGAGCCACCTCGGGCCGTATCGCAACGTGTTGGTGCTTGTTGTCGTTCTGCAGGCGATCCAGACCTTTGCCGCACTCACCTTGCCGACGCTGAACGCAAACCTGATCAACAACGGCGTGTTGGTCGGTGACAACGCCTACATCTGGCGTATGGGTGCGATCATGTTCGGCTTCACATTGGTTCAGATCACGTTCGCCACCGGTGCAGTGTGGTTCGGGGCCCGAGCAGCAATGGGCTTTGGGCGCGACGTCCGGCGCGATCTCTTCCACACCGTGACGGATTTCTCCGCGCGGGAAGTCGGTGATTTTGGAGCCCCATCATTGATTACCCGCGTGACGAATGATGTCCAGCAGGTTCAGCAACTCGTTGTCCTGGCGACGACGATGATGATCGCCGCGCCGCTGACGATGGTCATCGGCATCTTCATGGCTGTTCGCGAAGACGCCGGGCTGTCGATCGTTCTGGTTGTCGCGATGCCCGCGGCGGTTCTGATACTGGGCTCAGTTGTTGTTCGCATGGTGCCAGCGTTCAGGCTGATGCAGCTTCGCGTCGATCGGGTCAACGCTGTGCTGCGCGAGCAGATCACCGGCATCCGCGTCGTGCGCGCCTTCGTCCGCGAGCCGCAAGAAGCTGAGCGGTTCGCCGAAGCGAATGGAGAGCTGACCGAAACATCGCTCAGGACTGGCCGACTGATGGCGGTCATGTTCCCGACGATGTCATTGATCATCAACATCGCCAGCATTGCGGTGCTCTGGATCGGTGCTGACCGAATCGGGGCGGGCCAGATGCAGATCGGGTCGCTCATTGCCTACCTCACCTACCTCATCCAGATTCTGATGGCGGTGATCATGGCCACGTTCCTGGTGTCGATGATTCCGAGGGCTTCGGTAGCCGGCGACCGCATCACCGAGGTACTCGACACCGAGTCGTCCGTACAGCCCCCTGCCGATCCGATCACCGAAGTCACCGAGCACGGCACACTCGAGTTCCGAGACGTCGGCTTCTGTTATCCGCGCGCTGAACACGCAGTACTGAGCGACATTTCGTTCCGCATCGAGGCGGGCCAGACCACGGCGATCATTGGTAGCACCGGCGCCGGTAAGACGACCCTGGTCAGCCTCGTCTCGCGTCTTTTCGACGCCACCAGTGGCACTGTGCTCGTCGATGGAGTCGACGTTCGCAAGCTCGATCCGGACCTGTTGTGGAGCAAGGTCGGTCTGGTTCCGCAGAAGCCGTTCCTCTTCTCCGGCACGGTTGCCTCCAACCTGCGTTTCGGTCGACCCGATGCAACCGAGGCGGAGCTGTGGCAGGCCCTCGAGATCGCTCAGGCCTCCGGTTTCGTGCAGGCGATGCCCGACGGGATCAACAGCGAGATCACCCAGGGCGGTACCAACGTGTCAGGCGGGCAGCGGCAACGGCTGTCGATCGCGAGGGCGCTCGTCGTGCAGCCTGAGATCTTCGTCTTCGACGACTCGTTCTCGGCGCTCGACCTCGCAACTGACGGCCGCTTGCGGGCAGCACTCGCCCCACATACTTCAGATTCGGCGACGCTGATCGTCGCCCAGCGCGTCTCGACGATCGCTGGTGCCGATGACATTCTCGTCATCGAAGACGGCGAGATCGTCGGGCGTGGCACACATGTCCAGCTCATCGAAGAATGCCCGACCTACGCCGAGATCGTCGAATCGCAGCTCGGACAAGGAGCGGCGGCATGAGCAACAACGGAGATCAGGCAGATGAGACGGAGGGGTCTGACCCCACCGTCTCATCTTCCACCGTCTCATCTGGCGGTGCGGAGACCGCCGACAAGGAACTTCTCGCCACGACGGGAACTGAGGCGCGTCGCGCGAGCTTCGGACCCGGCGGCGGGGCGGGGATGCCCGCCGAGCGGAGCGACAACTTCGGCGACACGATACGCCGTCTCGGTGAACTGCTGGGCAAGGAGAAGCCACGGCTCTTCGGAGTGTTCGCTCTGGTTGTCAGCAGCGTCACGCTTGTTGTCATCGGGCCGCGCCTGCTCGGCGAGGCGACCGACACCATCGTCAGCGGAGTCATGTCGCCCGAGGGAATCGACTTCGGCGAACTGCACCGGCAGCTCGCGTTTGTTGCGGCCATCTACCTCACTTCGTGGGTTTTCGCCTACTCGCAGGCGTACATTTTGGCCGGGGTCGTGCAGAGATCGATGTACGCGCTCCGCGAGGCGGTCGAACACAAGCTCAATCGTCTTCCACTCGGGTACATCGATGGTCAGCCTCGCGGCGACTTGTTGAGTCGCGTCACCAACGACATCGACAATCTGGCGCAAAGCCTGCAGCAGACGATCAGTCAGATCCTCACGTCGTTGCTCACGTTGATCGGTGTGACGGTGATGATGTTCACAATCTCGCCGATGCTTGCGGTGATCGCGCTGACAACCGTTCCTGCCTCCGTCTGGCTGATGAAGTTCATCGGCGGCAGGGCGCGTCCGCGTTTCATGTCGCAGTGGCGCCATACCGGTGACCTGAACGCGCAGGCCGAAGAAGTGTTCACCGGCCATGCGATCGTCAAGAGCTTCGGGCGGCAACGTGAGGTCGAAGAGCGTTTCAGCGACGACAACGACAAGTTGTACGAGGCGAGCTTCGCGGCCCAGTTCATGTCGAGCCTGATTCAGCCGGCGATGATGTTCATGGGCAATATCCAGTACATCTTGATTGCCGTTGTCGGCGGGCTGCAGATCTCGAGCGGTGCGATAAGCATCGGCGACATGCAGGCGATGATTCAATATGCACGCCAGTTCTCGCAGCCCCTGACTCATCTGGCATCGATGGCGGCCACATTCCAGTCGGGAATCGCCTCACTCGAGCGCGTACTGGAGCTACTCGATGCTCCGGAACAGAGCCCGGAACAGGCCGACACCGTCGACCCCGCTCCGGTTCGAGGTCGCATCGTCTTCGACGACGTGCACTTTTCGTACCTGTCGGATCAACCGCTGATCGAAGGGCTGAACGTTGTCGCCGAACCGGGTCAAACGGTGGCGATCGTGGGGCCGACCGGCGCCGGCAAGACCACGCTGGTCAATCTGATCATGCGCTTCTATGACCTCGATTCGGGCAGCATCAGTCTCGACGGTCGTGACATTTCGAGCTTCCCGCGTCACGAGTTGCGCTCGAAGGTCGGGATGGTTCTGCAGGACACCTGGCTGTTCGGTGGCACGATTCGCGAG
>Ga0209013_10005350_pt1 | contig 11074 bp, 5 predicted proteins | sample Cruoilmetagenom2_FD_187291 | JGI IMG/M metagenome (GOLD analysis project Ga0209013, IMG submission 187291) | Oil polluted marine microbial communities from Coal Oil Point, Santa Barbara, California, USA - Sample 2 (SPAdes) (version 2) | ecosystem: Environmental > Aquatic > Marine > Oil seeps ...
CCCCTGGCCAAGAGGCCGAAGGACATCATTCCGCTGGCCGAGGAGTTTTTGAAACGGCAGGGACCCGCGTCGGCCGTCATTACCGAGGACGCCCGCCACGCGCTGTTGTCGCTTCGTTACCGGCGGCGCAACGTCGCCGAGCTCCGCGAGGTGCTGGACCTCGCGGTGCGGATCGCCGACGGCCCCGAGATCCGCGCCGAGCACATCTTCGGCGGCGTCGGTGAGGACGCGGCCCCGCCCGGCATCGACATCACCGGCACGCCGCTGGTCAAACGTCTGTTGCGGCGCCCCGCCATTCCGCTCGCGCGGGCGGCCGCGCTGGCCGGTTTCGCGGCGGTGATCGTGCTCTGCCTCGGCTATTCCTCGACCGTGGCCGGCCGAGCTGCCAACACCGCCATCTGGTCGTTGTGGGAGCCGGTCGTCTTCGGCCTCTTTCTCATCGTCGGGCCGGTGTGGTGCACGGTCTGTCCCCTCTCCACCGGCGCCCGACTTGCCAAGAAGTTCGGCTGGCCCGAGCAGTCGCCGCCGCCCTGGATCATTCGTCACGGCCCGTGGTTGGCAATCGTCGGATTCGCCCTCATCGTGTGGGTGGAGCGGGTCTTCAAGTCGACCGCCAATCCGGTGGCATCGGGGCTCTTGCTTCTGTCGCTGGTCGCTGCGTCCGTGACCCTGGGTCTGCTCTACAAACGCGAGGTCTGGTGCCGACACCTGTGCCCGTTGGGCCGGTTGGCGACCGTGCTGGCGCCCGCCTCGCCGCTGCAGATCATCGCCAAACCATCCGTCTGCGCCTCGTCGTGCACAACCCATGAGTGCTACAAGGGAACCTCGAAGATCCATGGCTGCACCGTATTCCACCACCCACTCGAGGGTAAGGATGCCTATCGCTGCAAGCTGTGCCTCGACTGCCTCCAGTCGTGCCCGCACCACTCGGCGAACCTCCAAGTGCGGCCGCCGTTGATGGCATTGTGGCGCCTCGATTCGAGCGCCAGGGACCTCGCCATGTTCGCCGTCACCGTTACCCTTCTGGCTCTAGGCCTGGTGGCCGCACGGTCGTTCGCGATCCTGGACGACCCAATCCACTTCACAATTCTCTGCGTCGTTGTCCTGGTGGCGGGAATCGCCCTTCACCATGCTGTGATGGCGCTCGCCGCCACCGACCGCCGGATGGCCATCATGATCCGCCTCGCGGTGGCCCTCATGATCCTGGGCTGGGCCGCGTTGATGACCAACCAGCTCGCCAACATCGCCATCCTCGACCAGGCCCGGGTCGCTCTCAGCCCTCCCCAGTGGCTGCCCGGGTGGCCGGCTACGGACTTCAGCCTGCTGACCGCTCTTCAGATCCTGACCGTACTGATCGGGCTCGCCCTCGCCCTGACCTCCCTCTCCCAGGTCAACTTCAGGGGTACTTCGTTCTGGACGCGCTTTGGCCGCCACGTCGCGCCGCTGGTCTTCGTGGGTTACGCCGTTGCGGTGATTGCGATGCTCTTCGCCTGATCGCTCAATTGTCGCCAACCGCCGGCGGAACTTGTTTCCACGAATGCTGCACCCGGCGTCCACGGATCGTTCGCGCTTGACACCGGGTGTTTTTGCGATACAATCTCAACCATCGTTGTGCTAGACCAAAACCGTGATAGGGTTTCCCCATCTTTTAGTCAGAGGTGTCCGAAGAATGGACTGTTGGAGACACCGAGTTCGACACGCGCGTCTGGGATGAGACTGGGGAGATCTATGAACCCTCGACAGGAAAGGAGTCGTCCTATGTTCAAGAACCGTTCATTCGTGTATCTGGTGGTCATTATTCTCGCCGCCGGAGGCTCGGCGTTCGCCGACAAACCTGGAGACGGTGGCAACCCGGGAAGCGGCATCGCGCCGTTCGTCTACGTGGCCAACACCGACGGCGAGCAGATCCTCGAGGTCGACTGGACCGGCACCGCCACGAGTATCTACTCGGAGGCCGGATCCACCTACGAAGACATCGTGGTAGGCCCGGCGGGCTTTCTGTATGCGTGCGATCCTGGCAATGGGGTCATCAAGAAAATAAATCCGGCCGATTTCACTGCTGTTACGATCCACGATGGAACCGTGGCGCCCTGGGAACCCCAGTGTGGCTGGTTCACAGCTAACGGCGACCTGCTGGTGACCGACAGGGTTGCGGGCTCGGGGGTTTGGAAATTCGAGGGCGGTGCCAGTCCAGCCCTTCCATTTCTCGATCTTGGCCCGGACTTCCGGGGCGAGGGCCTCACCCAGGCCGCGAACGGCGATCTCCTGATCGTCAATCGTGGGCAGGGCACGATCGAGCAGCTGCCGCTCGATCCGCAGAGCGGGATCTTCGAATTCGGAAATCTCGGAACATTGATCTCCGGTTTGACCGAGCCCGTCGGCATCGCCCGGGCGAATTTCGGCGGCGAAATCTTCGTCGCCGAGGCGGGCGGCGTGTACCGGTATGACGCCTCCGGCGGTCCGGGCACACTGTGCGGCGCGTTCGGCCGAAAGGACCGCCCGTTCTTCCTCGAGGCCGCCCCCGACGATTTCCTTTATGTCGCCACCACCTCGAACAATGACGGCAAGCTGTGGGAGATCGACGCCGACACCTGCTCCACAATCCTGATCCAGCAGTTCGACAAGAAGGACTGGGTGGCCTCCTTCACCGGCATCGCCTTGCCCTACAGCAACGACTATGCAAAACCCCCTCGGGACTTCAACGGCGACCCGGAAGTCTTCGGCTTCGGCGATCATGCCTATCAGCTCCAGCTCCTCGCGGGCACCCTGGACGATCCGCCGTGCGAGGTGACCGTCACCGCCATGGAGACCCCACCGTGGTGCATGGCAGCGGTGCTCACAGGCATCCCCGACCTCAACGACCCGTTGGATCCCGTCGATGCCCACGTGGTGATCTACGCCGGCGAGAACGGCCGCGGTTGGGTCTACGACGTGGCGGGGAGCTGCCCGGCGTCGATGGACGCGCTCTACGAGCACGCAATCTCCAACTTCCCACCGAGGTACATGTCCAACCCACGCATCGTGGTGTGCGAGTCCGGCGACATCTGCGGCGCGCCGACCGGCTGCGAGGTCATCGATCTCAACTCGTACTTCCCATTCGACGGCATCATCGAGGGTGACGGGTTCACCGGAGGGGTCCGTCCCGCATTCTCGCAGTACTTCCTGATCGACGTGGCTCTCAAGGCGGGAACCGGGGACGGCGAGATGTGCGCCTTCGAGCCGCCGATGTTCGACGTCGAGGACATCGACGATCCGAATTTGCCAACCTTTAGCACCACCGAGACGGTGCCGCTCAAGTTCCGCGTTGCGGACGCCGTACTGGGAAGCTGTGAAGCAGGAGGGCCGTACCTCGAAAACGCCCAGATCCTGATGTCGATGGCGCGGGTCCGCGATAACTTCGGCACCCAGGTGTTCGAGCCCGTCCAGGTGCAGTCCGCCGGCGGCTCGCAACTGGAGAACCCGGCGATCTTCGGCAACCCGGCCAACCCGAACCAGTACTACCACTACAACGCCAAATTCACCGGCTACGAGCCCGGGATCTACCAGATGGTGCTGGTTGCGCTGACCGACAACTTCGAGTACGAGGTGCGGTACTTCCGTGTGGTGAACTGAGACCGCGCCGATATCACCTGAGACTCGAGAGCGGGCCGATCGGGCCCGCTCTTTTTTTATGGGGACACAGTGATGTGCTTGAGATCCGTGCGCTCGAGAACCGCATCGGTGCCGGACTCGGTACGGATCTCCTCGAGGTACTCGGCGGCCTTCGCGGCGTGGCGGGCCGCGTCGTCTCCGTTGCCCGCCGAGTCGAGGGTCTCGGCCAGCAGGTGGTGGGCCATCGCGATCAGATCGGTCGCGCCGACCTCCTCCACGGCGCGGAGGGCCCGGCGCAGCTGGGTCTCGGTTCGATCGAGGTCCCCGGTCGCCGCCAGCGACTGACCCAGGAGAAGCTCGGATCTTGCCACCAGGTACTTGACCCCTCGGCTCTGGGCATCCTCGACAAGCCGCTCGACGACCGGAGCGGCCGCTGCCGGGCTTCCCGACTCCACCTCGCAGCCGGCGAGGTTGGTCTCAATTGTCAGAATCAGGTACGGATCGCCGGCGACCGCGGCCGCACCGGCCGCCTCCGCATACCGTGCTCGGGCCGCGGAGGGATCTCCCGCCAACAGGAGCCGGTCCCCTACAGCGTTCATGGTGAGGGCAGCCAGCCAAGGGTCATCGAGATCACGCGTCCTCTGGGACGCTTCGTCGAGAATCGTGGCCGCCTCCTCAAACCGCCCAGCTCGACTCAGGGATCCACCCGCGACGACCAGCGCTTCGACAAACCAGCTACCGTCGTCCCCGAGTCGGCGGAGGATTTCCAGCGCTTCTTCGGCCGAGTCCAGCGCCGCGCCATACCGGCCCTGGTATTCAAACACGCGTCCCAGGCTGAAGGACTCGAGGGCGGCGCCTCGCTCGTCGGCCGCCGCGCGCCTGTTTTCGAGCGCTCGCACGTAGTGGTCGATCGCCCGCTCGTACCGGCCGAGCGCAGTGTAGGTTTCGGCGAGATTGTGGAGGCCTTCGGCGGTCTCGTTCGGATCCTCGAACTTCTCACGGATCTCAAGCGCGCGCTGGAAGTAGACGAGGGCTTCGGAGTACTCGCCTCTCAGCCCGTAGATGGTGCCGATGTTGTTGAGGGACTGGACCTGGTTCCAGTCGTCGTTGGTCTCCATCTGGATTCTGAGCGCCTCACGGGTGTGCTGCAGCGCCAGATCGAGGTTGCCCTCGCCGCGCTCGACCTCTCCGAGACCCGTCAGCAGACGACCCACGCCCGCCTCGTCACCGATCTCGCGGCTGATCTCGATGCCCTCCCGGTAGCTTCTTCGCGCTTCCTCCGGGTTGCCCGAGGCCGCCTCGATATATGCGATCTCGGAGAGGCTCGAGGCCATGCCTCGTTGGTCTCCGATTTCTGACTTGATCGCCAACGACTGCCGGTAGCTGTCCAGCGCTTCCTGCGGTCGTCCCAGGTAGCGGTAGGCGATGCCGATGGCCTGTAGTGTGTTGGCCCGCGCCTCCTTGTTGTCGACCTGAATGGCCAGGCTGAGCGCCTGGTTGAGCGGCGCCAGCGAGCCCTGGATATCTCCGCTCTTGATCAGCACCCGCCCCATGGCAAGCTGGGCGGTGACGTTTTGGGGATCCAGATCGAGGGTGGTCTGAAGGTGCTCGCGCGCCAGATCGAAGGACCCGGCCTGCTCGTAGAGAACGGCAAGCTCGTAGTTGAGCCCGGTGTCGGTGGGACGGCTACGGAGAAGGTTCTCGTAGGCGTCGATCCCGGCTTCGAAGTCGTTCTCCACGCGGGCGCTCTCGGCGAGAATCAGGTACCGCTCCTGCGAGGGCAGGTTGTCACTCAACTCCACGGCGTGACGCGACGACTCCTCTGCCTTCTGGCCGCGGCCCAGATTGTCATACGCCTGCCCCAACTTTGAGTAAGCGAGCGCGAAGCTGGGATCCCCCTCGACGGCAATCTCGAAGCTCTTGACGGCCTCCAGGTTGTTGCCCTGCCGCATGAGCTCGAGCCCCTCGTTGTAGTGGCGCAGCGCAACAACTGAGCTCGCGGAAGGTATGAAGGCCTGCTCCTCGAGCTCCTTGACGGCTTTTCCGGAGAGCGCCAGGTTGTCCCGCACCCCCTGCGCAAGCTCCTGGACGGCCCTCAGCAGCTGCTGTTCGTCGGCCGCCTCCGCCTTGAGGCTCGTGGTCTCGTGACGCTCGAAGTCGCGGATGGTGGCATCGATCCGGATCTGCTCACCGAGCTTGAGGAACTGTCCCCAAACGACGGTATCGGCATTGGCGAACTCGGCGATCCGACGCAGCGTCACTTCCTCGATCGGCGTATCAGCAGCGATGCGGAGGTCTTTCAGGACCTGATGCAGTCGATCCGACGATACGGTTCGCAGGCTCGCCGTCTGCCCCACGTCGGTGCGCAACATCTCGGCGAGACCCGGCCCCAACCAACTCAGCTCGGGGTCGCCCGATGCGTTTTGGAACGGCAGAATCGCGAGCGATACGACCTCGGTCGGCGCCGCTGCCGGAACGCCCTCACCTTCAGAAGACGGGGCGAACGACCGAAACAGAATGACGCCGGCAACCACCACGGCCACCACAGCCGCTGCGGCTGCCCCGACGGTCGCGAATCGGACCCGCTTGCGTGCCACAGTAGTGGAGGGGAGCATTCCCCGCATCGTCGGTCCGATGGTCATGTGGGTCGAGCCGCCTCGCAACACCGACAGATCCTGCAGGACCTCGCGAGCCGACTGATACCGCTTGTGAATCGGGATCTCAAGACAGCGACCGACAACGTCCCCCAGGAAACCTGGCAGGTCGGGGTCGAGGTCGCGAATCGGCGCCGCTCGTTTCTGGGTACGAGTGTACATCGCGGCCATCGGAGTTTCGCCCTTATATGGCAGCTCCCCGGTCAAGAGCTGGTAGAAGATGATTCCGAGCGCGAAAAGGTCAGAGCGCGAATCGACCGACTCGCCTTTCACCTGCTCCGGTGACATGTAGTCGGGGGTTCCGAGGAGCGACCCGGTCTGGGTCATCCCCGAGTGCTCGAGCGACCTCGCGATGCCGAAGTCCATCACCACGACCCGGCCGTCCGGCACGATCATGATGTTGGCCGGTTTTAGGTCCCGGTGGACGACGCCCTGCTGATGGGCGGCGTCGAGGGCGAGGCAGACCTGCTCGATGATCTCCATCGCCTCCTCGGCCGGCAGCGCCCCGCGCTCTTTGAGCACTCCGTGCAGGTCCGTCCCCTCGACGAACTCCATCGAGATAAACCGGGTGTCATCCGCCTGACCGATGTCGAAGATCCGCACGACGTTTCGGTGGGTCACCTCGCGGGAGAGGATGATCTCCTGTTTGAATCGCTGCAGAACGTTCGGGTCATCCGCCAGGTGAGGACGGATGACCTTGAGGGCCACCACGCGATCGAGCTCCAGATCGCTCGCTTTGTACACCGACCCCATGCCGCCGAAACCGAGCAGCTCTTCAATCCGATACCGATCACCTAGAACCGTGCCCGGTTCCAGCGTGCCGGGAGAGGCCATTGCCTCGAACACCGAGGCCTCGCGCGGGCTCTCCGGCGGCCCCTGGTCGGTCGAATCCCCTGGCGGGGAATCGATGGTCTCCGAATCGACCAGGGTCCCCGAATAGACCAGCGTACCGGACAGCCACTGCCCTTCGCCGACCGGCCGGCCGCATCCAGAGCACGAGTCAGCCCCCGGCGGGTTCTCCGCCCGGCAGAATGGGCACTCCAGGATCTCACTGTTCACGGGTGGTTCATCCTTCATGGGCGTGGCGCAAGTCTAACCCGTATTTCTTACCACGTCGCGTCGCGAGGCCCGCGAGATGTCGTGAGATGTGGCGTTTTCGACCTGAGGGGCGCGGAGTCGTACTCGACAGTACGTCGAGCACCCCGACGGGAGAAAATGCCGCAGATTGCGGCATATCGCGGGCCGCAGCAGCGACGCGGTGAGAAATGCGGGTCAGCATCAGGATCTCGGAATCACCGTCATATCCAACCATGAAGGCGTGCCAGGAGGAGGACCGCGAGGGTCTTACCGTCGTGGATGCGGCCGTCACGGCAAGCCGCCAGCACCTCGTCGATTGTCATGGTCACGATCTCGATCTCCTCGTCCGGATCGGGCCTCGCATCGGGGGCGGGCTCGAGCCCGGTGGCCACGAATGCGTGCAGGACCTCGTCGGAAAACCCAGGGGTGGTGAAGAAAGAGCCCAGCTCGTGGATCTCGCCGGCGCGCCACCCGGTCTCCTCGGCGAGCTCGCGCCGTGCACACTCGCCCGGTTGCTCACCAGGATCGAGCTTGCCCGCCGGCAGCTCAATCAGGATTTCGTCCGGAGGATAGCGGTACTGCCGGACCAGCTCGACGCGGCCGTTCTCATGCAGCGGCAACACCACCACGGCGCCCTTGTGACGGACGACCTCGCGCAGTGCCTCGTTGCCGCTCGGCATCCGCACCCGGTCCACCTCGAGATCGAGGATCCGACCCTTGTAGACGCGCTGGCCGCCGATCCTTTCCTCTCGCAGTCGGTCGTCTTCGTCCATCTCTACCGCTCAACAGTAGCGCTCGAGCAAACCCGTCCGTTCGTTGAACTCGGTGATGCGCTCGTCCCACTCCTCCCAGGCGTGGAAGTGGGTGGTCCAGTAATCGTCGTCGTACCACTGGGCGTCGAGCTCCTCGACCGTCTTCCCCTGCTGTTCGACCCAGGTGAAGTACTTGAGGTTGTGGATTCGCTTGCGATCCCAATAACCGAGCTCGAGCATGTGGTCGATGCCGGCGCCGAGAAGATACCGCTCGTGGTCGACCGCCGCCGCCGTCGCCGAATAGGGGCCGTGGAGCTCGCGCTCCTCGGTGAGCCGCGAGCCGTAGAGCTCCATCGAATCGGTGGCGACCGTGAAGAGCATGTCCTTCGGCCCCATTTCGAAGAAGCGCGCGGTCTTGATCGCGGTCAGCAAATTGGCGATCGAGGAGATACCGAGAAGTTCGAGGCGGTCGACGAGACCGGGATCGACACCGCTCCCCTTCAGGTGGGCGCGTCCATCGGGCTCGTTGAAGAGCCGCAGGAGGCGCATGCAGGCCTCGTCGTCGATGCCTGCCGCCACATCGGTGGTCTTTATGTTGTGGATCCACGGCACGTGTTTGTCGCCGATGCCCTCGATGCGATGAGAGCCGTAACCACCGAGAGTCAGGGTCGGACACTGGAGAGCCTCGGCCGCCACGACCTTGGCGAGTGGGAAGACCTCGCGCAGGTACTCGGCGCACCCGAGGGTGCCGGCCGATCCCTGGGTCAGACAGACCCCGGCGAAACGAGAGCCCGCCTGCCGCTCGGACTCGAAGACCTCCTCCATCGCCCTCCCGGTACAGACGTAGTGCCAGATGGCGTTGCCGAACTCGGCGAACTGGTTGAGGACCACGATCTCGTCAGGCCGCTCGGCCACCAGCTTCTTGGTCTTGTCGTAAATCTCCTTGACGTTGGACTCCGACCCCGGCGTCGCGTAGATCTCGGAACCCACCTCCTCGAGCCATTCGAAGCGCTCCCGCGACATCCCCTCGGGCAGGACGGCGATCGAAGGACAGGCCAGCAGATGGGCGTCATAGGCGCCGCCGCGGCAGTAGTTGCCGGTTGAGGGCCAGAGAGCCTTCTGAGTCGTCGGGTCGAAGGTGCCGTGCACCAGCTTTTCAACCAACGGGCCGAAGGTCGCCCCCACCTTGTGGGCGCCGGTCGGGAAGAACTTGCCGACCAGCATCAGGATCCTCGCGTCGACCCCGGTCAGCTCCGACGGCAGCTCGATGAAGTTGACACCGTCGAAACCGCCGCCCGACGCCACCGGCTCGTTCTTCCAGGTGATGCGGAAGAGGTTGCGCGGGTTGAGATCCCACAGACCGATGTCTCGGAGCTCTATGCGGATGCCTTCGGGAACAAGCATCGGGTCAGCCATCTCGCGGTAGGTCGGGATGATGATGTTGCGCTCGCGGCAGCGCTGAACTGTGTTTTCGAGGACCTCTTCGGGCTTTTTCATCGAGCCGGTTCCTTTCCATGGTGACCATCGGTTGACGGTCGGACTATAGTACACGGTGGCTTAGCCTGGGCTAGGCAGATGGAGGCATCATGACCCGAGGTTCAGAAGCGCTCGAAGCAGCACAACACTACGAGGAACGCATTGTCAGGTTCCTGAGAGATCTCATCGCCATCCCCGCCGAGAGCGGGCAGGAGGCGGAACGGTGCGAGCGGGTGCACCGTGAGTACGAGTCGCTCGGCTTTGACGAGGTCTTCTTCGACGGTCTCGGCACCGTCGTCGCGCGGATCGGTACCGGGGACCTCAAGATCCTCATGGACGGCCACATCGACTGCGTCGGCGTCGGCGACCCGGCCTCCTGGGACTACGACCCCTTTGCGGGCAAGCTCGAGGCCGGTGAGATCTGGGGGCGCGGCGCGGTCGACGAGCTGCCGGCCATCGCCGGCATGGCCTACGGCGCGAAGATCCTTGCCGAGCGGGGCGTGCCCGAGGGCGTCAGCATCTACCTCACCGCCTCGGTGATGGAGGAGGACTGCGACGGCTACTGCATGCGCCATCTAATCGAGACCGAGGGCATCCGGCCCGATGCGGTGGTGCTCGGCGAGCCCACCGATCTCGCGGTCTTCCGCGGCCACCGCGGGCGCATGGAGGCGACCATCACCACCCACGGGGTCTCCGCCCACGGCGCGCACGCCGCCCGCGGGGTCAACGCGCTGTATAAGATGGCGCCGATCATCTTGGACATCGAAAAGCTCAACGGCAAGCTGGCCGACGATGAGTTCCTCGGCAAAGGGTCGATCATCGTCTCCTCGATCGAGTGCACGACGCCGTCGCTCAACGCGGTCCCCGACTCCGCCCGCATCTTTATCGACCGGAGGCTCACCATCGGCGAGACCCTGGAGACGGCGATGGCCGAGCTCGAGAGCCTCCCCCACCTCGGCGACGCCGAGGTCGAGCTCCTGACCTACGACGCGGTGAGCTGGCGCGGAACCAGGGCCCAACAGGAGAAGTACTTCCCGACCTGGGTCCTCGACGAGGACCACCCACTGGTGCAGGGGGTCGCGGAGGCCGCCACCGAGGTCCTCGGTGAACGGCCCGAGATCTCGCGCTGGCACTTCTCGACCAACGGCGTCGCCACCATGGGCGTCTTTTCCATCCCGTCGGTAGGCTTCGCCCCCGGCCGAGAGGAGCTCGCCCACACCACCGAGGAGCATGTGAAGATCGAGGACCTCGTGACGGCAACGGCCGTCTATAGTTTGATTCCGGAGTTCGTCGCTGCAGACAAATGAATCGTTTGTTCTTTTTTTCGGCTCGGAATCCGGGGGTACCATAATCCAAGCGGGCAACTGTCTCCGCCCGGATTCCGAGCCGAAAAAAAGAAAACAGGGAGTGCTTGATGACTACTGAGCTCAAAGGTAGAGATTTCATAACAACGCAGGATTGGTCGGTGGAGGAGCTGAACGCGCTCTTTGATCTCGCTGCCTCGCTCAAGGCGAAGCGGGCGGC
>Ga0209013_10005351_pt1 | contig 11073 bp, 9 predicted proteins | sample Cruoilmetagenom2_FD_187291 | JGI IMG/M metagenome (GOLD analysis project Ga0209013, IMG submission 187291) | Oil polluted marine microbial communities from Coal Oil Point, Santa Barbara, California, USA - Sample 2 (SPAdes) (version 2) | ecosystem: Environmental > Aquatic > Marine > Oil seeps ...
CTAGTATTTATTTTGCCGGTGTGGCGGAATTGGCAGACGCGCGGGACTCAAAATCCCGTATCCTCTGGATGTGCCGGTTCGACCCCGGCCACCGGTATCAGAAACAATGGAGAACCCTTGATATATCAAGGGTTCTTTTTTTGTGTGTAGAAAATCTGTAGAAAATTTTTAAAATTGTAGTCAATTTAAATTTAATTTTAAGTTATAATTAACTTAAACTATATTTTGATATGAGGTGACTTGATTTGGCAAAAAAGAAAAAAGAAAGTAATAGATCTAAAGAGTTTGTAGTTTTGCATAGAAATATAAAAGACTATGAAATTTTTGATTTAAGAAGTAATAGACCTGTATGTTATAAAGAAAGTAAATTTGATCTTAATGCTGCTAGTATGGTGATACAAGAAATAGATACCTTTGAATTTTCTGGACAACCAAAGCGTAGTCCCAATACTTTTGAATTTTTCGCACCAAATAATATAGCTTTACTGTTATCTATAATGCAAAAGTCGATTGATAGAGCTAAAGAAATCTATTTAGTTCATTTAAACCCAGATAAATTTAATCACTCTTTTGAAAATGAAAAGGTAAACAAAAAAGAAAAGTTATACTCAAATTCTAAAATTTTATATGATTATATAGAACAGATTCAATCTGCAATTGTTTTCGGATACACTGCACTTGAAGCATTTACAAATTTAAGTATTCCAAATGGTTATATTTATACATCTGAGAAGAATGGTAAAGGAATTCAAGAAGTGTTAGATAAAGACGCTATTGAAAGATGGTTATCTCTTAAGATAAAAATTTCAAATGTTTTACAAGAAGTATATGGAACAAAGGGGTTAACTAAGTTACCTGTATGGTCAAAATTTTTGAAGTTTGAAGAAATGAGACATGATATTATTCACCAAAAATCAATTCAAGAAACAGATTTTTATAAACTTTATCTACATAGAAATATTTTTGATGTATGTTCTTCTCCAATCGTCATTATACAGTATTTTTATGATAGCCTTGAGAAAAAGAATTCTACTAACCCTATTTGGCCATGGATAATTAATAGGGAAAAAACTTTTCCAATTTCATATGACTATCAATCTGATAATTTTGAGGTAATAGGGAATATTTACGAAGGTAGAAAAAAATAGAGCATTCCGTATTAGAATGCTCTCTAATATTTAGTTATACAATTGCATGGTAATATTATTTATTTTTAGTCTATTTTTTTCGCGCATCTCTTTTATTACATGTATATAAACTCTGCTAGTTACTAAGGTATCTTTATGACCTAAGATTTCAGATACAACTGCTAAGTCTACCCCTTGATAAATGAGGATACTACCAAAAGTATGTCTAGCACCATGCATTGTGATTGAAGGGACAATGTCTAATTGTTTTAATGCACGTCTTAATGATTGATTTACAGCATTATTAGAGATAATTCCTTCGATGTAATGATAAAATACTTGATTGAGAGGATTAATAACTTTAAATTTTTCAAAAAGTTCCTGCTGATTTTCTTTAAAAGTTTTTAACATATTAGAAATAGAATCGTCTATATAAATTTTTCTACAAGAAGAGTAAGTTTTAACGTCTTTAAAACCGCTGTGAGTATGATAGTCATATGACTTATTAATATCTAATATATTGTTCTCTAAGTCGAGATCATTCCAGGTTAGACCTAGTAATTCACCATATCTAAGCCCCGTAGTAAATGCAAGGGTTATCATGTAATAGCTTGGATACTTAGGGTTTAGTTTATCTTTAAAGTATGTAATAACACGTTTGCTATCTTCATAGTTTAAAAATTTGTCTTCTTTGCGTTTAACATTATTAGTCCCTGAAATAACGGCATTATTAGTGAAATTATCTAATAAGAGTTTTTCTTCAACTGCATTTTTCACACATTGCCTGATATGATTATTAAATTTAGAAGTAGATTCTGGAGCATGTGTAGATGCATACTCATTAATTATTTTTTGATATGATTTTTTGTTTAAATCAGAAATTGAAATATGTTTAAAATAACCCTCAATAGAATTGAGGGTCGTAATGTATTTAGTGTAAGTTCTAGCTGACACAATTGGTTTTTTATAAATCTCTATCCATTCAGTAAAATAATCTGTAAATAGAATCTTACTATTTAGTGTATATCCTTTTTTGAGTAAGCTTTCTTTTTCAGCAGCAGCACTAAAAGCTTCTGCTTTAGTTCTAAATCCGGCTTTAGTAATTCGTTTGTAATTACCCGTTAGGGGGTCTTTAGTAGATATGATATATTCCCACGTTTTTCCACGTTTTTTAAAGCTAGCCACGTTATATGCACTCCTATCTTCAATCTTTATTGGTTTTTAATTTTGTATAACGGATAGGATAAGTTATCCAATCTTCACCTAACTTTTTCTTTCCAAAGTACTCTTTCTGGAAAATGATTTTCGATGCTTCCAATTCTAAATTTTCTTGATTGTATTGCACTGTTACTTTAGGTTTCTTTAAGTTCTTAGAGCTAAAGAAACGTTTTTTGCCAATAAACTTTATTAAGTATTTTGGGTCATCTAAGTTTTTGGCAAAATATTTACTGATATATCGACCGCGGTTTTCTTTTGAATCGGCAATGACTTTTTTTATATTGATTGATCCAAACTTCCATAACTTTGATAATTCAGTGTAAGGGATTTTAGGAACTGAAAATAGCATTATGTGATAATGTATTGCGCCACGTTCTTGTAACTCCCAAACTGCTAAATACTTTATTGTCGCTTTTTTAGTTTTATATATTTTATAATTTAGCCGTTTTATAAACTTCATGAATTCATAATTGCAACTTTCTATATGTTGAACATTATCTCTAAATGTTAAAGTTAAAAAGCTGGTACGATTATCAAAGTTTACATCTATTAGACGTGAAATTTTCCAGCGTTCATTAAGATAGCGTTTTTTCATACGTTCAACTCGTTCTTTTTTCATTTCAGGAGTTGCATCGTTAAAAGTAATTCGTTCGGCTTTTTCATTAGTTAATGGATTTGTATAGTTGTAAGCAATGGGTTCACCATACTCATATATCTCAGTTATAGAAGATTGAATAATTTTAGTGTTATAAAAACGTGTACACATTATATTCAATCTCCAATTGTTAAATTCACTATAAATTTCTCGTTATGTTTGTGTATATAACAAGTTAACCGCTTCAGCTTCGCTTCAGCGTGACAATTATTTTCATGAAATGAGGGCTTTGCTAGACCATTCTATTTTTCTTCGTTGCTCGAAGAAATCTTCCTTCCATAAAAATAAATTGTACATGGAGGGATAGTTGAAGCAACTGCTAATTAGTTCTTCATACAGTACTTTGAATTTCCTTCTTCGATCAATATTTTTAAAGATTTCTCAAATTCTAGTCTTTCTAAATCTAAATAAGGTGTTTCATAAGCTCGTGGGGTGCTCCAATTTAATCCATCAATAAAAATTAGTCCTCTACCAGTTCCGGTCTCAACTGAAGGAAGCTCTTCCCAATCATCACCTAAGGTCATACGATAACCCGTTCTAGAAAGTTGACCCAAGCCTATGCGTAAACCCATCTGGTCACGAACAGACGTAGAAATAGCCTCAGCGTTAGGCTTTTGTGTGCTTAGTATTAGGAAAATACCTGATTGACGGCCTTTCATAATCAGCTGCTTTAAATAGGAATCTATTTCTTTAGCAATCTTTTTATCTTCTTCTATGGATGCAGCTACTTCATCATAAAAAATAACTATAGGTCGCAATTTAAAGTATTGATAGTTAACACCCATTTTGGAAGTTTCATTATTAAAATAAGTATCGTACCTTAGATTCATTTCATCATTTAAATTTCTAAGGACATTTGCTATTTGTGTAGGCGTATTCGCTACATAATTTTCGCCATTAGGAATGTAAAATTTGAGTGAAGATAAATCACTTCTTTTTGGATCTAATATATAAATTTCAGCAGATTGTTTTGCAAATTGTAGAATTAAGTAAAATAGCATGTATGTCTTGCCCGCAGAAGTTGCTCCTGCAACTAAAGCATGTGGAGTTTTTGAATAATCCCAAAATTTTTCGTTGTCTAGTTGAATTTTTCCAATATTAATAGGTATATCATTAATTTCATTTATATATAGTCGTTCAATCGACGTTAATAAGAATTCATATCGAGTATAATCTGGATTCATGGAGTTAATTTCCAGTAGATTTAATGAGAGTGCCGATTCTAAAAGATCAGAAAGTTCATTAATTTTTTTAGTATATGATGCGCCATATGCGTAGGCGTCAATGATTAATTTAGAGTTGGTGAAATAGAATATAAAAGTTAGAGATGAGGATACTTTTTCTGATTCACCTAGCTTTTCTGAAAAATAGAATCGATTAGTTTTAATAATATGAAATAATTTAGCTTTTGTTTTTTGCGCCATTGAAAATGAAATTTTACTTTTGTAATATATCCAAAACCAAAAGAATACCAAAAGAATAAAGGGAACGATATATAGGAATATTGGTATTTGATAATCGAAGGAATCTAATAAATTGGATTGGATTATTTTAAGACTCATAAATAATCCAAATGGAATAATGGATAAAAATAAGTATTCTATAACGCCTAACTTGTGTTTATATTTTACTTTATATTTTCTAGATTTTGATGTATGATTCAATATTGAAGACCTTCTTTCTAAAAACCTCATCAGAGCTGCAACTCTGACAAGGCTTATGTAATAGTTATTTAATGACATTAATAGCTTTTGCTTTGAATGACAATGCAACGCGATTGTTTTGAACATATGTGTTTGCTTGAAGGTCTTCTAATTTCACTACTAGTGTTTGTCCTTCAGAAATTTGATCTGGCTTAATTGTTGGATTAATCCCCTCGATTTTCACTGAAATTTTATCCCATGTGTATTCAGTAAGTACAAGACTATATTTATATCCAATAACTTCTCCTGTATCTACACTGTGTTCAAACTTTGTGTACGGTTCCGGTTTTTCAACCAACAACATTTTTTCTCCAAGCTTTGTTAAATCCAATAAGTTTTTAATAGTAATTGCCATTTAATTTTCCTCCTATAATTCTTTCATAATCTCAGGAAACCTTGTCTCTAGAAATTCAATTGTTTTTGAAGCAAGAAAATAATATTTCTCACCTTTATTTTTTGGATAGTGGATGAATGTTTCTAACTCATTTCGAAATTTATGATTACATAAAATACGCTCTGTGAATGTTTTTCTACCTATGCAGATGCGAGATAAAACATCATCCATACTTAACCAACGCCCCTTTTCACTTCCTTTTTTCAAATCTGTGTATTTCCCAACTTCTAAAATCATAAGGTTAGGTGGTAGTTGAATAGGAACTGTAATTTCAAATTGTTGCATAATATACCTCCTTTCTAATTTGGTTTGGTTACTAAATTACATAAAAGGTTTTGTTTATTGATTTTCAATTCCAAACACAACCTAATAGGATTATATGACAAAACATTTTGAATTGTAAAGAGTTATTTAAAAAAAAGCCTTTACATGATAAAATGAGATATAAATTAAGGACTATTTTGGAGGGAGAACAAAACCATTGGAACTAGATAAAAAGCAAATAGGTCTAAGAATTAGATCCATAAGAGAATCTTTTGGTTGGAAATTAGAAGACTTTGGTGAATTGGTTTTTGAAGCTTCTAAAGGAACGGTTAGCAATTGGGAAAACGGAGTGAATATCCCCAGTAAAAAAAGGTTAGAACGTATAGCGATTTTAGGAAAAACTGATGTTAATTGGATACTTCATGGAACATTAGATGAATATGTAAGAAGATTATTTTCTTATATGAAACCTCTTAAATTTTCGGATGAATTTTATGAAAAACTAGTGGGGAAATTAAGAGAAAACAAGATCAAATATGAAGATATAGAGGCGATTTTTCAAAGTGCATTGGAGATAAATCCTGATTTAAGAGATAATACACATTTTCATTATTTATTAAATAATTTGGGAACTTCTATTGAAAAAGTTAGTTATTATGATATTGAAGAAGATAAACATTTTAGACAAGTATACTTACCAATGCTATCTAGGTTATTTAAACAAGAAGAAGAAATAGATAATCCATATGATAAAAATAACGATCAAATTCTTAGAAGAATTATAGATCTTTTAGATAGATTAAATTATGATTCAAAAGCGAATCTAAATGAACTTATGACTGAGCTTTCATGGATATTAACAAAGAATATTTTTATTACAGATATAACTTATTTACCAACAAAATATGCTTCGTCAGGTGGATTTAATAAAACGGATGAAAATACAATGTTCGGGACACGAAGTATAGAAGAAGCAAAAGGGGACTATGTATTATTAAGGGAGAAAATTTTAAAAAGGATGGATAAAATCTTCCTTTCTAATGCTAATGATTTTTATAATAACAAAAAACGTTATTAAAATTGCTGAAATCTCAAATTATCAACTAAATAATTATTTGTACTTTTGATTATCTATTAATATGTACCGGGGGGGGGGGAGTCAGGCATGGTTACAGATAAATTTAAAAAACTTTCAACAATTACAGGAAGTTACTTGACTTATAATCAAATATCTCCTATTAATCCAAGTTTAGAAGAAATAATAGAAGATATTAGAAGTATTGGAATTGAAAAAGCATTAGCCATTATTTCCAAATTCACATTATATGACGAGGAGTTAAGAAAAAAACAAATTGAAGGAATAAAACATTTGTTATTAAATCCATTAGATGTGGAGAACATTGATTCTATTTATTTATTTGATTTTGTTAATCTTAATTATTCTATTAAAATGTTTTTAGCATATGGAGTTAAAAATCCTATCCGAATATTTAATAATGATTATAGTGACACTTCCAATGTTTTTTTTACTGTATTAAAGATTACGTCATTAATTAAGGATAAAGTAGATACAGAAGAAGAACTTCAAAAAACGATTCTAAAAACATGGCTTGTTAACAGAACTGAAGATATGGTTAGTATGATTTCACGTCAAAATGAAATTTATCAAAATATAGTAAGGGATTATGATAAAAATAAAGCAGAGTATATTGATATTCATGAAATTTTTGAAGAATATTATGGGTATTCTATAAAAGATTATATATCTGTATTGATACCAATATTTGCTCAATTATCCACGATAGACAAACAAACGCTTCTATCCAATGACCTTGTTGGTATTTCAGAAAAATCTTTTGAAGAGACTAATGTAAAAAAAATATATAAAACAGTTTTGGGGGATTTAACTACAAATATAGAAGATTTAAAAGAGTGGTCTTTAAAAACTTTGAATAATTTTTATGATGCAGAGGGACTAATCGTAAAACCTTTTTTTTATTACGATAACCACTATGTTATATTTAGTTTACCTTTCTTACAAGCAGCACTATTTGACGGTTTGTGGTTTAAACTGTTTAGATGTTGCGAGAAAAAAGGAAAGAATTTTGGAGGTTTTTTTGGAAGGTTATTTGAACAATATGTAACAAATCTTGTAGAAACATCAATATTTCTAGATTCGAAGTTACCTTATAAATTTATAAAAGAGTTTAAATTTGGATATGAAAATTTAGATTCATCGGATGCGTATATTAAAATTGGTAATTCATTAATAATTATAGAGGCTAAGGGAGGGAGAATAAGAAAAGAAACTAAGGTTGATGCAGATAGAAAAATGACTATTAGTGATTTTAATAAATATGCAATCAAGCCAATTTTGCAGGCAAATAACGCCTTCGAAAAAATTATTGCAATTGATCCTAATCATTTTGGAAAAGTGAAAAAAATATGTATACTTTCAGTTTCATTACAACGATTTCCAAAAATCCCTATATACGAGGATTATCTTAAAAAAAACATGAAAAAATTGAATTCAAAGGTAAAATATTATGATTACATAAGTATAGCTGATTTAGAAGTATTATGTAGTCATATTGAAAATCATGCTGATACAATCTTTAGATTTATTGAATTGAGAAATAATTATTCTCAATTCTTATCGTATGAACATTTCTATTGGTTTAGATATGGTTTAATCCCTAGACCTCAATTAATAAAATCTAATTTTAGTGAAAGCACAAAGTCTATTATATCCTATCTAAAACAAGATAATAATATGGTAAATAAAAAAAATAAAAAACTCGATTAGCACTACATAATTGTAAGTTGCTATCGGGTTTCTTAAATTTTATAGATTTAAATTTAAAATGTTTTCAGTAATTACACCATGTTCGTTCCAGGAATCTCTTATATCGTTTTTAAAGTTATTATAAACTTCTAAAATAAATTCTTGATCTTTAGTTTTAGCTTCAGTATTTTTTAAAATTTCATCAATTTGATTAACAGTTGTAAAATGATTAATGTTTTCCTCTGAAATAGAATATCTAACGTTAGTTCCTACAGATGTGCTGGTTATATCGTAAAGAAATCTAAATATATTATCTTCGTTAACTATCTCTTTTACATATTGTTTTATTATTGCGTCATCCTCTTTATATAAACTGTATAATCCCCAAATATTACTATGTGAATAAAAAGCATCATGATATAAGTTTAAGGATTGATTAATAATAGTGACCCCCATATTTTTATAAACTTCTAATAGTTTTTCTTCTCTACCGGCAATATTTTTTCCTTCTTTATCATGTTCGAACCAGTAAAGGATGCTTTTTATACTCTGTAGTCTGTTATAACTATTTTTAATAGATTCAAGGAAATTAACGTATTCTTTATCTGTAATTTTTTGAAGTAATTCCCAAATCACTATTTCTGTCCTACTTAGAGCATTTAGAGACATGAAACTCCTTAAATTGCTTACATTATCCAAGTAATTAAACAATGCTATAGTTAAATTATTAAGAGTATATTTTTTAAAATCCTCTACATACAGTTGTAGGCGTTCCATTAGTTCTTTATGGTAAGAATAATGTACTGAATTTAAGAGTTCGTTTAATAATGTTGCTATGCCATTTGGTGTTTGGTTAATATTGTCAACAAATCCATCAATCAATTTACCTATTTCTAAATAATCATTTGAACCTTGTGTAAAATACAGATCAAAATATTTGGCACTACATATTCTTTTGTTTTTTGCTATTTCAGAATAACTAGAATCAGAATAAATAATGTTTCCATCATACTCTAGGTCTTGATTTTCTGAGTATTTTTTTACATAAGGGAATATATCTTGTAATATTTCGATGTAATCTGAGTTTGACTCATCCATAAATAATTGAATAAAAAAAGCTTTGCCAGTAGTATTAAAGGACTGCTTATTAAAGGATATAGAATAGGTTTCAGTATCAGACATTTTGTCGTGAGATATAAAGTATATTCTATTTTTATAAATGGTCTCATATAGATTTAAGTTATTTAAACGAATATATTCGATTGAAAGTAAATCTCTTTTATTTAATCTATTAACTTCATTAAATGGAATAGTTAATACTGAATTTATAAATCTTTTGAAGTCCCTAATATCAGTAATTTGTTTAGAAAGAAAATTACTAAAAGACTTATAGTGTATAAGTTCTTTTTCTTTTTCTCCGTATGAGATAAGTATATTATTTATACATTTTACGATTAAATTATTCAATATAGATTTATCGATTTCTGGTACTCGAAGTTGCATTTGTATAACTTTCTTTAAATATTGATAGTCAATGTTAAGGTCATTTTCTAATATTTTTTTTACACGTTGATTATCAAAAGAAAGGACATAAATAACTCTTTCAAAATCAAACACATTGCCTATAAGTTTAAACAATAAAATTATATTTTCGCTTTCAGTTCTATCAATATTATCAATGAAAAAAATGACCTTTTTCCCAGATAGTTTTAGATAATCATTTATTCTATTTTTTGATGAATTAATAGTATCAGTACTTACAAATAGATTTTTGAGTAAAGAGGTATGCTTATTTCCAAAGATATCGATATATACAGATTCAATCATTTTCCTAGTCGTAAATGTACTAATCTTTAATCCGGACTTTTGTATTATAAAGTCAAACATACTGTAAAAAAGAGCTTCTTGATTTGAATATGACCATGGATCAAGTTCATCGATAATAATAATATTTTCATTATTATCTGTTAGTTTCTTTTTTACATTATTAATTATCGTTGTTTTGCCGCTTCCCCATTTACCTTCTAAACTTATAACAAAGCCTTTATCAGGGTTTGAATTTTGAATGGTACTATAGAGAAGATTTATAGTGCTGCTTCTCCTTAATAAATCATATTCAACATCTTTTTCGTCGACTAATATTGGCTTCCCTTTTTCAATTGAAAAATCGCCATCTTGAATTTTTTTTAAATCAATAATATTTGATTTATATTCAATGGAATTCTTACTGCGTTTGTTTAAATTAATTATCCTAGTGATTAAAAATATAATTATTAATATGACTAAAATTATTATTGTGTAGACCTTATATAATTCTAAAATTGAAAAGTAGACTAGAGTTCCAACATATATTATTAAGGAAAATAAAAATGTTAATGTTAATGCATCAATTATATTTATCGAAATGATTTTAATTGCATCGATCAAATGTAATTCTATTGCTAATAAGATTAAAAATAAGATTAGAGCAATAGAAATAATTATTGTAGTTTTGCTGTCAAATATGAATAAATATTTTGTGGGGAGATTCAATATATCTATAATTGTTAAGGCAGCAGTCAATATAATAGTATATTTCAAAATTTGAACAAAACTGTAATACTGCTTAAAGAAATGTAAATAAATTTTCAAAATTTTTCTCCTTTCTATCTTTACGTTTTTTGTGGGTATTTTTAGTTTAGCAAATAAAGTAATAATTGATATAGAGTTGTCGTTAATAATTTCAGATATTAAGTAATGTAGAAAATTTGTAGAAAATAAAAATAGAAACTCGATAAATCCATCCTCAACAATACGATTAAGACTGAATTTTTCTTATTTATATTAACGTATTCTTACCTCAAGACCCCGGCCACCGGTATAAAAGCAAAGAACCCTTGATATTTCAAGGGTTCTTTTTTTGGGAAAATGTAGATAACATAGTTGTA
>Ga0209013_10005352_pt1 | contig 11072 bp, 8 predicted proteins | sample Cruoilmetagenom2_FD_187291 | JGI IMG/M metagenome (GOLD analysis project Ga0209013, IMG submission 187291) | Oil polluted marine microbial communities from Coal Oil Point, Santa Barbara, California, USA - Sample 2 (SPAdes) (version 2) | ecosystem: Environmental > Aquatic > Marine > Oil seeps ...
GCTGAGTTTGAAAGGGGAAATTTGATAACGGATGCTCCTACAGAAGATTCGAGTGCAAGAAAAGGAACTAAAGTTTCCTTTACTCCGGATCTCAATATTTTTCCTCATTTTAAATACCGAAATGAATATGTAGTGAAAATGATCAAAAATTATGTCTACTTGAATACAGGGTTGACCATAATTTTTAACGGAGAAAAATATAGATCTGAAAATGGCTTACAAGATTTGTTGGACGAAAATATTGCTGATGAGTCCAAGCTTTTTCCAATTATTCATTTATTGGAAGATGATATTGAAATTGCATTAACATACAGTAAATCACAGTACAGTGAAGAATTCCATTCATTTGTCAACGGACAGCATACAACACAGGGAGGTACGCATCAAAATGCCTACAGAGAAGCTATTGTAAAAACCATACGTGAATTTTATGGCAAGAATTACGAATCTTCCGATATACGTAAATCCATTGTTACCGCGATCAGCATAAAAGTAATGGAACCTGTTTTTGAAAGCCAAACAAAAACCAAATTGGGATCAACCGAGATGGGTGGAGGTCTGCCAACCGTTAGAACTTTTATCCTTGATTTTGTAAAAAGAAGGCTGGATAATTATTTACATAGAAATCAGGAAGCTGCTGAAAGGATCCAACGAAAAATTTTACAAGCGGAAAAAGAGCGAAAAGAATTATCCGGAATTAGAAAAATTGCACGGGAACGTGCTAAAAAAGCAAATTTACACAATAAGAAATTACGTGATTGCAGAGTACATTTAAGCGATATGAAAAAAAGTGATCGCTTAGATAGTACTTTATTTATAACAGAAGGTGATTCGGCAAGTGGGTCTATTACCAAATCACGAAATGTAAATACTCAAGCTGTATTTAGTTTAAAAGGTAAACCCTTGAATTCATATGGGTTAAGTAAGAAAATTGTATATGAAAATGAAGAGTTCAACTTGCTCCAGGCCGCTTTGAATATTGAAGATGGTATCGAGAATTTGCGCTATAACAATATAGTTATTGCAACGGATGCCGATGTAGATGGTATGCATATCCGCTTATTGCTAATTACATTTTTCTTGCAGTTTTTCCCTGAAGTTATTAAAGAAGGGCATTTGTATATTCTGGAAACCCCTCTCTTCAGAGTAAGAGATAAAAAGGAAACTTTTTACTGCTATTCGGAATTTGAAAAAAAAGATGCAATAAAAAAGTTAAAAGGAAAACCAGAGATTACCAGATTTAAAGGTCTGGGAGAAATTTCACCAAATGAATTCACTCATTTTATTGGAAAAGATATTCGTTTAGACCCTGTAATGATGGATAGAGAAACCCCTGTTGATCAATTACTTGAATTTTACATGGGAAAAAACACCCCTGACAGACAAAAATTCATAATTAACAACTTAAAAGTCGAACTGGATCTCATTGAAGAGAATGTATAAAAAATATCTCCTTCGAAACAGAAAGGATTAAGCATGGAAGAAGAATTCGGAAATATTGATCAAGATAATAATCAAGATACCATCACAAAAATTACAGGAATGTATAAAGATTGGTTTCTGGATTATGCATCCTATGTGATCTTAGAACGTGCCGTACCGGGAATTGATGACGGGTTTAAACCGGTACAGCGTCGAATTATGCAGTCTATGAAAGATCTCGATGATGGTCGGTATAACAAAGTTGCAAATTTGGTTGGACATACTATGCAATATCACCCTCATGGAGATGCGAGTATTGCTGATGCCCTGGTGCAATTAGGGCAAAAAGAACTTTTGATAGATATGCAAGGAAACTGGGGGAATATCCTAACCGGTGACCGCGCGGCTGCTTCTCGTTATATTGAAGCTCGACTCTCCAAGTTTGCTTTATCCGTAGTTTTCAATCCTAAAACTACAGAATGGCAATCCTCTTATGATGGCAGAAGAAAGGAGCCTATAGATCTTCCAGTTAAATTCCCATTACTTTTGGCGCAGGGGGCAGAAGGTATAGCAGTAGGTTTATCCACTAAAATATTACCCCACAACTTTAATGAATTGATCGATGCTTCCATAAAAATATTAAAAGGAAAAAGCTTTAGTATTGTCCCAGATTTTTTAACCGGAGGGATTGCTGATGTTACCAACTATAATGATGGAATAAGAGGTGGTAAGATAAGAGTTAGAGCTAAAATTTCTCAGCAAGATAAAACAACATTGATTATTAATGAAGTCCCTTTCGGAACAACAACTTCAACACTTATTGATTCTATCCTCAAGGCCAATGATAAAGGAAAGATCAAGATCAAACGTATTGAAGATAACACTGCTAAAAATGTTGAAATCTTAATTTATTTGCACAGCGGAATATCTCCCGACAAAACCATTGATGCATTATATGCCTTTACCAATTGTGAAATGTCGATTTCACCTTTATGTTGTATCATTCAAGAAAATAAACCTGTTTTTATTGGTGTTAGTGATGTTCTGAAATATTCTACAGATCATACTGTTGATCTGTTAAAAAAAGAATTGGAAATTCAATTAAAAGAACTGGAGGAACAATGGCATTTTTCATCATTGGAAAGAATTTTTATTGAAAACAGGATATATCGGGATATTGAAGAAGAAGAAACATGGAAAGGAGTAATTGCTGCTATAGATAAGGGGTTAAAGCCTTTTATAAAACATTTAAAAAGAGCGATCACCGAAGAGGATATTATACGCCTAACGGAGATTAAAATTAAAAAAATATCAAAATTCGATATTGATAAGGCTAAACAACACATTGAAAGTTTAGAAGATAAAATCGCTGAGGTCAAGCATCATTTAGATCATATCATAGACTATACCGTTGCTTATTTTAAAGATCTAAAATCAAAATACGGTAAAGGAAGAGAGCGAAAAACCGATATTAGAATATTTGAAGATATTGTTGCCACTAAAGTAGTAATGCGAAATGCAAAACTGTATGTAAATCGTACAGAGGGCTTTATTGGAACAACACTCAAAAAAGATGAATTTGTTTCAGAATGTGCTGATATAGATGATGTTATAGTTTTTAGAAACGATGGTAAAATGATTGTCACCAAAGTAGATAGTAAAACTTTTGTCGGTAAAAATATTATTCATGTGGCGGTATTTAAAAAGAAAGATAAGCGCACTGTTTACAACATGATCTATAAAGATGGTAAAAGTAATGCTACTTTTATGAAACGTTTTTCAGTTACCTCAATTACAAGAGATAAGGAATATGATCTAACAGCCGGAAACAAAAACTCTAAATTGCTGTATTTCACCGCCAATCCAAATGGTGAAGCGGAAATTGTTACCGTTAACCTGAGAGCCGTTGCTAGTTTAAAAAAATTAAAATGGGATATTAATTTTGCTGACCTGGCAATAAAAGGAAGAACAAGCAGGGGAAATACGGTTACTAAAAATACTGTTAAAAGGATCGAATTAAAGGAAAAGGGTGTTTCTACTTTAAAACCCAGAAGGATATGGTTTGATGAAACTGTTCAGCGACTTAATGTTGATGAAAGAGGTGATCTGATCGGTGAATTTACGGCTGAGGACAGGTTGCTTATCATCAATCAAAAAGGAGAAGCTAAAACTATCATACCTAATTTAAATACTCACTTCGAGAATGATATGATCGTTTTGGAAAAATGGGAGCCAAATAAACCAATTTCGGTAGTGTATCTTGACGGTGAAAGAGAACGATACTATGTGAAAAGATTTATGATCGAACATCCTGATAGAGAAGAAAAATTTATTTCTGAACATCCTAATTCTAAATTGCAAATTGTCGCGATGGATTATCGCCCGATGGCGGAAATTATTTATTCAAAAAGAAGCTTGGATAATGAAATATTAAACTTTGAAGAATTCATTGCAATAAAAGGAATTAAAGCACTTGGTAATCAATTAACTAATGAAAAAATTAAATTAGTAAATTTATTAGATCCATTGCCTTATGAAGCACCAGAGATCAATGATGTTGAATTAATCGAAGAAGAAATAATCGACAATGGTATTGATAAAGATAAAAAGCAGAATAAAGAAGATGATGATAAAGGTCAAACAGCTTTGTTTTAAAAGCTATGATCTAAAGAATTTATAAGATCTTCCAGGTTTTTTTATACCTGGAAGGTCTCACAATTTTAGGTTCAGGTATTTTATGAATATTTGTTCAAAATGATGTATATAATTTATAATTTAATAAAAGGTTGAGCAGCATGAATTTAAGTTCAAATTGGGATAAAATCAGATTGCATTTTAATAAAAGCTTCCGGTCAAATTTTCATGTATCCATAGCATCTGTTACTTCCGATAATATGCCAACAGTAACACCAATAGGTTCTTTATTTCTTAACAATGATCAAACCGGGTTTTATTTTGAGAAATATCCTACAAAATTACCTATGTATTCAAAAATAAATAAAAAAATTTGTGTGCTTGCAGTCAATAGCAATCGTTGGTTCTGGATAAATTCTTTATTTAAAGGCAGGTTCAGTTCCTATCCCGGAATCAAACTTTATGGTAAACTGGGGGGAAAAAGAAAAGCTACGGAAATTGATATTAAAAGACTGAACAGACGAATGAAAATGACAAAAGGAATGAAAGGCCACAAATACTTATGGGGAAGTATGAACATGGTAAGAGAGATTACTTTTACAAAAGCTGTGCAAATCAAATTGGGAGAAATGACAAATAAAATATAAACAACCATGAAAACAACCTATACTCTACTCGACCGAATATTACACTGGGCATTGGCCTTTGGTATTTTATTTATACTGTTAACCGTATTTTTACGATTAAACTGGATGGAGAAAAACCATGTAGCTGGTATTTTAATGGATAATCTTGCTGCTCTTGATATTGCCCTTAACAAAGAAGAAGCTATTAAAATAGCCAAACAAATTAGAAAACCCATGTTTGATTGGCATATTACCATTGGATATGTGGTTACCGGTATTTTCGTTGTAAGAATGATGTACCATATAAAAAACAAAAGATCTTTTAACCCGATAACGACAAGGGAAAAATTCCAATTATGGGTGTATAGAATTTTTTATGTTTTGCTAGCTGGGACTTTGATTACAGGGTTGATCATAGAATTTGGACCAAAAAGTCTAAAAAAATCAATTGAAGCCATACATAAATTAACTCTTTATTATATGGTAGTCTTTTTAGTATTGCACTTTGGTGGAATTTTATTAGCAGAATTAGGTTCAAAAAAGGGTATCGTTTCAAAAATGATCTCAGGAGATAAATAAATAGCTAATGGCTAATGGCTAATGGCTAATGGCTAATGGCTAATGGCTAATGGCTAATGGCTAATGGCTAATGGAAATTTAGAAATAATAATCTAAAATAAATTAAATTAAGTCCTCATTACTTTACACTTTTACCTTTCTACTTTAAATTTTAAAAACTCAATTAATTTTTTAACAGCCAATCCCCTGTGTGATATTTCTCCTTTTTCCTCTATACTCATCTCCGCAAAACTTTTATCAAACCCATACGGTTTAAAAATTGGATCATAGCCAAAACCACCTTCCCCTTGTTTTTGTTCTAATATTTCACCTTTACACAGCCCATCAAATAAATATTGCTTATCCTTTAAATTTAATGCGATAACTGTTCTAAACTGAGCTGTTCTAATGGTTTTGCCACTCATTTCTCCTAACATTTTTTGCACATTATCTTCATAAGTTACATTTTCTCCTGCATATCTGGCCGACATTACTCCGGGTTCCCCATTTAAAGCATCCACTTCTAATCCGGTATCATCAGCAAAACAATCATAACCGTATTTTTTTGTTATATAATCCGCTTTAAGCTTCGCATTGCCTTCAATGGTGGTTTCGGTTTCTTCTATTTCTTCGGTACAGTTTATATCTGCCAAACTCAAAATATCAATATTATTCCCTAACAAAGCTTTAACTTCCTTAATCTTATTCTTGTTATTGGTTGCAAAAACGAGTTTCATATGTTTATATTATTACACATCAAAATTAAAAATAATCTATAAAAGAATGGTCCTTAAAAACAGAAAATCCTTAGATTTGTTTGCTGTTTAAAAGGCGAAGCAATGACCATTGAAAATATTAAAAAAAAATTAGAGAACTACAAAAAAGAAGGACTTAAATTATTTGTTAGCTCTTCTTTTCAATCCCATAGTATACCTCTGCTTCATATAATCAGCAATATTGATAATGCTATTCCTGTTATGTTTATCAATACGGGGTACTTATTTCCGGAGACACTGATTTTTAGAGATAAGATTGGAAAAGCATTTGGTTTAAATATAATCAATGTAAATTCTTCTATTTCACGCATTTATCAAAAAGATTGCAATGGTAATTTTTTATTTACATCCGATCCTGATCGTTGTTGTTTTATCAATAAAACCCAACCCATGGAACCAGTATTAACGGAATATGATGTGTGGATCAATGGTGTCAGAGCCGACCAAAATGCCAATCGAAAAAGTATGAAAACTGAACAGGATGGAGCTTTTAACTGTAAACGCTTCCACCCTATTTTAGATTGGAATAATAAAATGATATATGACTATATACAACAAAATAATTTACCAAAACATCCTTTGGATGACAAAGGCTATATAAGTATTGGTTGCGAACCCTGTACAAGGAAATTCGATTTGAACAACGAACGCTCTGCTCGATGGTTTGGTATGAATAAAACGGAGTGTGGTTTACACACAGATCTTGCTGGAAAGTGAAAAAGTTTAAAGTAAAAAGTTTAAAGTGGTAAAATGAGAAAAGAAAATGATTTGTCAAAACGATTATTTGACTTTGCTGTTCAAGTAATTATATATCAAAGAACCCTTACAAGATCAACAGAATATGATGTTATAAAATATCAATTAACCAAGAGTTCAACATCAGCAGGTGCTAATTATGAAGAGTCGCAACGGGCAAGTTTCAAAGCCGATTTTTCAAATAAAGTTTTTATCTCATTAAAGGAAATAAGGGAATCTAATTATTGGCTTAGAGTAATAGAGGCTATAAATGAAAATAAGTCTGTAGAGCTAAAACTTCTTATTAAAGAATCTGAAGAATTAAAAAATATACTTGGATCAATAACGACAAAAATTAGAGTCAAATAAGATGGAAAGATTAAATTTAATAAATATTTTGTCCCTTTCACTTTTTACTTTTTACTTTAAACTTTTTACTTTATAAAATGAACATTTTAATCACCGGTGGAGCCGGATATATCGGAACAGAACTTGCTTACGAATTGGAAAAAAATCCGGAAGTAAAACAAATAATTATCTTCGATAATTTAAGTCGTGGTAATATCAATTTGTTCATTGGAAGTCATAAGCTAAGCGGCAAAATAAAATTTGTACAAGGTGACATTTTAGATACACGACTTTTAAAACAAACATTAAAAGGAGTTGATGTGGTTTATCATCTGGCTGCAAAAGTTACTACCCCCTTTGCCGATCAAAATCCACATATTTTTGAGCAGGTTAACCATTGGGGAACTGCTGAGTTGGTTTATGCTGTAGAAGAAAGTGAAGTGAAAAAATTTATTTATACCAGTAGTGCTTCAGTTTATGGTGCATCTTCTCATGATGTTGACGAAAACACTATTCCCAACCCAAAAACCTTTTATGGTATTTCAAAGCTTCGTGGTGAAGAGCATGTAAACCGGTTATTCAATAAAAATACAGATACCTATATCATTCGTTGCGGTAATATTTACGGTTACAGTAAAAGTATGCGTTTTGATTCGGTGATCAATAAATTTATGTTCGATGCCAATTTTAAAAGTCGAATTTCCATCAATGGCACCGGTGAACAATATCGATCATTTATACACATTGATAAAACGGCTAATATTTTAAGTAATCTTATTTTTAGTGATCTAAAAGAAGGGAAATATGATCTCGTGGAAGATAACTTAAGTATCAACCATATTGCTGATACATTTAAAACAATTTACCCGGATCTGGAGATGTTGTTTATTAATCAGCAATTAAAAATGAGAGAGTTAAAGGTAAAACCAAATACAGAATTAAATTCCCTGACCAATATACCGGTTCGTACCTTGCTTCAGGTTTTAGATACTTTTAAAAAGGAATTTACTTTTTAAATATTTTTTTATTTATTTCGATTTCACTAATTTTGATTATCAACTCATCATATTAAATGGAGCTAAAAGAAAAAGAAATAAGATCAACATTAATAAAACTTTTACCTAACCTTCCAATAAGTGGTATAAATAATCTTCTTAAAATATCTGAATTCGTAAAAAAAGAGAATAAAGAGATCATTTCAAAAAGTGGCAATCATTCTAAAAAAGTTATTTTAATATTAAAGGGTTCTGTAAGAGGTTACATAATCAATGAAGATGGCACCGAAAAAAATGTTCTATTAAGATCAGCTGGTATTTTTATTGCTGATGCCATAGGATTGTTTAAAAATAAACCCCAAAGATATACCTTTGAAACCATCGGAAAAACTCATCTTTTAATTTTTGATTTTAAAGATTTTGAAGATCTGGCATATCAAAATCCAATTATTTTAAGGCTTTACTTAAGTATTTTAAAAGAAGCTATTTTAAGATTGACCTATCGGGTTGAGTCGCTAATCACTAAAAACAACGAAGATAGATACCTCGATCTGCTCAAATTGGATCCTGTATTTTTAAGATCTGCTTACTCCAAACATGTTGCCAATTACTTGGGAATGACACCTGTTTCTTTATCAAGAATTATCAAAAGAGTTAAAGAGAAGAAAGTTAACAAATGTTAATTTTGCTTTCTGTATTTTTCCTTATTTTTAACTTCTAACAAGAAGCCAATTCAAAATAACTATATCAACCTATACATCTAGCACTTTGTTTTATTTAAGTCTTTTTAGGTCTGTTCAAATCTAATCTATGTCCTTTATAAAATATTTTATTCTCCCATTCACTTTACTTCTTTGGTTTAGTTCTCAAACCATTCTTAGTCAAGGAGATGGTCCAGCCTTATTTAGTATTCACCTAAATAAAAAATAATATAAATCTCAGTCAGGGCTTGACTATCTCCACAACGGATAATAGTCAAACCCTGACTTATCCTTATTTTTGAAAAGGAAATTCATCTGTTGACTCTTTCCACAGCGGTTATTAGTCATCTGATGAATCGATTATAAAATCTACAACTGTCTTTTTCAGTTAGTTCTTTTTCCTTAACTTAGCATTACTAAAAAAATAATTCCCTCATGAAGAAATTTGCCTTATTTTTTACAATCTTTTTTGTTTTAGCCAGTTGTAATACCGATAAAACCAAAAAAGAATCCGATCAAAAGAACGAATCAAACACCGAAACCGCAACTAATGAAGAATCTACATCTTCAGGTTATCCTACAAAAGTTTATTGGGGTGATACACATTTACATACAGACCTCTCTATGGATGCCGGAGCCTTTGGTAACCGTATTGGAATGGATGAGGCCTATAAGTTTGCCCGTGGTGAAGAAGTGACTTCTTCCACTGGAATTAAAACAAAATTATCTCGCCCTTTAGACTTTTTGGTAGTTGCAGATCATTCCGATGGGATGGGATTATTTCCTGCAATTGTAAATAAAGAAGAATGGGCAACAGAACTTGAAGAATATCCTCGCTGGAGAAAGTTTTATGATGAAGGAAAAAATAGTGAAATGGCATTAGATATTATTTTTAACTTTAGTCAGGGGAACTTTTCATTTAAAACAAATGATCCTGAAATTATGAAACCTGTGTGGGAAAGTGTTGTAGCTGCTGCCGAAAAATACAACGAACCTGGGAAATTTACAGCATTTATTGGTTACGAATGGACTTCATTAATTAAAGGGAATAATTTACACCGAAATGTAATTTATCGTGACAATGCTGATAGAGCAATAACTCAATTGCCCTATACCAACGAAGGTAGTTCTGATCCAGAAAAGCTTTGGGAAAATTTAGCAAGTTATGAAGAGCGTACCGGTGGGCAGGTATTGGCAATTCCACATAACGGAAATCTATCAAACGGAATGATGTTTATGGAAGAGACCATTTCTGGAAGTGAATTTGATGAGGCCTATTTAAAGAAAAGAGCAAAATGGGAACCATTATATGAAGTAACCCAAATAAAAGGTGATGGTGAAGCACATCCTTTTTTATCGCCTAATGATGAATTTGCCGATTATGAGAACTGGGATTTTGGAAATCTTGATTTAAGTGCATTAAAAACCAATAATATGTTAGAACATGAATATGCTCGTTCTGCCTTAAAAATTGGTTTAAAATACAAAACAACTATGGGTACTAACCCTTATAAATTTGGGTTGGTCGGTAGTACCGATTCTCATACATCTTTAGCTACTGCAGATGATAATAATTTCTTTGGAAAAGCATCTAATGTAGAACCAAGTAAAGAAAGATGGGATCACCCCTTTGTAGAAGCAGAAAAAGCAACGATCTATACCTGGCAAACAGTTGCTTCGGGTTATGCAGCGGTTTGGGCACGGGAAAACACAAGAGCATCTCTTTGGGATGCTATGAAACGTAAGGAAACTTATGGTACCACTGGATCCAGAATGCAAATTCGATTCTTTGGCGGCTGGGATTATACAGCCTCAGACTTAGATAATTTAGTAGAGGCCGGATATAGTAAAGGTGTACCCATGGGAGATAATATGGATAATGCTGGCGGTAAGTCACCAACATTTATAGTCTATACTTTGATGGATCCTGAAAATGGTAGTTTAGATAGAATTCAAATTGTAAAAGGATGGGCAAATACAGATGGCTCTTTAGAGGAAAAAGTGTATGATGTTACATGGAGCGGTGACAGAAAAGCAGATGCCAATGGTAAAGTTCCTTCTGTAGGAAACTCTGTAAATCTGGAAGATGGTACCTGGGATAATTCTATAGGTGCTACCGAACTAAAAGCAGTTTGGACAGATCCTGATTTTGATGCTGCTCTGGAAGCATTTTATTATGTAAGAGTTATTGAAATACCAACTCCACGTTGGACTTTATATGATAAATTAAAATATGGAGCCGAATTAAGTGATAATATACCTTTGACCCAAACAGAA
>Ga0209013_10005353_pt1 | contig 11071 bp, 11 predicted proteins | sample Cruoilmetagenom2_FD_187291 | JGI IMG/M metagenome (GOLD analysis project Ga0209013, IMG submission 187291) | Oil polluted marine microbial communities from Coal Oil Point, Santa Barbara, California, USA - Sample 2 (SPAdes) (version 2) | ecosystem: Environmental > Aquatic > Marine > Oil seeps ...
GCTCAGTGAGATGTTTCTGGGCCCGCACCATGTCCTTGATGGTGACCATGGGAAAATCAAACCCGAAAGGCCTGCCGGTTTTGAAGTTAATGGATGACGGCCCGGTTGATCCCATGCAGCTGCCGAGGATATTGGAGCAGATAACAAAGTAGCGGTCGGTATCAACCGGTTTGCCTGGGCCGACCATATTGTCCCACCAGCCGGGCCGCTTGTCATTACCGCTGTAGTATCCTGCGACATGGGAGTCGCCGGAGCAGGCGTGCAGGATCAGCACACCATTGGTCTTGTCCTCATTGAGCGTGCCCAGGGTTTCATAGGCCAGGGTTATAGGTCCGAGCCTGGCGCCTGAATCCAGGACCATTTCGTCCGGCGGTTCGGCAAAGGTGAAATATTTTTTTTCAACCAGCAGCGATGTGTCTTTATTGTCTGCCACTTTCTATTATAATTTTGTTAATCGATAGAATTAACGGGATAATTCATATTATCTTATACCACTCTGTAGCACGAGAGGAGAAGAAAAAAAAGATATTTGTTTATTTGACCCACTCGTTTGACGGATGATAGAATACAAAATAGGAAAAATTTTCAGTTATTATTTTTTTTCTGCACCTGTTTTTCATAACCATATCCGGGTTATTTTTCAGCCGCACCAAAATTGGCACATTATGCTTTTATGATCGATTATTTAAGAAGTAATCACAAATCGGCGCAGATTCAATGAGAGTTTTCCCTGTTTCGCGACTTTTCGAAAATCAACTTTCACTGTTGTTATCTGATAATCTTACAAGGGGGAAGAGATGAAAAAAGTTATTGTTGCTGCCATTATCACAATTCTTTTTTGGGGCATGACAGGGGTAGCACTGGCAGGACCCGGAAGAGATGACCTGATGATGGAACTCAAAAACCTGGTGGAGAGACAGCAGAGACAGCTCGACGCCCAGGCCGGTGAGATTGCCAGGCTGAAGGAGCAGATGGCCGAGTTGTCTGGCACACAGTCCGCTGTTTCGGAAAAGCTGGCAGCGGTAGAAACCGAGGGTGAAAAAGTATCTGTTTCTCCGGGCAACAAGCATGCCGAGGTTCAACTGTACGGCCATGTCAACCGGGCCGTTCTCTGGACCGATGATGGAAACTCATCCAAGACATACTTTGTCGACAACACTAACTCAATGACCCGGATGGGAATCAGGGGAAAGGTGCAGGCGACCGATGACTTCAGTGTCGGAACCTGGATCGAAGTAGGGCTTACAACAAACCCCTCATCTGCAGTTGACCAGCTTGATGAAACATCTTTCGAGGGTGATATTATCAAGCGACAACTGGACCTGTACCTCCAGTCCAAAAAGTATGGCAAGTTATCTCTCGGCCACGGGAGCACAGCCTCTGACGGAACATCAGAAGTTGATCTCTCGGCCACATCTGTTGTTGCATACTCGTTTGTTGATTACCTTGCAGGAGGTCAGTTTTTTTATGATAGGCAGAACAATATGCTCTCTGATACCGATATCGGCAATGTTTTTAACAATATGGACGGCCTGAGCCGGCGGGACAGAATCAGGTATGATTCGCCGAGTTTCAGCGGATTCAGTGTTGCCGGTTCCTATGGCTCAAATTATATGGGTGATATTGCCCTGCGCTACAACCGTGATTTTTCAGGCACAAAATTCGCTGCTACCGCTGCCTGGGCAAGTCCGGGTGATTTCATACCTATTGCAGATGATCAATATAACGGCTCACTTTCGGTACTGTTAAAGAACGGCTTGAATGCAACACTTGCCGGCGGTTTACAGACAATGAAGGACGACAGCCGGGATGATGCTAATTTCTGGTATGCCAAGCTTGGTTACCAGGCCAAACTGTTCACCTTCGGACAAAGTAATTTTTCTGCTGACTATGCCCGATCAAAACATATAGATATGGATAATGACACGGCCTTCAGTTTTGGCCTGGCTTTTGTCCAGAATATCAAAGAGTGGGGCACGGAACTCTACATTGCCTATCGCTGGCATGATCTAGACCGGACTGGCGAAGACTTTGATAATATTAATGCCGTCATGAGTGGTGCCCGGGTTAAATTTTAACTATTGGTGGTTTATGAGAAAACCGATCCTGTTACTTGCGGTATTATTATTGGGAATAGGGGGGTGTTCTGCTGGAAAGGAATATACATATGAACCGTCCAGTGAAACCCCTCCCGGGCCCGGTCTGTTTTCAGGGAAGGACGGGGTGTTCACAATCTATGGGAAGGAGTCATCAAAAAATTCGGATGAACAGCCAGCAAAGACCCTGGAGTATAAAGCAGAACAGGCCCAATGAACCCAAGTATACCTGATACTCTTCGCCATCGCCGGGGGGGTGATTTTGCTTCAGCCAGGAGATGGCGAAGAATATTCCTCCTCCTTATTGTTCTCGTTTTTCCCGCAAGCTCAAGTGCAGGGGAAGATCAGCGGAACCCTGTAAAACAGGCAATCCTGCCAACAGGCCAGGTTGTCATCGTAGCCGAAGGGCAGGGCGAGCCAAGGAGTATGGGCAGCTATAGTGTCCGCCTTTATTCGGGAAAAGACAAAAGGTTTCCCTTTGATGATTTTCTGGGAGGTGCGGTTCGGCCGCGAGACGGTTTTGTCGAAAGGCTCGAGATTGTTGATCTGGATGACCATGGAGCCCCGGAACTCGTTATTATTATTCGCAATGCAGGCAGTGGTTCATACCTTTCTGCTGATGCATTTGTACTGTCCGGCAGAACAATATCCTTTTTTCAGTCAGTTTCAGGAATTTCCGGTAATACCGACCCGATCAAGAAACTTAAAGATAAAATTAATGCCAGTGCCGAATTGGCCATGAAAAGCAGTGCACTATCTTGCGGAAATGTAAGGACTGGTGATGAAAAAGTGTTACCGGCGAAAGATAGTATTGTATCGTTTAGCCAGATTGAAGAGATTTGTATAAACTATGGATTGATCGATTTATTGGCGAAGATTGAAAAAGACCCTCCTCCGAACCCGTTCAAAAGTGACGGGTGTTCTTTGTGGTTCAGTACCTGGAAGGGGGTCAATCTCTATTCAGCCTGTTTTCTGCATGATCTCAAATACTGGGCCGGCTATCCGGGTGAAGAGGTTGCCCGGCTTGTTGCCGATGCGGAGCTGATGATCGATATTGCCTGTCTGCTCGGTTCAACTTCCATGGCGGAGACCATGTTCCAGGGAACCCGTCGAGGTGGTCATGAAATGTATAAACAGTCTTTTTCCTGGGGTTTTGGCCGCGAGTAAAAAAAACTCAGGCGGCTGACTTTTCATGACGCAGCTGGTCAATCATTGAATCCAGCGTGTTTTTCAGTTGTTCCGGCAGCCCTATAATATCTACGTTCAGAAAACCTCGGACAATGGTGGAAGTAGCCTCCTCCTCGTCAAGCCCCCGTGCCATCAGGTATTCGATTTCCTCCTGAGCTATTTTGCCGACCGCGGCCTCATGTGACAGCTCAATGCCTTCAGCCCTGCCTTCCAGTTCCGGAATAGCATGAATAATACCCTTACCGAGTATCAACCCCTTGCATTCGAGATGTCCTCGGCTGGGAACAGCGTTCCCCTGTATGAGCCCTCGAACGAACATTGTTCCTCCGGTTGTGATAGAGCGCGAAATGATCTCGGCCCTGGTGTCCGGGGCATTTAAAATGATGCGGTTGCCGACATCGATATACGAACCTTGCGGAGCGACCATGACCGAGTTAAAACGGCATCGAGCCCCCCTGCCGTTGAGATAGAGCGTCGGATACATCTGCAGGGACTGGACCGGGTTAAGCATGATATAGTTGTTGAGAAAGACCCCGCCTTCCTCAACCACTCCGACGGAACGCGGCCGGACAACCACATTTTCTCCCCAGTTGTGGACCATTGTAAAAGTCAGCCTGGCGCCTTTTTTTACATAAAATTCCGAAATGCCGATATGCATTCCATGCTGCACGGGCCTGGATGTGGCGCAGCCGGTAATGATATGGACCTCGGCATTTTCTTCAACAATGACAATGTTGTGCACGCTCTGGCCGACATGGTCCGCCTTCATGAACAGGCAGGACTGGACCGGCTTCCGGATCTTCACGCCCCTGTCAGCACGGACAAAGTATCCTCCCTGCAGAGTTGCAAATGCCTTGCGGGTAAAATCGTCCTGATCGGGATCGGCAAGTTTCCAGAAGTAGTCCGGCAGGCCATTATATTTTTCCAGGGCGTCCTTGGTGTCGAGAATTTCCAGGCCATCCTGCATGCTGTTACAATATACACCGCCGTGGTCCAGGTGGAGAAAGGTTGCGCTGTGTCCGGCTTCATCAGTATCCACTCCGGCCATCAGCATCCTGTCCCGGTCTTTCGGATCAAGGTTTGCCAGGTCCGTGATTTTTTCCGGAGTCAGGCCATCAAAGAAAAACCTGGTGAATTGTGTACCGCTCATGAGACCTTTGCCTCCTGCAGGCAGCGGACACACTCACTGTACCCCTTGCTGCGAATATGTTCGAGTATGAGCCGAGGGTTTTCCCTGCACCGCAGTGTACCGTCAAACAGTATGTACCCTTGGTCCGCTTTGATATAATCGAGAATATATCCCGTGTGCGTGATGATCAGGCCGGCGGTTGTTGACCGGTCACGATCAAGCAGGGATTGGATCGACTGGCCGACAAGGGCCATGTTGTCAAGGTCGACCCCTGACTCCGGTTCGTCAAAAAGAAGGAGGTCGGGCTGCTGGGCCATGATCTGCAGGAGTTCCGAGCGTTTTATTTCCCCGCCGGAAAAACCGGCATTAATATCCCGATCAAGCTGGTCCCTGAAATTGACGGTTTCCGCCAGGGAGTCTATATCCACAGCCTTGTTCCGGGCGCACAACGCAACAAGCCGGCGTGTCTTCAAACCATGAATGGTCGGGGGACGCTGGAAAGACATGCCGATTCCGAGCCGGGCACGCTCATAGGATGGTGCTTCAGTAATGTCCTGTCCCTTGAACAGAATTTTTCCCTTTGTCAGGGTATACTCCGGCATACCCATGATGGTCATGAGCAGGCTGGTTTTACCTGAACCGTTGGGACCGAAAAGGACAACGGTTTCCCCGGCATTTATTGTAAGGTTGATGCCTTGCAGGATCCGGCGGCCCCCGACAGTAACGTGCAGGTCCTTAACTTCGAGCATGGTATATTTCTTTCCCCTTTGATCAGAAATCCTGATGTTATATAATATTATATAGTGACTCGGCCGCAATTCTCAAGAAGGGTTTTTGTAATATGGGAGGTAGGCATGGACAAAGGAAATTATAGCAGGCGTGACAGGCTGGTCAAAGAGAAGCATCACGATACATACAAAGAGAGAAAAAAAAGGACCGAGCCCACGGTTTGTCCGGAGTGCGGGGCGGTTTTTGCAGGTGGAAGATGGACCTGGAACGATCCGCCGGAAGGGGCCGTGAGAGAGCTGTGTCCTGCCTGTATGCGCATTGCCGATAATTTTCCCGCCGGTTATGTTGAATTCAGGGGGGATTTTTTCGAACAGCGGCGTGAGGAAATAATGAACCTTGTCAACAATGAGGAAAAACAGGAAAAAGGGGAACATCCGATGGAAAGGATCATGGCCATTACTCCTATGGGAGAGCATACCATGATCACGACAACCGGCATCCATATCGCCCGCCGCCTGGGTGAAGCCGTGGTCAGGGCCTACCAGGGTGATTTGTCGTTCATGTACGGAGACAACGAAAAATCAATCCGGGTCCAATGGATGAGTAAATAAAATTGCCGGAGGGACAACCGGAAAAAGATTATCAGGGCAGCTTGTACTCGAGTATCTCTTCCGGCTTGATGGTGATTTTGTCTGAAATGACCTTTTTTCCCTCCTTCATGATGACCAACCGATGCTCACCCTCCGGGACCAGGAGGGTAAAGGGGGTCCTGTCCTGGAACTGTACCTTGACTTCCTGGTTTTGATCGCAGGTATCCAGTTTGAAATAAATGCTTTCCTCAATGTATTCCCCTTCAATAAGTACGCAGACGCCTTCGCGCTCTCCGGTGAAGGTGATGCCGCCCGAGGGAAGTTCATCTCCCAAAACAGCCTCCGGCATGGCCGGCAAAAAAAAGAACAGAAAAGACAGAACCAATGGAAGAATGGTAATATTTTTCTGCATGGTTCCCTCCATTTGTTTTTTTTCAATTTCCTTTGATCTGCTTTTGTTTCATTATATTCTGCCTTATTCATGCCTGTCAAAACCTATCATGAAGTGTTCATGATTTATTTATGAAGTCGGCCGTTCACATCATGTTTGCACTTGATTTTTATTCCAACTCTATTCATCCTGCCCATCAGCATTGGAGAAAAACTTGTGGATCGGGGCCTTGCGCCCGCTGGAAACATCAGTGACCAGGCCGTCAATCCGGTCGGCCCGAAATGTTTTTCTTTTGCCTGTTGCCGTTGCAATTCCCTCGACAAAAAGGGTACCGTCCTCCTCATAGGCGTTCCTCACCTCTATGATCCAGTCGGATTTGCGCCCTAGGGAATGACGGTACTGAAAAGCAAGATGCCCCTGGGTAACCGGTTCCTTCTCCGCACGGCCATAATAGACATCAACTTCCTCCTGTCCCTTATCTTTCTTTTTCCTAATTACATAGACCATGAACACAATATAGAGAACAAAGAGGACCGCGGCTGACACGAGCCAGATCATCATTTCCCTTTTTTTCTCACTTTCGATTGTTTCTCTTTGAGTGGTTTCTCCGGGAGGAACGCCTACCATATTCGAAATTTTTACAAAATCCTTTCTCTTGATAAACCCCGGCAGATCATTTTTGGTCATAAATTCAACATGCTCTTCCGTAAACTTGTAATTCTTGACAATAATTTCCGAACCATCTCTCGTGGTGATGATATACATCTCTTCCGCGCCGTCGGCATAACAAGAGAATGCCAGCACCAGCACCATAAAAACACTCTGCAAGAGCAATTTATGCGGACAGGGGGAATCCCCTTTATTTGCGCATTTTTTCATATACATTTTTAATTCCCTGAATTAACGTAAATTCACTTATCTTTTTAAACTTTTTTCGCGTTCATCACAATTAATGGTTTCATAAATAGCGTATACTTCGAAAAATTTTGAAAATAACACCGTTCAGCGTTGCAGCTTGAACTTTAATCCCCGTATATCTTATAATAATAATTACAAACTTAACACTCCACGACAAAACCTGAACACCGGTAAGAAAAAGGAGACCGTCATGATTGTTACCAGAAAGGTTTTCCATCTGGTGCTGATTACCTTCTTCTTCGTGTTAAACAGCGGCCTTCTCTTTGCTGAAACTCCGCTCCAATTCTCCTGGGCCGTTCTTACCGATACCCCGGAAGGCCAGAAGGCCCTTGATTTTACAGAACCAACAATACTTTCCCACGGCGCTACTCTCCAGATCTATTTAGAACAAAAACCGGGTGCCTACATATACATTTACCTGATAGATTCAACAGGGTCTCTTGAATTTCTTTTTCCGGGTGAGAGAAACTTTTACAGCTCGATCACACCAACCGACAGAATTGTCATGATACCGGCAAAACCAAACCGTTTCGAACTCACCCCTCCGGGCGGGCAGGAAAAACTGCACCTTATGGCCTCGTCCTCAAGGCTTGCAGGCCTTGAAAAGTTGACCGCCGAATACCTGAAACAACCGGAAGACCCCCGGCGTCAAGCCGCAGTCATCCAGGAAATAAAACACCTCAAGCGTCAACACTCGAAACTTGCCCAGACAACGGAAACCAGCGTACAGGTGGCCGGGACGGTACGGTCCCGTGGCGCCCTTTTTGACTCCTTCGAGGTAACCAAGGTCAACGCACAGGGCTTTTACAGCAGAATTTTACGAATCAACCATGAATAAGTGCTGTTTTTTTCGATACGGCGCTGTCATACTTCTGTCGTTCTGCATTTTTCGGCTTGCCTGGTGGTTTTTGCCGAATGTCTGCGATGTCTGGGAACTCCAGGTCAGCGACCAGCTCATGCGGCTGGCGTATACATGGCAGGGAAAACGGGAGGCAAGCCCTGATATTGTACATATTGATCTCGATGATCAGTCTGTTGCATCCATCAAGTACTCGAAAAACGATCCCCGCCTTTATACTGAGCTGATAAATATCCTCGCGGCGTCCGGTGTCAAAACCATACTGATTGACATGGTCTTCCCGAAGTGCGCTGAGGAAAGTTGCGATCTGCTGGCCGAAGAGGTCCGCATGGCCGGCAATGTTCATTTGCCGGTAATCCTCTCCACCGCGCCTGGCCCGTGGGCTGGCCCTTCCCCGGAAAACCCGCCTGCAGCCGGAGACCTGTGGAGCATTACCGGACCTGACAACCAGGACCTGCTCAGCGGCAAAATTGTCATGTCCAACTACAGGGCACTGAATGAAGCTGCTGCCGGCCTCGGCCATATGAACTGCCCTCCGGATCATGACGGGGTATACAGGCGCATACCGCTTCTTATCAAAAATTCCAGGGGGCTTGTTCCATCCCTGGCCTTGAAAACAGCCTGCGACTATCTTGGTGTATCCCAGGAACGTATCCGCATGGAAGGGGGCGGCAAAGTAGTGCTTTTCAACGTCATTCTGCCCGATGGCCGGACCATGGACATCCGCATCCCGATTAACCGCAGGGGCCAGAACAGGATCAACTTCTGTGGACCCTGGAATAACGCCTTTGCCCATTATTCGTTTGCAACTATTCTCAATACAGGAGCAACACCTGGCGGACTCCTTGAGCTGACCAATGAACTGGAAGACTCGCTGGTCATTGTTTCCGATGTTTCGACTGGCAGCAGGGATTTCGGCCCTGTCCCGCTGTCCTCCTGGTATCCCTTAAGTGGACTGCACGGAAATCTCATCAACTCGATCCTGACCAATGACTTTCTTGCGGAAACACGCTTTCAACATAACTTCCTGCTTGACATCATCCTCATCCTTCTGCTCACAACGGCCGCTGTATTTACGCGGGGATACCGCCTCTCCATCTTTGCCGGCATGTTCTTCAGCGCCATTATCCTGACCTGCCTGTACCTTTTTCTGCAGCACCGGGTACTGATGCCTGTTATCAGGCCATCCATGTCCTTTGTCCTGGCCGTTTTGTCAATCATGCTCATGCAATTCCTGGAAGTGCAGAAGGAAAAGCAGTATATCCGGGCAACGCTGACCAACTATTTTGCCCCCTCGCTCATGGAAAAAATCCTGAATGATCCCGAGCTTATCAAAGGAGTGAGCAGAAAAGAACTGACCGTCCTGTTCAGCGATATAGTCGGGTTTACATCCTGGTCTTCCACAAGGGACGCACAGGAAATTCATCAGACCCTGAACCGCTATTTTGAAGAGATGGCTGAAATTGTCTTTGCCTTTGAAGGAACCATTGACAAGTATATCGGTGACGGACTCATGGTTTTCTTTGGTGACCCAAACCCCTGTTCGGACCATGCGCTCCGGGCAGTCATGGCGGCACAGGCCATGCAGGCAAGAACAGGGGGCTTGAAAGAAGAATGGGAAAAATCAGGCGGCATGCCGATAGAAATACGCATCGGTATCCATTCAGGCGAGGTGGTGGTCGGTAACATGGGTTCCCATTCCCGCATGGATTATACTGTTATCGGCTCCAATGTGAACCTGGCCCAACGGCTGGAAAGCAATTGCCCGCCGGGCGGAATACTGGTCTCGGAACAGGTGCGCAAACAGGTAGAGGGCAGGGTTGCTGTTACCTCTGCAGGCAATATCAAGATGAAAGGATTCAGTGAACCTGTACCTGTGTACACGGTAGACCAGATGTAATTTACTATCAACTCATAACTATCCTGTCCCTGCATCCAAACTCGCCAGCGTGACGGTACTCGACAATTCCATACAAGAACGGTAATATTTACATACGGGACAATCACACCCATGGATGACAAAAAGCAGGATGACCATGCAGACAGACAATTCCATAGCGGCAGTCTACGGGCTGGAACAGAAATCGTTGATCCGGCGGCCCCTTTTTCTCAGCGGCGTGTCAGCCGGTTTTCCTTCCCCGGCTGAAGACTACGTGGACCGGAAGCTGGACCTCAACGAGCTGCTGATTAAAAACCCGGCAGCCACCTTTTTCGTTCGGGTTGCGGGAGACTCGATGATCGGGGCCGGAATCCATCACGATGATATCCTTCTCGTTGACCGCTCCCTGGAGCCGGCCAGCGGCAGCATTGTTATTGCCGTGTATAATGGTGAACTGACCGTCAAGCGACTCATGCAGAATGGCAGTGAAGCACGCCTGGTCGCGGAAAATCCGGACTATTCTCCCCTGGTTATTTCCGAAGAGAACGGCTGTGAGATCTGGGGGGTGGTAACCAGTGTTGTCCATCAGTTTTGATAGCCCCATTAAAAATCGAAAACAATGTGACGAATAAATCATGAATACCGTTTTTGCCCTGCTTGACTGCAACAATTTTTATGCTTCCTGCGAACGGTTGTTCCGGCCGGAGCTGGAGGGCAGGCCCGTGGTGGTGCTGTCCAACAATGACGGCTGCATCATCGCCCGCTCAAACGAGGCCAAGGCGCTGGGCATTGTCATGGGAGCGCCCTATTTCAAAAACAGATCGCTCATCGAGAAACACAAGGTAGAGGTCTTTTCATCCAACTATGCGCTGTACGGCGACCTTTCCCACCGGGTCATGTCCATCCTCCAGCAGATGGAGCCGGAGGTGGAGATCTACTCTATTGATGAGGCATTTATCCGGCTGCCGAAAAGTGCGGGTTTCAACCTGACGGAGCACGCGCTCCTCCTGAGAAAAAAAATAAAAAAAGACGTGGGCATCCCGGTCTCCATCGGGATCGGACCGACCAAAACCCTGGCCAAGGCTGCCAACAGGATAACCAAAAAAGAACCCGGGCACGGCGGTGTGTTTGATTTGACGGACTGCGAAAACCCGGACACCCTGTTGGCCGGGACTCCGGTTGGCGACATCTGGGGGATCGGCTGGCGCAACAGTGAAAAGCTGAACCGGCAGGGCATCAGGACTGCCCTGGACCTGAAGAACAGTGATGACGAGTGGATACGGGGACACCTG
>Ga0209013_10005354_pt1 | contig 11070 bp, 4 predicted proteins | sample Cruoilmetagenom2_FD_187291 | JGI IMG/M metagenome (GOLD analysis project Ga0209013, IMG submission 187291) | Oil polluted marine microbial communities from Coal Oil Point, Santa Barbara, California, USA - Sample 2 (SPAdes) (version 2) | ecosystem: Environmental > Aquatic > Marine > Oil seeps ...
ACAACTGCAGGGTCAAAATGTTTTCCTGACTGTTCTTTGATATGGGCCAGGGCTTTTTCTTTTGACCACGCTTTTCTGTAAGGACGGTCTGAGTTTAAAGCATCCCAAACATCAATAATGGCAAAGATCCGCGCCGCCAGGGGAATTTGCTCTCCTTTAATTCCACGGGGGTAGCCTGTGCCATCCCATCGTTCATGGTGGGAGTAGGGAATATCCAGGGCGGGCACCAGGTATTGAATGCGAGACAACCAGTCATAGGCATAAACTGGATGCTGGCGCATGATCTCCCACTCATCGTCTGTAAGTTTGCCGGGTTTTTGTAAAATACTGTCAGGAATGCCCATTTTGCCAATATCATGCAGCAGGGCTCCCCGGCGCACATGGGCAAGTTTTTCCCCGCTAATTCCCATACTCCTGGCCAGTTTCATCGTCAATTTAACCACACGGCGGCTGTGCCCCTCGGTTTCCATATCCTTCAGCTCCAGGGCATGAGCCCAACCTTCAATGGTTGCATCATAGGCCAGGGTCAAATTTACGTTAGTGCGCTGGAGTTCATCGAATAATGAAATATTATCAATAGCAATAGCAACCTGACCCGCCAGGAGCTTCAGGTAATTCACCCATTCATCATCCGGATCAAGAAGAGATCGATGATAGATTTCCAGCACACCAACCAATTTTCCCTTGGCGAGAAGTGGGACTCCGTAATATGAGACAAAACCTTCCTGGCTAAATTGGGAAGAGTCTTTGAATTTGCCTATCGCCAGGTTAAGGTCAGGGACAAAAACGTGCTCTTTTTGTAACCCAACCTCCCCGGCATAACTTTCTCCTAACCGCAGGTCTGCAGTCTGGAGAGCGGAAGTTTGAAAACCGCGACTTTGAGTAAAGGTTAACGCCTGGAGGTCTGCCTGGTAGCTCAATACCGCCACAGCATCAACTGCCAACTGTGCAATCATGTGCTCCAGGATGATATTCAAGGTAACTTGCAGATCAAAACTACTCATGATGGCCTGGTCTATATTAAGCAAGGCATCCAGGCGCCTGATATAACGCTTGTTTTCTAACTCCGCATTATAACGATCGGTGACATCCAATATAATCGCAGAAAACAAGAACTCGCCTTTATAACTCAGCAGCTGGAGATGTAATTCAATATTATATTGAGATCCATCTTTACGCTGCTGAACGGTCTCAAAAACAATATTATCAGTTTCATTTTTACGCAAGGGGGCTATCAAATATTCGAAAGATTTTTCTGTGATTTCAGGGATTATATCCATCGGTGTTAGATCATACAGTTCCTCCATCGTATAACCCAAATTGTTCTGGCCGGCGGCGTTCACCTGGGTAAATTTTAACGTATCGGGGTCGAATAAATAAATTTCATTAATTGAGCCTTCGAAGATCTTGCTAAAACGTGAAATTCTTTCCTCCGTAAGTTTTCGCTCGGTGATGTCGGTAAAGACAGCCATCGTTCCGATGATCTGTCCTTCCCGGTCTATGCGAGGAGATCCGCCTACAAGAACAGAAATTCGCTGACCCTCTTTATTGACCAGTTCCAGTTCATACCGGTCTGACTTACCGCGCATCCGTCGATCATCGGCGTCCTGGATGATGGATTGTTGATCAACAGGAACAATTTCGGTCCAATGTTTTCCGACCCATTCTTCAGAAGTGTAGCCCAGCATTTTAGCTGCCGATGGATTGACGAAAGTGATCATCCCCTCAATATTCTCCAGAACGATGCCTTCTGTCATATTCTGGACGATACTTTCGTTGAAAGCACCTAAAGCTTCAGCTTCATGGAAAAGTCTTGTCTTTTCGAGAGCTACAGCAGCCTGGTTTGCAAAGGTTGTAACTGCAGGTTTATCTGACTCAATCAGCTCAGAACCTGAGATCGACAATAAGCCTTGGACTTCACCTCCAACAGCCAGAGGAGCAATGATCGACCGCTGGCTGCCGAACATATCCATAATCTTGCCAGCAAGCGGTTTTACTAGCTTGGGTAAAGTTTCTGCAATGGGCTCGATTTCAAAATGGCTGAATACTGTCTTCCCCTCCGTGATAATTTTGTGAAAAAATCCTCCCGGTTGCAGGTCGAAACTGTAGTTCTCAGATGACAGGCCAGTCATCTTTTCAATTTTCTGTGCCAGGCCTGACAAGTTGTGATAGGACACAGCCAATTTTTTCTTATCATCCTGGAGAGTGAATACGGACACATCAAAACCCATCTTTTTCACTTCCTCACCTATAGCGCGGAAAATATCATCAGCCGTGTTGGCCAGCTGAACAACTGGAGCAGCCTGGCTAAGGGTTAACAACAGTTTTTGGCTGCGGCCCTTTTCCTTCTCAGCCCGTAAACTGGTAATAGCTGCCGTTAATTGTCCGACAACATTAGCAGCTCGCGTTGCATCCTCCTGGGTAAATGGATCAATACGAGAGAAATCCATCAGGCCGATCACCTCGCCAGCCGATATCAAGGGAACGGTAATAACAGACTTAATATTCACAAGTTTGTATATTTGAGAAATTGATTTACGGATAACAGGTCGTAATTTTTCAGACAAGTTGCTGACCTTCGCAAATTCCAACATCCATTTCAGGATAGTTTCAGAATCGTTAATCAGTTTTGGCTCTTTAGAATATAATAATTCCTGTGTATAACTCCCATCTTCAACAGGGATGCGAATTTCAGGGAGACTAATTCCGATAAGGTTTTCAATTTGCCTCACAGTCTTAGGCGGAACTGCCAGGTTTTGCAATACTAAGCAGTTTTCATCCTGGTTATACAGATAGAGCGCGGTGCTTTTACTGCCAAAGACTTTTTTAGCTTCCTTGTTCAGTAATATTATGATCTCTGGAAGATCCATACCCTGGTTGGCAGCATTGTTTATCGCATTTATCAGCACCATATCCTCGGTTCGCTGCTGGATTTCCTCCATAGCCCGTACCCGATCAGAGATATCCTGTTTAATAGCAATATAGTTGCTTATTTCATTTTTCTCGTTCAAAAGTGGGGCAATCGTCATCTCTTCGGTGTACAGTTCTCCATCCGCCCGCTTATTGATAATTTCATCCTGCCAGACTTCACCTGCACTAATCGTATCCCATAAGGTTTTATAAAATTTCTTATTTTGCTGATTAGATTTCAGGAAACGCGGGGTTTTCCCAATGACATCATCTAGAGGGTAGCCGGTCAGGGTACTGAAAGCTGGATTGGCCCACTGGATATTTCCCACAGCATCGGTGATAACAATGCCATTGGCAGCCGATTCAAGCGCTAGTGATTGTAATTTAAGCTGGGCTTCTGACTGCACCCGCTCGGAGATATCCTCTACAATGGCAAATTCAAATAGCGGCTCACCGTCAATATTTCTGGCAAGCTGTGATCGGAGCAGAGCATGGATAATATCTCCATTTTTATGGATATATTTTTTTTCAAGGTCAAAATATGCAATTTCTCCTTTCACTAAACTTTGATAAAATTCTTTATTTTTATCAATCTCATCAGAGTGAGAGATTTGAGAATAGTGTTTTGAGATCAATTCACTTTTAGAATACCCAACCATCTGGCACATAGCAGGGTTCAGATCAATAAAATACCCTTTCAAATCAGTGGCAGAGAATCCGACGGGTGAATTGTCAATCATCAAGCGCAGCTTTTCTTCACTTTCGCCCAGTGCATTTTCAGCTTGAACCCGCTCGGTGATGTCCATAAGTTGGGCTATTGTTTGCACTTTGCCCTTCAGATCTATTACGATGGCGGAGCTGATTTCCACTCTCCTTGGCTCACCATCTTTTCTGAGGATATTGAACTCATATCGGGCTGGTATTTCTTCTCCTCGGTGGCGCCTCACGTACATATCACTTACGAGTTTTTCGCTGTCCTCGTCCAGAAACTTCCTAAAATCATGTCCGATGATTTCTTCGCGACTACAACCAAGTATTAGACATAATGGATCATTCACAAATTCGAACTTGTAATCTTCGTTCACAATCAAGATTCCGTTTTGAGAATTTTCCACTACGGCGCGATAGCGGTCTTCAATCGCACGCCGTTTTTCCTCAACCTGCTTGCGCTCAGTAATATCCGTGATGACTGCCTGTGATCCTTCATATTCACCATTTTCATTGGTAAGCGGACTAGCGGAGATGATGACGGTTCGCGATTCGCCATCCTTTCGGATCATTTTAGTCTCATACTGGGTGCTTAAGCCTTGTTTTCGATTTTCTGTTTCGAGCTGGATCCGATGGTATTCTGCCGGGTCTATAATCTGGGAGAGGGGCATTCCCAGCAGTTCTTGATTTGTGTAGCCGAGCATATCTGCCAGGGCGGGGTTAGAATAAATAATATTTTCATCAGGATCCGCAATCGAAAGGCCTGTTAAGGCAGTTTCTGCAACACCACGATAACGCTCTTCACTGGTGCGCAGCGCTTCTGTGGTAAGAATTTTTTCCTCGCGGTTTAATTTGTCTTCCAGGGCTTTTTTAACAGCCGGGCCCAGGCGGCCCATTCTGTCTTTCAATAGATAATCAACAGCTCCCTGGTTCAAACATTCCAGAGCAGTTTCTTCGACTGCGCCTGTAATAATAATAAGAGGGATGTTAAGATCTGATTGGTTAAGGATATCAATGGCCTGCCTGCCGGTGAATTGGGGGAGATTAAAATCTGCCAGGATCAGATCGAGTGAATCAATTAATGCTTCCCGGAAATCCGACTCGGTTTCTACCCGCTGCCAGTTTGGCTTATAACCCGCACTTCGCAGCTCATGCAGCATAAGCTCCGCATCAGCTGCTCGATCCTCAAGGATCAATACCTTAAGGGGAATTCCCTTGTTTTCTGGATGTTGGTCTTTAGCTGTCATTAAAGCACCTGTAATTGAATTGAATTTCTTTATTTCGATTGGACAGGCAGCAGGACTATCTTGTTGCTGGTCCTCTTTCTCATCAGTTGGTGCAGAGTAATTTCTACTCGACGTCGATTATCTTCAACGAGAAAATAATCGACCTTATAATTATTCGTTTTCATCTTTTCCTTCCAGCGTAAAGTAAAAAGTCGCGCCCTGACTTACCTCAGACTTTGCCCAGATCCGCCCTCCATGCCGGCGAATAATTCGCAGCACGATAGCTAATCCCACTCCTGTACCTTCAAAATCTTCGGTTTTATGAAGCCGTTGGAAAACACTAAAAAGTTTATCTTCATACTGCATGTCAAACCCGACACCATTGTCTTTGACGAAATAGATCTGTTCTCCTCCCTGCTCGAGATAACCAATTTCGATTTGGGCAGGCTCTTTTCCACGGGTAAATTTAATGGCATTGTCTATCAGGTTCAGGTATACCTGTTTGATCAAGGAAGGATCCGCTTTGGTTTCCGGCATTTCAGCTACGATTAACTCTATTTGTCTTCCACCCATTTCCCCGGCCAGATCCTCCAGGACGAGCTTGACGATCTTATTTGGTGAGATTATCTCCCTGTCCGGGGCTTGATTGGCAAGGCGGGAAAATGCCAACAGGTCATCGATCAATTTATCCATCTCAGCGGTATTTTTCCGCACCAGATCCAGATAGTGTTGGGCTTCTGGGGGCAGACTGGCTAGATATTCATCCATAAGTATCCGTGAAAAACCATCAATTGCCCGCAGCGGTGCCCTTAAGTCATGAGATACGGAATAGGAAAAAGATTCCAGCTCCTTGTTTGCTTCCTCCAGCTGTGATGTTCGAAGTAAAACTCTCTCTTCAAGTTCTTGATTTAGTTTTTGGATCTCCCGCTCTGCCACTTTGCGCTCAGTGATGTCTACTACGCTGGAATACAAGGCGGTCTGGTTGCCACCAGTATCTTTGATCACATTAGCATAAGACAGGGCAGTAAAGGTCGAGCCATCTTTTCTGAGAGCTTTATATTCTCCTGACCACTTTCCAGTATTGATTATTGATTCAACAATTTCAATGGATTTTTCATTATCTGCTAGAAAATCAAGGAGGGGTTTTCCGATTACTTCCGCCACATTCTTATACCCCCATAATCTGGCAAATGCGGGATTTGCGTGGTTGAGGATTCCATCAATGCTGCTAATACTGTCAGCACTTGAGGAAGATTCGAAGGCGATGTTTTTAATACTAAGTTCTCCTTCCACTTTCCTGCGCTCGGTGATATCTTCGCCTGAACTGAGTATTCCCTGGATCACCCCTTTTTCATCTGTCAGATTGGTGTTATGCCAGGTAATAATTATCTCCAAGCCGTCTTTCGCACAGATCGGATTTTCAAAATATTCGGTAGGTTCAATTTTCCCTTCCATCAGGAGTTTAAAAACCTCCCGGGTTTCACTTCTAAATCTCTGAGGGATATAGTTTTCAAACCAATTCTGACCAATGATCTCATCAACCTCAGCCCCAAGCATCTCGCAGCCGGCTTTGTTGATCAAGCTTACCGTTTCATCCGGGTCGATAACGACGAAGATCGTACCTGCCACATCAAGATAGCGCTGCGCTTTATCCCGCTCCTTCAAAGCATGTTCTTCGGCATTTTTACGCTCAATAATTTCTTTATCTAATTCATCTCGCGAAGTAGTTATCAATCGCAGGCTTGCAGCCATTTGGTTAAATGATCGGGCAAGAGTGCTCATCTCATCTTTGCCTTTAATATTTATCCGGTGGTCCAGATTGCCACTGCCAAACTCGAGGGATCCCTCCACTAATTTCCGAATAGGTTCTGAGATCGTGTGAGAGATTATAAAGCCGAGTAAAAGTGTGATGACAGTAATCACAAATATCAAGCTAAGCATGGTTGCCCGATAGCTCTCAATGAGGGCGAAGGCCTCAATATGATCCACCTCAGTTAACAGGCACATTTCATAATCTGGCATCCAGCGGTAGGCGCCGAGAACTAGCTTATCTTGATAATTCTCATAAACGGAAGTACCTGAATTGCCTGCCAGGCAGTTTTCTGTTCCTTCCGAGTACACAGAAGTTGTCAGAGCGTAACCCTCGCCATCCGCAGGATCTGTTACAAAAAAGTTATAGGAATTTACCAGGTAATTATTTTCGCTGGTTACTCCTCCGCTTTTTTTATTAATTATTAATTCCATATCTTCCAGGTTGGCATGCCCCACCAGGACAGCGATCGTACTGCCCGTATCATCCATGATCGGCGTGCTGAAGTGCATATTGTATTGACCCTCACTGAGATTGAAAATGACCCCATCAACGTAGGTACCTTCCAACCCTTCTTTAAAATAATCTAAGCCTGAGCGAATTTTCCCCTCCAGTTCCCGATCCGTTGCGGTCAAGATCTGCCCATCTAATCCCATGATCGCAAAATCAAGGAAACCTCCTTTTTCCTTAAGCGCGGGGATCAGGTGGTCAGCAAGTATGGCCGATTGGGCGTTCTGGAAATCAGGGTCTTGAGAAGTAATTCCAGATCGAGTCTGCACCGCGGTGAATTCTTTGATCAGAGGACGTTGGGCCAGCACTCTCAATGTTCTCTTGTTATCATTTATCCAACGATTAAATTCACTTTCTTTTAAAGTGCTGATCGAAGTCAGATGTTCATTTGTTTGCCTTGTAATTATCTGGCGTCCATTTACGTATGCCAGGTTTCCCAGGACAATGGACGGCACCAGGGTAAGGGCTATGATCAGAAAGGTTAATTTAGTAGATAGTTTCATTATTCGTACCCATAGACAGCATTAAGAAATTGGAGCGTGATAACATCTTCTACTTGAAAATCATCCTGTCCGCTTGAAACCAGGGCTAATTCATCATATTCCAGACAACCTTCCATCAGGCTTACAGACAGGTTTTCTTCCGCGAAATATCCTTTTTGCTCAGCAATATAAAATCCCGCAAATTGCACCCCGTGGGTCCATTTAAGGCGAACAGAGATCTGGTCAGGAGCTGATGTGTCGGCAATCGAGCTGCAAGCTGATAGAGTCAATAATATTAGGAAAAATATAATAAATACCTTTAAAGTTTTATTCAATTGATCACCTTTTCAGTTCAATTAACGTTCTCGTTCATCACCTGCTGAATGGTGGGCAGCAGGTCATCAACCATATTCATCTTAACCACATATCCATTGGCTCCCCGGATCCTGGCAGCTTCCCGGTATTCATACAGATCGTATTTGGATAAAATGATGATGGCGATTTCAGGCAGCTCATCTCTTAATCGCTGGGTTGCGCTGAGACCGTTCATGCCTCCCATTCTCACATCCATTAGCACCAGGTCGGGGTTCAGATCCTGGGCCAGGGATATAGCTTCTTCACCGTTACCTGCTTCTCCTATAACTCCGTAACCTTCTTGGGAAACCAGGAAATCATTCACACGTTTGCGAAAACCGGGGTTGTCGTCAACAATCAATATATTTATCATCGTTCACCTATATCTATCTGCACATAGTTTTATAAAATGGAGCCTTAATTTGAATTATAGAAGTGGGTTCCAACCGTGCATATGGGGGATTCCCCCATTAATAGGGGAGAAAGAATCTATTGGTATTGGAGTAGATTCCAAAGAGTGGACAAATAATTAATGTTTCCCTGGGCTCTGTCCATTAAACAAGCGCTCTGAGCCCCATTTTCGGGGAGAATCCCCCCTTCAATAAAAAGTTAGACAGAGTTTTCAAATACAAAACGCCCGGGGACGGGCGTTTGAGCAGCTTGTGACCCGGGTTTTTAATTACAAAGCTCACAGGGACAGGCGTTTCAGTAGATGGTCACCTAGGTTATCAATTACAAGACTCACGGGGATTGATATTTTAGGAGGTGGAGCCGTTCAATCATCGAGACTGATGATCCCTTTACGGATGGCATATTGGATCAGATCAGCTGTGCTGCGAAGATCAAGACTTCTCATAATGTTGGCCCGGTGATTTTCAACTGTTTTCACGCTGATATTAAGTCTGGAGGCAATCTCGCGATTGGGGTGGCCTTCGGCGATCAACTGTAAAACCTCGTATTGGCGCGAAGTGAGCTTTACTTCCCGACTTTTCTTCTCCCCTGCTGCTGGATTCAGGGACTCCTTGATGATCATTTTAGATATCGAGGGATCGAGGTATGAATCTCCCCGATGAACAGCTTGAATGGCGATCACGAGCTCTTCGACGGCAGATTTTTTAACCAGGTAGCCCGAGGCCCCGGCTTTCAAAATGCTCTTGACATGCTCCTGATCAGCATGACGGGTCAGGATCAGGACCCTTGTATCGGGGACTCGCTGCTTAATCTGGCGGGTAGCCTCCAGACCGTTCAGATCGGGCATGCTAAAATCCATCACCACCACATCAGGTCTCAGCTGCTCAGTGAGTCGGACCGCTTCTCTGCCATTTTGTGCTTCAGCTACCACGTTGATCCCGGCCTGCTGTTCCAATATCGAACGCAGACCTTGTCGAACAATGGTATGATCATCAGCCAACACTATCTTGATAATTTTCATGGATCACCTGATTAACACGGTATCTCAACTTCAATTCGGGTACCCTCTCCCGGTTTGGAATATATTTTAATATCCCCTCCCACAAGGGCAGTTCTGTCTGCCATACCTATCAACCCCAACCCCCAGGTTGATGTTTCTGTTAATTGCAGGGTGTCTAAGTCAAAACCCTTTCCATCATCTTTAATAATGACCATCACCACATCCGCTCTTTTATCAATTCGCAGACCCACTTTTTTCGCCTTAGCGTGTTTGGCCACATTTGTCAGGGCTTCTTGAATGATGCGGTAAAGGGCAGTTTCAATCTCGTCAGGCAGCCGTTTCTCCTCACCATTGACATCAACTTCAACTTCAACTTTCGCTCGTTGCGAAAACCTTTTCACATACCAGTTCAGAGTTGGCAGCAGGCCCAGATCGTCTAGCAATGAAGGCCTCAGGTCAAGGGCAAGCTCACGGATCATCTGGTCAAGCTCATCAGCATTTTTCTTTGTATCAAATAACCTGTCCCTAATTTCCGGGGGGGTCTCCGGATGTAAATTCTGTTCGATTATCCCCAGGTCCAGGGAGATTGCTGTCAGTGCCTGCCCTAATTCATCATGCAGTTCCTGGGAGATGCGTTTGCGTTCTGCCTCCTGGGAATTGATCAGTTCCTTGCTAAGGGATCTTAAGCGCTCATTTGCCTCTTGCACTTGATTCATCAGGATATCTTTCTCTTGCTCTGCCAAGATTCGATCTGTAATTAGTTCTGTATAGACGATGATCCCGCCAATAGTACTACCTTCTTTATACCAGGGGCGGCATTCCCAGCGGGTCCATTCTACGGTTCCGTCATCTCGATAATAGGGATCGTTATCACCACTAAAGATCTCACCGGCAAGCGCATTTTGATGCACATCTCTCCACTTCTGAGGAAGATCGGGGAAGACATCATAGTGGTGCTTTCCAATAATATCTGGATCCTTCACATTATATTCTTCAAGGTAGCGCTTGCTCACATAAATATACTTCAAGTCTGTATCATGCACCGCGATGGAACTGCGATTGTGTTCAATGATGTAGGTCATTAGATCATGAGAATGAGTCAGAGCCTGTTCTGCTCGTTTGACCTCTGTAATGTCCTGTGCAAAACCAATAGCCATTACCGGGCTGCCGTCTGAATCAAATTCAATATCCGCTTTTTCCCGCACCCATTTGACATCATCATTAACAATGATCCGGTGCTCGATATCATAGGGTTCATTCTGTAACGCGGCGTTCCATTTTTCAGTAACGAATTCTTGATCATCTGGATGAACGCGATTCAGCACTCGCTCCAGGTTCATCTCTGTTCCTGACGGCACATCGAAGATCTTATAAGTCTCATCTGTCCATCTCAGGATATCCTTCTGAATATCCAGTTCCCAGGTGCCAATCTTGCCAATTTCCTGGGCCTTGGTAAGGTAATACTGATTCTTTAATATTTTTTTCTCTGTTTGCTTTCGCTCGGTTATATCGTTATATATGGCTACGATTTCCCCGCCAGGCAATTTGTAGATCCAATTCTCACGCCAAGACCCGGGATCTTTCTCGTCCTTGTATACTGCCTGCGGAAAGTTTTCGGGTTCTCCAGTTCTCGATACCCTCTGAAAAACCTCGAATAAT
>Ga0209013_10005355_pt1 | contig 11069 bp, 10 predicted proteins | sample Cruoilmetagenom2_FD_187291 | JGI IMG/M metagenome (GOLD analysis project Ga0209013, IMG submission 187291) | Oil polluted marine microbial communities from Coal Oil Point, Santa Barbara, California, USA - Sample 2 (SPAdes) (version 2) | ecosystem: Environmental > Aquatic > Marine > Oil seeps ...
GGATCAACCAGATGCGCAATAAAATAAGCGACCGCCAACTATCTGCAGATGTTCCCGTCCTCTCCGCATTGGACTCACAGCTGGCTGAAATAGCGGACGGATTGCTCGATGCCGGCTGCGTGAAGTTCGGAAAATTTACGCTCAAATCGGGCTTGATCTCTCCCATCTACATTGACCTGCGGCTGCTGGCGAGCTATCCTGTCTTACTCAAAATGGCTGCGGGTGCATATCAGCGCCTGCTCGATTCACTTTTCTTCACCCGGGTTGCTGCTATCCCCTATGCTGCCATGCCTATCGGCACCGCCGTTTGCCTGCTCGGAGGCTGGCCGATGGTCTACCCTCGCAAAGAGGTCAAAGATTACGGTACACAGGTGCTGGTTGAAGGAAAATTCAACGAAGGGGAACTGGTTGTAGTGATAGACGATCTGGCCACAACGGGCGGCAGCAAGATCGAAGCGATCGATAAACTAACCGCCGCCGGACTGCGGGTAGAGGACGTTGTGGTGCTGATCGACAGAGAGTCCGGATCGCAGCAGGAGTTGGCTGCGCTCGGTTACCGCTTCCACGCCGTGTTTACACTGAGTCAACTGCTTGATTATTGGGAGAGCGCGGCCAGGGTATCACCCGAATCAATATCGGCCGCACGAGAATTTTTGGTAAATGCCGCTTCCTAATAATCTGCGTATAATGGGTTAAAAAACAATTAATGTATCCTCTTATTCGGCCATTCCTGTTTCGTATGGACCCAGAGCGAGTGCATGCTCTGATCCATCGTTTACTTCGCGTGGTTGGCCAGCTGCCGCCGCTCGGGGCTTTCGTGCGAACAATGTATCGGTTGCCAGAGAGACCGGTGCAGGCATTTGGATTGACCTTTACCAACCCGGTGGGGCTGGCGGCAGGATACGATAAGGACGGGATTGCATGGCGAGGATTGGCCTGTCTGGGCTTTGGTCACATTGAGGTTGGGACGGTCGCTCCCAAACCTCAATCGGGCAATCAGCCTCCACGCCTTTTCCGGCTACGAAAAGATCGAGCTTTGATCAACCGTCTGGGATTTCCGGGTATGGGCGCAAAATACGTTGCCAGGCAACTCAAGTACGAACGAAAAAATGGCCTCGTGCTGGGGGTGAACCTGGGGGTGAACAAGGATACGCCGTTGATCGATGCTGTGGATGATTACCTGGCATTGATGAATATCTTTGCTCCAATTGCGGACTACTTGGTGCTCAACGTGAGTTCACCCAACACGGTGGGATTGCGCAGGCTGCAGGGTAAGGACACGCTGCACCAACTGCTGACGGCGATGGATAATGAGCGGAGGAGATCGATGTTGCCGGAAGGCGCATCAACCCCGCTGCTGGTTAAGCTGGCGCCGGACCTGACAGACGGGGAGCTGGACGACGCGTTGGAAGTCATCACCGATGTCGGGCTGGACGGTGTTGTGGCCACAAATACAACGATAAGCAGGGACGGCTTGACGGGTACCCATCGCGATGAAACGGGGGGACTAAGCGGCGCTCCGCTGCAAACACGCAGCACCGAAATGATCGGAAGGATTTACCAACAAACCGGAGGGAAATTACCCATCATCGGGGTAGGGGGGATCATGGACGCTGACGGCGCCAGGGAGAAGCTGGACGCCGGGGCAAGCCTGGTACAGGTCTACACCGGGTTAGTATATAAGGGGCCGAATCTGGTGCGTGAAATCGTCAGCGGTCTTTAAGACACACGCTCAACCTTGACAGGTTCTCCATCCTTAACTGAATTAAATTGAACGGCGTCGCCGAGAACTCGTCCGATGATGTTCACGGGGCTGTAAGCGCGCGGCTTGTCATCTGTGCTGGCCGGCGTGGGGCCGATAAAGATGCAGAAGGCGAAGCCTGTCGGCCGAGACTTCACCGGATGTCATCAGAATCTTCTGCATGCTGAGTTCTTTTTGTGGTTCATGGATTTCGGAAGTTAAGTGTGGATCATTATTACACGGATTTCAAGGAACATTAATATCGAAATTCGAAGCGCCAGACATCGTCTTCCGGATGGCTGATCCTGGTGCCCATGCCGACGATCTCAAACCAGGTATTGCCGGGCTTGAAGGGGTAATGGCTTCCGTCCTCGAACGTCAGGTACAGCACAGAGTCGAGTTCGGGTCGGTTCCACAAAACTTCGAATACCTGGCCGTCGCGGAATGCATAGGCAGTCCCGCTCTCGCCTGGGGGCAGCTGGATGTCCATGATCTCGAATTTGTTTTGCGGATACAGGTCTATGTGGTTGAGTGGGATGACTATCACGTTTTCGGCCGTGACCAAGTCGTCGTTTATACGATCGGTCATGGGACGATATTTTTCACCATCCCTATTGCTGGCTTCCACGGTGTCCTGCTCGCGCCTGTAACTTCCGCTCTCTTCATCGTAAATCCAGCGCGTATAAGCGCTGATAGAAACACGCACTTCAACCTGCTCGCCTGGTTCCCCTCCGGCCGGAGTTTCCCGATCGAAGCTCATGCCACCCAGTTCCTGCTGATCGTTTTTGACTCCTCTATCGGTGATGTACTGGTTGAGCTCTGCGGTATTCGTGACCAAATAGTTGGTGGCGTTGGGATCTAAGCGGCACATTGGGGGACAGTTATGGGCGCCCTCGACCACCATCAGATCCCGCAAATCTGCATCGTAGATGCGGTTGAACACACGCCAGTCGGCGCCACCGAATGCGAAAATGCTCTTATACATACGCATAACATGCTCATCGAAGATACGCGCCGAACGGATGGGACCGATAAGCTCGGCATCGTGACTGTAAAAAATGGCGTTCAAGCGGGTTAACCCGTCGTTCTGGTAGTAATCGTAAACGATATCGGCCAGAGAGACACCCCAGGGTGGGCGTCCGCCGCGAGGGAAGAGCTGGATCTTGACGGCAATGGGGCGTCGCTCAAGCAGGGACGGGTCTTCGGCCGGCAGCCCGGTCAATGGGTTGTAACCGCCCGGGTAATTATCCGGGCCGCTGGGCTTGATCTTCATGGTTGGGGTGGGCGTAATTGTGGCTGTTGGTGGAATCGGTGTCTCGGTCCCAACTTCCGGGCTCGGCGATGGTGTGTCCATCTCCTCTGAAGGCGTGGGTGTGGAATCAATGGGCGCCGTGAAATATTCAGAAACCGCCGTCGATGTAAAAGCAGGGGCGGTTTCAGGATTCGACGATGTACAGGCGGCCAATACCAGACCAATCAGCAGGATTATGACTATCACTAGTCTTTTCATTCGTAAGTCTCCGCTTCATACTTCGAAGGGTTGTCCAAAGCGCAATCATACCGCAGTTGGTGACCTTTGCCAACGAACGTAACAGGTCGTGGAGGCTGTGTAGATAACGTGGCTATTTTTGCTGCGCACCAGCGACGTACAATTTAAGTGACAGTGTTATTTTGGCTGCGGCTTGCGCAATTGTCAAAAATCCCTATAATTGTCACTACGATGGAACAGGTTGAGTCGGGTACACATAAACGATACCGTCTGGGGAAGTGGCTGCTGTTAACTGCTGTCGCCCTCCTGCTGCTGGGCTGGCTGCTGAACACGCCGCCCGGGCTGATGGGCAAGGCCGATGCGGTTGGATATGCGGTTTGCCACCGCATCGATGTACGCTCCTTTCACCTGGGTGTCCGCCAGATCCCGCTCTGCGCGCGCTGTTCGGGCATGTATCTGGGGGCGATCCTGGGCCTGGTTTATCAGGCCGTGATCGGCCGCAAGCGGGCTGGAATGCCGCCCAAGAGGGTGGTTTTCGTCCTGGGATTGTTCGCAGTTGCCTTTGTCCTGGATGGGATAAACTCATATCTGCATCTCCCTTTTTTTCCAGGCGCGCCGTCCCTTTACGAACCCAGCAATACCTTGCGCCTGCTAACGGGCACCGGATTGGGATTGGTGATCGCGGCGGTCCTCTTCCCGTCTTTCAACCAGACCATGTGGACGGATTGGAGTGGAAAGCCAGCGCTGTCCGGTTTTCGCTCGCTGGGAATAATGCTTCTTTTGGCGCTGGGGCTTGATTTGTTGGTATTAACTGAAAACCCTGTCATACTCTACCTACTCTCGCTGGTGAGCGCGTTTGGCGTGCTTGCTCTTCTCACCCTGGTATACGGCATGCTGTGGTTGATCCTGTTCCGCTCGGAAAACAAAATCGTTCGCGTTCAGCAGCTGCTGGTACCGATGGTGGCTGGATTTGGCACGGCGTTATTACAGATCGCCATCCTGGATCTGCTGCGTTACGCGATCACCGGAACCTGGGATGGATTTCATCTGGGTTAGTTGAAATATTTCTGGTATGATTTGCACTGCAGGTTTAATGTGGTGAATAAGGTGAGGAGGTGTTGATGGAAGCATTGACGGGTATATTATCGGCTTTTGGGCTGGCTACCAGCGCGGGATTGAATGCCTATATCCCGCTTCTGGTCGTGGCTCTGGTCGCAAGGTATACCGAATTGATCAAGCTCAGCCAACCCTGGGACACGTTGACCAACGGCTGGATTATTGGGCTGCTGTTCCTGCTGGTGCTGGTCGAGTTCTTCGCCGACAAGATCCCGGCAGTTAATCATGTCAATGACGTGATCCAGACCTTTATAAGGCCGACAGCGGGGGCGATCGTGTTCGCGGCCAGCGCCCGGGTGATCAGCGATATTCATCCGGTTATAGCCCTGGGTGCCGGGTTGTTCATCGCCGGCGGCGTACACGCGGCTAAATCACTGGCTGTGCGACCGGCTGTAACCGCCACAACGGCTGGTGCAGGCAACGTGCCTGTCAGCATATTGGAAGATTTTGTGGCTACGCTCCTTTCGGTGCTTGCAATCGTCATACCGATCGTGTTAGGATCGATCTTGCTGCTGGTGATCAGTTTGGTCAGTTGGCGATATTTCCGGCGCCAGAAGGCAAACGATCTGCAAACTGCGGCTTGATATTATAAAAGTTCATCTATTTTGGGAGGGCTAACCATGACAAATGAAATTTCAACGACTACGCCGCGTCAAAACAGCAACCTGGCTATCGTCAGCCTGGTGTGCGGTATTTTGGGCGTCACCTTGCTGCCGCTGCTCGGCAGCATCATCGCCGTCATCACAGCGCCCATGGCGAAGAGAGAAATCGCAGAGAGCGAGGGAAGGCTCTCCGGGGAGGAGATGGCGAAAATCGGCCAAATCCTGGGATGGATCGGGCTCGCGCTTGCCTTTGTGATTTGCTGCTGCCTGGTCATCTTTTTAGCGCCGCTGGCCGCCATATTAGTGGCCATATTTGAAGGTTCCTTCTACTATTGGCTGGGTCCGGGATTGCTGGGTTTGCTCTTTTAATTAAGCCAGAATAAATTAGCGTTATTACATCTACGATATTGGCGGCATTAACTGCCGCCGGTATCGTTTTGTTTTCACCGCGAAGGGAGCTAAGAACGCGAAAAAGACCGAAGGTTGATTGATTTAAAATACGCTCTGAGGTGATTTGAAATCACCGTTGTGGGTGGGGCGCAGGATTGCAAATCCTGTTCGGGCGGGGAGAAGGTAAATCCTGCTCGAGCAGAGAGGAGATAAAGCCTGCGCGGGCGGAGGTAAATGTAAATCCGGCTTGAGCGGGGGAAATGAGGAAAATTTCAGTGCTGGAACTTCCGGTTGAAGAACTGCTGAAGGTCTTTCAGGGCGAGCAGAGCCTGCTGGCGGGTTTCGGGAGTGATATCCAGATCCTCGAATTCATCTTCATCCAGGACGAGCTGACTTCCGTTGGGGTTGACGATAAGATCAAGGGCTAGGTCGACGTACGACAAACGATCATCATAGATCTCGGCCGGGCAGCCGATGTTGCAGTACCAGCCGCGCACATGGTCATCCTGTCGAGCGTGGATTTCAAAGATGTTGTACCAGCGGTCGGTGTAATAAGCCTCAACGAAGCGGTCGCCTTTCCCTAAAAATAAGCCGTGATATTCTACGTCCTCTCGGTCGAAGTAAGCCTCAAGGGTGAGGAAGTTTGCCCCGCGTTCGAGCAGGTGCCCCGTATAACGCCAGGTCTCCTCACCGGCCGGATTGAGCTTGCTGACGGTGATGGGCGCACCTTTGGTCATGTGTGTAATTTGTTGTTCGTTGTTTGCCATGATCGTTTGAAGGAGATTCTTCACTCCACTGCGTTTTATTCAGGTCCAATTACCATGCAAAATTATACGGTAATTGGATTGACACACATTAACTAATCACACCATCAGCTGTCTTCCGGAAAGATTTGCAGGGCCTGGGAGGCTTCAAAGCTCAGAGCAACATCTTCTCCGGCTTTGGGCAGGGCGGAACTGGCGGGAAAGTCAAAGGTCAAGGGGGTGCCGTTGACGTGGATGGTCGCCCGGCAGGTGCTGCCGCGGAATGAGATTTCTTGAACGGACCCGTGCAGCACGTTAGCCTGTTCAGCATTCAGGGTGACCGCGTCCGGTCGGATAAGGGCGGTTACGGGAGTACGGTCACCACTGGAAAATTCCGTCATCCCGATATTGAAGACAGCGGATGATCGCACTACATCATCCGGAAGACGGAAACGACCGATCGGTGTGTCCACAACGAATTCATCAGCATTCCTATGGAGGGTGCCCGTGATTAAATTATTGAGACCCAGGAAGCGAGCCACAAACACGGATGCGGGCCGCCGATAAATTCCTTGCGGGGTATCGATTTGCTCCACGCGACCGGCGTTCATCACCACCACGCGGTCGGCAAGGCTGAACGCCTCTTCCTGATCGTGTGTAACGTACAAAGCGGTCTGTTGGCTGTTGCGCAGGATGTCCCGCAGATCAACAACCAGCCGCTCGCGCAGGTTGCGGTCTAGCGATCCGAGCGGTTCGTCCAACATCAGCAGGCGTGGGTGGGGGGCCAGCGAGCGCGCTAACGCCACGCGCTGCGCCTCGCCTCCGGACAAGTTGTTCACATCGCGTTTCTCAAACCCCGGCAGGCCGACCAGGGACAGTACCTCAAAGACACGCTTTTCGATCCTGTCATCGGGCAAACGGTGCATTTGCAACCCGAAGGCGACGTTCTGGTAGACGTTTTTGTGGGGGAACAGGACGAAGTCCTGGAACATGAGACCAAATTCGCGGCGGTAGGCGGGGGTGCCCGACAGGGAGGATCCATTCCATTGGATGTCCCCCTGATCGGGCGTTTCAAGCCCGGCGATGATCTCCAGGAGGGTGGATTTTCCGCACCCGCTGGGACCCAGGACGGCGACGGTTTCAGCAGTGGCGACTTCGAAGGATACGCCCTTCAGGGCGTATGTTTCCCCGAAGCGCTTGTGAATGTCAAGAGCCGATAAAGCAGCCAAGGTTAGAACTCCCCCACGTCTGCGATGCGAAACCGTTCTATGGCGAGCATCCCAACGCCGGCGACGAGCATCAGGATCGTGCTGAGGGCGAGCGCCTGGCCGTAGTTCAGTGCTCCCGGCCTGGTAATCAGGCGGTAAATGGCGAGTGGTATGGTGGGATATTCGGGACGTGCGATCAGGACGGTGGCCCCAAATTCGCCCAGTGAGATGGTGAAAGCGAACGTGGCCGCCACCAGCAGCGCGCGGGCGACCAGCGGCAGGTCTACGTGACGGAACACTGTGAGCGGTTGGGCGCCCATTACTGAGGCGGCTTCACGCAAGCGGGGGGATATGGAGTGTAAGGCGGGCGTCAGGCTGCGCACAACAAACGGAAACGCCACCAGGGTGTGCGCCAGTGGGATCAGCAGAGGAGAGGCGCGCAGGTCCAGGGGCGGGCTGTCCAAGGCGACGATGAAGCCCAACCCAAGGGTGACGGCTGACGTCCCCAACGGAAGCATCAGCAGTGGATCGAGAGAGCGGCTGAAGAACGAACTGCGCCTGCGCGACAGAATCCAGGCTGTGGGCAGACCCAGTAAGATGGCCAGCACAACCGTGGCGCCGGCGTAGCCGAGGGAGACGGCGATGGTGGTGGTTGGGCGCGCGTAGAAGAGGGACCCGCGCCGGTTAATGTTCAGCTCGCGATAATTATCCAGCGTAAAGCCACGCCAGACCGGCGTGCCGTATCCCTGCCGAGCGGTGGCTGAGGCCGTACGCTCGAAATTGGATATGGAGCGAAAACCCAAAGCGAATAACGGGGCGACGATCAGGCTCAGCAGCACCAGGATCACGATCCCGGCCAGGAAACGGCCGCGCCAGGTGGTGATTTTGCGCTGGGTGATGTGTGCGGGCCGCAGCGAGAGCGGTCGGGATAGACCGGAGACTAGGCGGGTGTAAATAATCGTCAGAGTCAGGGTACAAACCAACTGGATCAGGGCCAGCACGGCGGCGAGAGGTAGGTTGAAAAGGCTGACGGTCTGGTAGTAGATCTCCGTCTCCAGCGTGGCAAACTGCGGGCCTCCCAAGACCAGGATGACGCCGAACGAGGTAAAGGTGAAGATAAAAACCAGCAGGGCGGCTGAGGCGATGGCGGGCATCAGCAGCGGCAGTGTGATCCGGCGCATCACGTTCCATTTATTTGCTCCCAACACCTCGGCTGCCTGTCCCAGGCGCGGGTCGAGATGGGACCAGAAATCACCCACCAGGCGCAGTACGATGGTGGTGTTGTAGAACATGTGGGCGATCAGTATGGCGGTCAGCGTATTGGTGAAATGGATGGGCGGCCCCTCCAATCCGAAAGCGGACATCAGAGTGTAATTAACCATGCCCTGGGGACCGAGCAGGGCGTTGAAGGCTGCCGCAACCACCAGCGTGGGCAGCACAAATGCGATGCCGGTCAGCGCCTTGATGATCGATTTGCCGCGGAAATCGTAACGCGCGAGGAGATAAGCCCCGGGCAGGCCGATCGCCAGGGTCAACAGCGTAGAGAGGAGCGCCTGCCAGAAGGTGAACGCCAGGACGCCCCGGATGGAGGCCGATCTCAGAGCCTCGATAAACGGGGTGAGAATGCTGCCCTGCGCGCGCGCAAAACTCACCGTCAGGATGCTGCCCAAAGGGTAGAAGTAGAAAAGCAACAGAAATATCAGCGGCGCCAGCCAGAGCAGGACCGAAGTGAGACGAGGTCTATTAAATCGCCCCTGGAAAAGCCTGGCGGGCAGATATTTCAGCGCAGCACGGTCTCCGTCCATTCTTGAATCCATCTCTCTCTATTATGGGCGATGTCCTCGGGGCTGACGAACGCCGGCATCTCAGGGACTACCAGGTGCCGGGTAAAGGCTGGATCGAGCTGAGCATTCTGGTTGACGGGGAAGACGAACATCTGCAAGGGGATGTCCTCCTGGAAAGCCGTGGAAAGCATGAAGTCGACCCATTTTTCTGCCAGGCCGCGCTGCTTCGTGCCGTCCAATATACCGACGAATTCCACCTGGCGGAAGCAGGCACCATCGCCGTAAACGATCCCGGTGGGCGGTTCGTCTATGGGGGCGTCGGTGTAAATCACTTCGAAAACAGGGCTGGAGGCGTAGGAGAGCACGATCGGCCGAGACCCACCCGAACGGCTGAACTCGCTGTAATAGGCGGTCTCCCAATCATTTACCACCAACAGATCGTTCTCTTTCAGACCCTGCCAATAAACCAGGTAACCGTCCTCGCCGAACTGCCTGATGGTGGCCAGCAGGAAAGCCAACCCGGGTGAGGAGGTGGCCGGGTTCGTCACGACGAGCAAACCCTCATACTCGGGTTTAAGCAGGTCAGCCAGGTTCAACGGCGGCTGGAGGCCCAAATCGTCGAAGTAGCGCCGGTCGTAATTGAGGCACACGTCGCCGAAATCCACCGGCAGGGCGCGCTTCTGCGGGTCTAGTTCGAAATCATCGGGTATCACGTCCAGCACGGGTGAGTCGTAGACTTCAAAGATGCCCTCTTCGAGCGCGCGGTTGAGAAAGGTGTTGTCCACACCGTAGAACACGTCGGCGATGGGGTTGCCTTTAGACAGGATGGCTTTGTTGAGCGCTGAACCGGTGTCACCGCTGGCGATGATCTCCAATGTGACGTCGTTCCGCTCTTCAAATGCGGTCTTCAGCTCCTCGGACATGGCGAACGAGTCGTGGGTCATCACTTTCAGGGTTTGGGGACCGCTCGCGCAAGCAGTCAGGATCATCCCGAGAGATACGAGCAGGAGTATTATTTTCTTATTCATCCTGTTATTCCTTAAAATCTACAAAAATTTACGAATTCGTATTTAGTCTTTAAGACATTCTTTCACCACGAAGTTTCGAAGACACAAAGGAACACCAAGTTTTTTATAAAATCTTCGTGAATCTTGGTGGCTTTGAGGTCTGGCGGTAGAAATTCACAATAGACCGGCGCCCAATATAATCATAAAGACGGACTACCAGGCGATAAGCTCATTCATTCGGATGAGGATGCAGACCAGCAGTCCTTCACGGAGGGATACGGTCGCGCGCCCGGCGATCAGCACGTTGCTGATGCCGCGGGTGCTGCCGAAGACCAGGTTTCCGTCCAACAGCCGATACTCCAGGCCTTCTGTTGTGATTCCCGATGCGTCCCCAGCGACTGGCACCAACGAGACGGTGTCTCCCGGCGAACCGGTGATCTCCAGACTCTCCCCACCACGCAGCAGCTGGATTTCCTGGGCGCCGTCTATCAGGCGGATGCGCGCGGCTGTGAATTCAACTGCGGCGGGCAGCAGCAGGTTAGCGAGCGTCTGGTCCCATCGTGCGCCGAGGGCACCGTAGACCAGAATCGGATCGGCGCCACGTTCGACAGCGTAGGACAGCGCCAACTCGAGGTCGGTGAAATCTTTGTGGGCAGGGTGGCGGATGATCTGGCTGCCTCCGGATTCGAGGGTTCCGAGTTCTTCCGCGGTGAGGGAGTCCATGTCGCCGATGACGACCTGGGGTGACAGGCCCAGTTCGAGGCAGTGGCGCGCGCCGCCGTCCGCGGCGATCAGCAGATCGTCGGAACTTAATTTAGGCTCCTGTGTCAAAGGGCCGTTGGCAATGATTAATGCACGCAAAAAAATCCCTCCGATGGGGGAGGGATTTGGTAGGCCTGGGGTGTTCTCCGTGGCTGTATGCAATCCCTCCGCCGGTATTATCCGGATCAGGTTCGCGGGTCGAGTGTTTCAACCACTCTTCTCAGCCC
>Ga0209013_10005356_pt1 | contig 11068 bp, 9 predicted proteins | sample Cruoilmetagenom2_FD_187291 | JGI IMG/M metagenome (GOLD analysis project Ga0209013, IMG submission 187291) | Oil polluted marine microbial communities from Coal Oil Point, Santa Barbara, California, USA - Sample 2 (SPAdes) (version 2) | ecosystem: Environmental > Aquatic > Marine > Oil seeps ...
GGCGGGTCAGGTGGCTCAGGTGGCTCAGGTGGCTCAGGTGGCTCAGGTGGAAACGGATCTGGACGTTAAACTAAAAAATAACAATGGAATAATATTTTAATTCAACTCAACTTATTAAAAGACAAATCAAGGAGAATAGAGATGAAAAAGATACTTGTGGTATTGCTGGCTGTACTATTGAGTACTGGTTTTGCTTTTGCTGAAGGAGGCAAGAACCAGGGTTCTTCCGGAAAAGGCTCAACATCCACTGGGACAGATACGCAGGGAGCAGCAGAACAGTCCCGAGCCGGCAGGTGATGATCGGATGAAATGGCTGATCAATGGCCATATTTCCTAATTACTGTACAGGCCGCTCTTTTAGATACATTAGCTAGCACCGTTGTTCATAAATAGAATAAATAGATCAACATATCCATATCACTAAAAAACAGGAGAAATTATCATGCATTTTTTTAACCAATCTTTACTGATCTCCGGCATCATTTTCACTGCCGCACTCTGCGCTATCCCTGCCTCTGGTGCCGGTAATAGAATAAGTAGAGGTAAAGTCGCCGCTCTTACCATTGATTTCAATGAAGAGACCCACATGGTGTTCATGCGTGAAGAAGAAAAATTGGCTCGCGATGTCTATATCACTCTTGGTGATAAATATCCAGATGCAATAGTCTTCAGCAACATTGACGATGCAGAACAACAACATACCACAACGGTGAAAGACAAATTAGCAAAATACAATATTGCCGACCCTAACACCGATGACACGGTAGGTGCCTTCACGGGTGAGGAGTATGGTTCGTACTTTACGGGAAAATATGAGCTTTTAGTGGCCTGGGGTGAAGAAAGTGAATTAGATGCACTCTATGTGGGAGCATTTATCGAAGAGTTGGATATGCTCGACATTGTTCAGTGTCCAGAAGTGATTGTTGAAGCAGATAACGGTATTGACAGTCCCAGTGAGTGTGGCTTGAACTATACCGACAACAGTGATCTGCAAAGTATGCTGGAATCTCTGCTTGAAGGCTCCAAGAATCATCTGCGCTCTTATGTGGGAAATATTGAGGCTGTTTTGGGTGAATGTAACTATAAGGCTCAAGTTCTCACTCAACTGGAAGTTGACACCATTCTGGGACGTGTCGGTGAGTGCGGCTACGACTACGAATAGCAGTCAAAACACTGAAAGAGCAACAGGGCAGCCGGCTAGGCTCCCCTGTTCTCTCTTTACTTAGCGAGACAAGATCATCCCCACACCAACCTCCCCTTTGAATAAAAATATTGCTTACTTCCGGATATTGCTTGCCTGTACAGCATTCTTAACCATCCTGCTGCAAAGTGTCCATGCCGGGCAACCAACAGGATCGGTAATGGTAGACTCTGATCATGACGGCGTGCTTGACGCACAAGACAAATGCCCAGGCAGTCAACAGGTTTACAAAGTAGATCCAAACAGCCGCATTGCGCCACTGTTTGAACCGGCACACCTAATAGAAGAACCGACAGCCGTAACAGTTGATGCCGAAGGTTGTGCTATGGACAGTGACGGAGACAGCGTCCCGGACCACCGGGATTACTGCCCCAATGATACACTACCGGCAATCTCTGCCGGAGTCAGCAAACGAGGCTGCCCTCTCCAGAGCGATGGTGACGGTACTCCGGATTACCGGGACAAATGCCCAGGTACCATGCAGGGTATTGCTACTGATCGTTTTGGTTGTCCCAAGAAGAGTGAATCACTGCAGTGATAAAAGCCAGTCGGTGATAACATTTTCTACCCTCTCTACCTTGCCGAACATGTTGGTGCCGTGAATATTGGTTTGCGGAAACAGCTTTAACTCGGCACCTCTTTTCTGCAGCTGTTTGTAAATAGCTGCCGCCCCGCGGTCCTGTTCCTCTTCGCTGCTTAAAATCAGCAGGGGAATACCGGGCCAGGTCTTTATGTGTTCCATAGTCGGGATGCCGAGATAGTTCTCTCCCGGTGTCATGAGTACTGCGGCCTCGGCCGTGACAGCACCGTCGGCAATGGCATGCACTGCAACCGAACAGCCTACACTGGCACCGATCAGTACCTCCTTTTCCAGTTGCGGTTCTGTTTTTTGCAGCCATTTTTCTGCAGCGGCCACGTCAAGATACATGGTATTGAAAAAGTTTGGATCACGGTCCACCACTTTTTGTTCATCATCACTACCGTCGGCACCAAAGCGGCTCTGTCCGTGGCCACGGAGATCCAGTGACAGGCAGGTAAAACCCGCTGACAGCAACTGCTGCACCAGGGGATGCCAACTTTCTTTGGTGTGACGGTACATGGGCAGCAGGATGACTGCGGTATGGATATCTATTTTTGGATCAGGAATATCCAGGGTGCCAACAAGAGGATGACCGTCTGATGCAGTAAAGCTCACCTGCCTGGCGCTGACAGTACCTGTTGACAGACAACAGACCATGATGAGGAGCACAACAAAATATTTCATCATTTCTTCCCCCTTTTATTTTTTGGATATTGACCTTTTTCCAACCGGGCAAGCACCGATCTTCGTGTGTTACGAGACTGGTTGAGCATGATTACGTAGGCACAGCCATCCTTGAGATAGCCCGCATAATTATATATACCCTTCATACTGCCGGATTTGGTTGGTACTCCCATACGCTTACTCAGTAGATATGCATACGGTCTGAACGCCTTGAGTACGGCAAGCATTGTCCGGGCAGTGATGCGATTGTTTCGAGACAATCCGGCGCCCTCTTTCTGGATAACTGCGAAGGCCGTCTCGTCACCTAGTTGTCTGATCAGTTCCTGGTGCACGGCACGATCGGCCTTGGCCCATGTTGCCGGATAGCCAAATTTTTCGGCCCCGCAGGTCAGGTAAACAAGATTGGCAATAAAGTTTGAGGAGTATTTGAGCAACGATGAGACCAGGTATTCAAGATCCTTTGAGTTGTGGTGCTCATAAACAAGCACTCCGTCGGCTGGAACCGCTTTAATACCGGACGCACCCTGCCCTGCAATTCCAGCCTTTTTCTGCAGAGCGCGAAACAGTTCTATCGTATAACGGGCCATCTGCTGCTCCGGGTGACAACTCCCGGTGCAGACATTAATCCTGTAGCTGCCCGGCAGATAATTCTTTGCCACCTGCTGCATAATGGGCAGGGTTGGAGTCTGGGCTTCGCTGGAGACAATGTGACGATTTTTTTTCACTCGTACGGCGACACTGTTAAAGTTGACAACCACCGGACCTACCGGTGCGTCATAGGGATTACCAGTAGATTTCCGGCCCGGCACCTGCTGTTTAAGGGCAAAACTTGAGGTGTCGATAAAGATGGAGTTAATCCGCTGGATGCCTCTCTGCCTAAGCGCATCAAAGATCAGGTTGATCTCCTCGGATATCAAGAGGGGATCACCAAATCCCTTGATATAGAGGTTGTCCCGGCTGTCGGTATAAAAACGGGTCTTAAAACGATAATCAGGTCCCAGGATGGCTAAAGCGGTCAGGGCTGTGGGAATTTTGATTATACTGGCAGGAATATAGGGGATATCAGTATTACAGCCCGAAACAATGTTTCCCTGTTCATCACTGACACCGTAGGTGCCGTTCCGGATCAGCTTGGAAAAAGACGGGCAGGCTGCGAATGCAGCCTGCCCGAAAAGAACAGCACAACAGATGATAACAACTGCGGGACTGCAGAAAAAACAAAAAAGTGATTGCCTCACTCTCTTATCTTCCTGCGGAGCAAAATCATCAACCTAGTTTTGGCAGGTCAGCCAGACTGGCTGCGATTTCATCTTTGGGATAAGAGTAATCGTGCAGCTCACCGTTGAAGTAAGCGTCGTAGGCAGCCATATCAATTAGCCCATGACCGGAGAAGTTAAACAAAATGGTCTTAGGCTCGTCAGGATCCTTCATGGCTTCAATAATGGCACCACGGATAGCATGGGTGGTCTCCGGGGCCGGAACAATGCCCTCGGTCCTGGCAAAGAGAACTCCGGCTTCAAAACATTCGAGCTGATGAACACTCTTGGGCTCGATAATGTTATCACGGATCAGGGCGGAAACGATAGGAGCCATACCATGATAGCGCAAACCGCCTGCATGAATACCCGGCGGCATGAAATTATGACCCAGGGTATGCATGTAGAGCAGCGGCGTCATCATCTCAACATCGCCTGAATCATAGGCGAGTTTACCGGCTGTCATGGATGGACAGGAAGCGGGTTCATAGCCGACAAATTTGATTTTCTTGCCATCCAGATAATCTGGAACATAAGGCCCCATCAAACCTGCAAAGTTGGATCCGCCGCCGCAGCAGCCGACAACCACATCCGGATAGGCACCGGCAATCTCCATCTGCTTCTTTGCTTCAAGGCCGATAATGGACTGGTGAAGAATAACATGGTTGAGCACCGAACCCAGGGCGTAGTTGGTACCGTCATGGGTAGCCGCATCTTCCAGAGCCTCGGAGATGGCAATACCAAGCGAACCCGGGGTATTAGGATCCTTTTCAAGGATTGCACGGCCGGTGGCCGTATCAGGACTGGGGCTGGCAACGATATCAGCACCAAAGACATGCATCAGGGACTTCCGGTAGGGTTTCTGGTCATAGGAACAACGAACCATAAATACCTTACAGTCCATGCCGAACTTAGACGTTGCCAGAGACAGGGCAGATCCCCACTGGCCGGCACCGGTTTCGGTGGTCAGCCGTTTCACACCTTCACGTTTGTTGTAATAGGCCTGGGGAACCGCAGAGTTTGGTTTATGACTGCCCACCGGAGAAACACTTTCATTTTTGAAAAAAATCTTGGCCTTGGTGCCAAGAGCCTCTTCAAGTTTATAGGCCCGAACCAGCGGAGAAGGACGCCAGATCTTGTACACCTCCATAACCTCATCCGGGATCTTGATGAACCGCTCAGGGCTCATCTCCTGTTCAAGAAGCCCCATGGGAAAAACGGCAGCCAATTTCTCCGGCGCTATGGGTTCCTTGGTCTCCGGATCAAGCGGGGGCAGCATGCCGCCTGGAATATCCGGAGCAACATTATACCAGCTGGTGGGCATCTCATCTTCACGCAGGACAACCTTCTTCATGATCACTCCTTCTTAGTTATTAAGTACTAAACTATTGCTGATTACCACCAATCCTCAGCTTACATTATAAATTATACATAATCTTCAACTTGAATTAAAAACGTCATTCCGGACGCAGCGAAGCATAGCTCCGGAGGTAGCGACCAGAGGGGGAGACTCCGATCCAAGCAACTCTAAGCCCCCTGGATTCCCGCTTTCGCGGGAATGACGAAAAAGTGAGCTAAGCTTTAGTGGTAATCACCAAACTATTTGTGCATTTAATCAGTTTTTTTACCGCATAGACAAATTTTTCTCAACTATTTGCCGCAAGTTCCTGTGAACTGTTTTTTATTATTCGAGCCAGTAATGCCTGCTCCTTAGTCAAACCAATCACCTTTTCCAGCACTTCACGGGGATTGGTTCCAGCTGCACTGTGGGGATGAACAAGGTCAACAAACAGTTGTAAACCATTCTGTTCCAGCCTGTTGACCAGAACTCGAATATCCAGCTCACGTCTTTTTTTCTTGCGTATCCGTTCGACCACAAATTGTTCTGCAACAAGAAAGGCCCTGATATTGGCTGCAACGGCCTTGACGTCTACAGAATCCGGCAGAACAATCTCATAGCTGATTACCTTGGTAGCAGGCGCCTGTTTACGAACTGCGGCAACGGAGGTAATGGAGATAAAACCGGGCAGCTGTTGATCCAGCTCTGCAGCAACATCGACAGGACGGCTAATCGGTTTGCTGAGATCCATATCAAAATATTCAACATGACTTTCGACCCCAACAGGCAGGGCCGGGCTGAAAGAGACCCTGGGAGAAGGGTTGTACCCCTGGGAGAAGAGCAGTGGCAACCCGGCCCGGTGCAGGACACGAAAGATGAGCTGCAGGATTTCAAGATGACCAAGAAAACGTGCGTCTCCCAACCGTGAATAATGCACCCGGTAGCTGAACACCGGCCGCTTTTCCAGATTTTCGGCAGTACGATCATTCAGGTCCCGGTACGGCTCAGGCTGAATTTCTTCGGTTTTGTTGACCAGCGGGCGGATGGTCTTAAAGTCACAGAGGCCACATTTCTGGCAGCTATTATTTCGGCAATCCGGTGTATAACCGCGTTCAAGAGATTTTTCATATTCACTCACCAGGAAACTGCGATCAACTCCACAGTTCAGATGATCCCAGGGCAGCACTTCATCCATGTTCCTTGCACGCAGATACCAGTTGAGATCAAGATCAGTGTCATCTGCCGCCTGCTGCCATCGCTCAAAATTGAAATGCTCAGACCAACCGTCCAGCCGGGCTCCGGACTGCCAGGCAGACTCGAGCAGATGAGAGAGGCGGCGGTCGCCCCTGGAAAAAACACCTTCCATATAAGACTGGTATGGATCATGCCATTTCAGCTTGAATCCCTTACGGGGCAGTTTTTTCTTTAAACGGTTGATGCGCGCTGTTGACTCTTCCAGGGTTAACTGTTGGGACCATTGGAAAGGGGTATGGGGTTTGGGGACAAAGGTAGCAACAGACACATTGATCTGCGCCCTGCGCCCCTGTGCCTCCTGCCTGGCCCGGATGGCAAGATCGACAATCCCGTCTACATCCTCAAGAGTCTCCGTAGGCAGGCCGATCATGAAATAGAACTTGATCAGATTCCAACCGGCTGCAAAGGCATCCCGGCAGGTAGTCAACAGGTCCTGTTCCGTGATCCCCTTATTAATAACCTCCCGCAACCGGTCGGTACCGGCCTCAGGCGCCACGGTAAAACCGGTCTTACGCACCCGCTTGATCTGGTCGATCACTTCAGGCGTCAGGGTGCCGACCCGCATGGAGGGCATTGACACGGAAACATACTCATCAACAAACCGGTCCATCAACTTGATAAGCAAGGCGGGCAGACAGGAAAAGTCACCACTGGACAGTGACAGCAGTGCCAGCTCGTCAAAACCGGAATTGTTTATACCCTGTTCCGCCAGCTTCATGATATCTTCAATACTACGCTCCCGTACCGGCCTGTAGATCATCCCGGCCTGGCAGAAACGACAGCCACGGGTACAGCCGCGGGCAATCTCCACGCCAAGGCGGTCATGAATGGGCTTGACCAGGGGAACCAGGGGATGATCCAGCAGATCAACAGGCGGCAATTCGGGCAGGATCCGACGGCTCACTGTTGTATAATCGTCCACAAGCGGTGTAATGGCTGTCAGCTGCCCACCCTCGTATTGCGGTTCAAAAAACAGGGGAATATAGACGCCATCCATTGTTGCAAGCCGCTGCAATATCTCCTGACGGGAGGAGTCTTCAGCCTTGGCGATCCGCACGGTATCAGCAATTTCAAGAATCACCTCTTCGCCGTCGCCCAGGACTACAACATCAAAAAAATCAGCCACCGGTTCAGGGTTGAGCGAACAGGAACCACCGGCAACCACCAGGGGATGGTTGTCAGCACGATCTTTTGCCCGCAGCGGTATCCGGGCCAGATCAAGAATGGTCAGGATGTTTGTGTAGCAGAGTTCATAGGGCAGAGTTATACCGATGACATCAAAATCAGCCAGTGGCCGTCGGGATTCGATGGAGAACAGGGGCAGGTTATTTCTGCGAAGCTGTTCCTCCATATCCACGTCAGGGGCATAACAGCGCTCTGCTATCAGGCCTTGTTGCTGATTAATGATGTGGTAGAGGATTTGCAGTCCCTGGTGGGACATGCCGATCTCATACAGGTCGGGAAAAATCAGGGCAAAAGAAAGATCAGCCTGGTCCAAACCCGGGCGTACAGCATTCAGCTCACCGCCTATATAGCGGCCGGGTTTTCTGACCAGGGGCAGGATGGAATCTATATTTATGTTTTTACTCATAGTAATACGAACGAAATACTATACGGCAGGCAGCGTTACCGGCCGCAGTATACAGTGATTAAAGGAAAATAAGTTGACATTGCAAGGCTTGACGTTGTAATCCTGAAGTATTGCAAACTCAAGAAATTATCGTTATTGTGCATATTCAGCTGCAATAAAAGAGGACAAATGTTTAAAAACATTATCACTGCATCCTTTCTGGTCCTGTTCATCATCCTTCATGCCTGGCTTGCCGTGGCAGCAGAGCAGAAACTGCTTGAGGACATCAAATTTGATGCTCCCTCGGAGGCGGAAGAGCGTATCACCTTTAAGCTAAACGGTGCGTATATCCCGAAGATCTTTGCCATAAAAGGTGAAAAACCCCGGGTGGTCTTTGACTTTCCAGACACAAGGACTGCCAGACTACTCAATAATATCATCAATACCAACGGAAAATTCATCAAACGTATCCGTGTCGGTATTCATAACGAGCCAAACCCGAAAACAAGGGTTGTCTTTGACCTGTTGCCGGACAAAAAGGTCGACTTTAAGCAGGACTTCGACCAGCTTCAAAACACGTTGATCATCACTGTCTACCACGCCGGCACTAAACCGGAAAGCAAACCTGACACACAGGATGAAAAAAATGATGTCCTGCCTGAAAAGCCTGTAAGGACAGAAAAGAAGGCACCATCTCCAACGCCGGATCCTGTAACTACTTTGCCGGTCCCTCAGGCTCAATCAGCAGAAGAACCAAAAACACCGGCAATAACACCGCCGGTACCGATCCAGGCAGTGCCGAAGCAGGTTGATCAGGTTCAACCGGTTCCCCTGGAACCTGAAACGAAGCAGGCCGAGCAACTACCCGCGGCTCAAGAAAAAGTGGAACCGGCCCAGGGGCCGGCAGAAACCGGCAAGACAGACCTTGCTGCCGGACAGCCCGTACTCAGTTCAATCACCTTTGACAACAGCACAAACCGGGGTGAGATGGTGTTATTCAAACTCAATAAATTTCATTCCCCCATCGTATTCGGTGTCGAAGAGGGGGCGCCCAGGATAGTCTGTGAATTCAAAGATACGACCGCAGCCGATGATCTGCCTAAAGTCATTAAGGCGGATGGAAAATATGTACACACCATCCGCATCGGCCGGGAGAAAACCCCGCAAAAGGTCCGCGTGGTCCTCGATCTGGCCCCGAGTAACAGTTACGACCTGCAACAGGTCTTTTTTAAGGATGACAACCTCTTTGTTATCATCATCAACACCCTGCACAATACGCCGGCGACAGAGGAGTTGGAAAAACCTCTACAATAATCCGGGTAAGATTTTACCCCCCACGGGGTCTTCGCTTCCCCCTTTACACAACCATGGCGTCCCGACATAGAGGGGCTATTAAATTGCCTGCGTCTTTATTTGACTTCGTGGACAGTGAAATGCGACGGTAACTGCAGTTGAAACAGATGTTGTTGCAGGGCGGAGAAGCTGTACACCCGGGTAAAATCCAACGTAAAATCTGCTGCCAATGCCTCACCGGTAACCACTATTTTCCCAGGCCATCCACATTGCTTTGACGTTGCTGCATATCCACTGTACCGCACGTCAAAAATGATCGCATCCTCTTCATCCAGGACCAGATGGCGGCTCAGGTGATCCCGATCCAGCGCCACAAGATGGATCAACCGATCTCCATAATCAAGCTCATACCAGAAAAGTTCCCCGTCTTCAGCCCTGCGCGCAGACAAAACCTGCACTCCCTGCAGCCTGATCCGACCGTTAATCCAGGAAAAAAGATCATCTCCGGATATGGAATCAGGCAGGTACCTGCGAATAAAGTCAGAGTCCAGTCGACCGGTGTACCCTTCTCCTCTTCTGTTATCAGCAAGGGTAAAGGTTTCGCCGTTTGTAACCAGCAACAACAAAGGCCTGCCCAGTGGATCAACTATCGCAAAACGAACAGAGGCAGGAAAGGTGGCCAGCAGGGTTGCAGGATAAGTTTCATTCCGTCCATAGGCCCGCCATCCAAGCCGGACATCGCTATCAATGGCCATGACGCAGGACTGCTCAAAAAAGCGGCTCAGCCTTTCCTGCACAACTTCCAGATCAGGACCGCTGACGGCAACAGTTCGTGGTAGTTTTGAAGCACAACCACTCACAAGAAGCAGGCCGATTATCAAGCTGAGCCACCACAACTGCCTGGAAAAGATCACCTGTTCTCCTGTTCCTCAAGGATACGGATTTTTTCTTCTACCCGGCTGCGGTCTTTATCCTCCTTAAACAGTTCCAATGCCTTGCGATAGGTCTGCATGGCAGCATCCGTTTGACCGCTCTCCAGGTAGACGTCACCCAGGTGATCAAGGATTGACGGATCCTCAGGAGATAGCTGCACTGCCTGCTCCAAAGTTTTGACAGCCTCTACCAGGTTGCCCTGCCGGTAATAGACCCAGCCGAGACTGTCGCGGATGTACCCGTTCTCCGGCTTCAACTCGACCGCGCGTTTGATATAGTCAAACGCACGGTCCAGATGAATTTTTTTATCCGCCCACGTGTACCCCACATAATTGAGAGCAGCCGCATGTTCAGGCTGCAGCTTGATGACCTGCTGCATCACGTCCATGGCCTGCTGGTGTTCACCCCGGTAATCCAGAAACAGGCCATACTCGTAAAGGAGGTTATCGTCTTCCGGATAAGCCTTGATCGCGCGGACAAAGGTGTTACGGCCAAGCTCTTCCTGATCTTTCAGCTGGTACAGAGAGGCCAGCAGCACATACATATCAGGATTACGTCCCTTTTCCTTGCCAATGGCTGATTCAAGTAGTTCAATGGCCTGCTCGTCACGTTTGAGTTCCCGCAATGCCCGTACCTGGAGAAATATCCCGTCTTCATACTCTTCGGTATCACTGTTTAACTCCTGCAGGTCGCGCAGGGTCGCCTCATATTCCCCGATCTGGTAATGGAGAATAGCCAGCAGATAACGGGCCTCACCTGAATCATCTTTTTTCATGACATCTTCAAGAATGGAGATGGCCTTACTGTATTCTTTTCTCCGGGCGTAGAGACGGGCAATAGTCAAATCCACACGCTCGGGTCGACTGGTGATCGCCTTAAGAAGGTTCAGCTCAGCCAGTGCTTTTTTTTCCTTGTTCTGCAGTAGATAGACATGAACCAGGGCAATACGGGCATCCTC
>Ga0209013_10005357_pt1 | contig 11067 bp, 11 predicted proteins | sample Cruoilmetagenom2_FD_187291 | JGI IMG/M metagenome (GOLD analysis project Ga0209013, IMG submission 187291) | Oil polluted marine microbial communities from Coal Oil Point, Santa Barbara, California, USA - Sample 2 (SPAdes) (version 2) | ecosystem: Environmental > Aquatic > Marine > Oil seeps ...
TATTCCATCCAGGGTCGGCCAGCCCACCGCCGTCGCCTACGTGGATGAGTCGGGGCAACGGTTCAACCAGCAGCACACAACCCGCACCGAGGGCGATGAACTGGTGGTGTCCTTTGAATTGTCCGCGCCGGGGTTCCAACTTGAATACTATGACGATCTGCAAATAGAGTCGACAGGGACGCGGGAATATGCCTACACCCATACGGCAGACTATCCTATCACGCTTCTGAATCTGGAATTTCAGGTCCCGCCCACAGCGGACGCGTTCACGCTGGACCCTCCTGCTGATTCTGTGGTTTCTGAGGGCGATGGCTTGACCTATCACCTGGTCCAGACGGGCCCGGTGGCACAGGGCGAAACCGGGGACTGGTCCCTGGCCTATCAGAAGGATGACGAAGAGCTGACCGTCTCGGGCTTTATTCAGGCTTCGACGCCCGCTCCTGCTGCGCAGCAGGAACCGCCGACTCTTGCTGCTCAGCAGCAGGAGTCGACATCATCAGCGGCGGGAGGCAGCGACAACACCAGCGTTTTGATATTCCTGGTGGCCTTTGTGGCCCTCGTCGGAGTGGGGGCGGGTGCGTTCTGGTTGGGCCGGCGGGCTCAGTCCATCCCAGAGACAGCGCCACCACCCAAACAGCGGCGGGAGCCCTACTCCCCGCAGCGACCGGAACCACAGCGGCTCTCATCCCTCCCCGATCTCGAAGGGGCGTCATTCTGTCACAAGTGCGGCGCGCAAGTGCGGCACGATGCCGATTTCTGTCACAAATGCGGCGCCGCGGTACGCAGTCAGTAAACGCACTCCCGCACAGCCTGCCCTCGAGCAGTCGGGGGGCGGGAATCTATCTAGACGTATTGCGAGTGAGGAGGCAAGTGTGTCTTCGACTATGAAATTCATCATCGGTGGCGTTGTCGTCGTGGCAGTCATTGGCATCCTGATTGCCACCAGTTTCTCAGGCTCCACCAGCGATTACCTGACCATTGCCGAGGTCATAGCCTTGGAACCAGATCAGGCGCGCGATTCACGCGTGGCCGGCGAGATCGTCCCAAATTCGATCGAGTGGAGCACCCGCGACCTGCACCTGACCTTCACTATCGAGGATGAGACGGGCACGCTGCCCATCTCCTACCACGGCCCCCAACCCGACATGCTGGTGGACGCCGTGGAGGCCGTAGTCGTTGGCAAGTACGACCCCGCAGCCCAAGCGTTCGAGGCTGAAGAGCTGCTGATGAAATGTCCTTCCAAGTACGAGGAGGAGGAATAGAACCTGTCATTCCTGCAAAGCCTGCCCCCGAGCCGCATCGGGGGGCGGGAATCCATCTAAAGGGAGCGAACGCGATTGGTTCTCGCAGATATTGGTTACGGTGTATTGTTGCTGACCCTTGCTGCGGCAGCGTGGGCGACGGTTGCTGCGGTATTTGGCGCCTGGAAGCGCCGTCCTGAGCTGGTGGCCAGCGCGCGTAGCGCGCTACTGGTTACAGCCGGCTTGTCGACTTTGTCCGCGATCCTGCTGCTCATCCTGCTCTTTAGCCACGCTTTCGAGGTCCGCTATGTCTACGAGCACGTGGCCACCTTTCTAAAGCCGGCCTACGTGCTGGCGGCGTTCTGGGCGGGGCTGGAAGGATCACAATTGCTCTGGCTGTGGATGCTGGCGGTCTTTACCGGCATGCTAGTCTGGCGCAAGCCGACGTGGGACCGTGAACTGCGGCCCTGGGCCATGGCTGCGCTGGCCCTCACCCAGGCATTTTTCGCCTTCTTGCTTATCATGCTCACCAATCCCTACGAGCTCTTGCCCTCGGTGCCGGCTGAGGGTGTCAGCCTGAACCCACTGCTTCAGAATTTCTGGATGATCATCCACCCGCCTATCATCTTTGCTGCCTATGCCCTGTGGACCATCCCCGCTGCCTACGCCTTTGCCGCCCTGGTAACCGGCCGGCTGGATGCTGGTTGGCTGCGGGGCACCAGGCGCTGGACGCTGGCCGCGTGGGCATCACTGGGCATCGGCATCCTGGTTGGAGCCTGGTGGGCGTACCTGGAGCTGGGCTGGGGAGGCTACTGGGGTTGGGACCCTGTGGAGAACTCTTCCCTGATTCCCTTTCTGGTAGGGACGGCCTTTGTCCACTCGGCCATCATCCAGGATCGCCGCGACATGTTTCGCGCCTGGAATGTCTTTCTGGCGACCCTCACCTTTGTATTGACCATCTTTGCCACCTTTGTCACCCGCTCGGGCTTGATCCAATCCGTGCATGCCTTCGCCCAATCGCCCATTGGCTACTATTACCTGGGCTACATGTTGCTCGTACTGGCCGCGACCATCGGGCTCATGCTGGCCCGTAGAAGAGATCTGCAGGGAGAAGGGCAGTTGGGGGATCTCTTGTCCCGGGAGTTCATTTTCTTGATCACCAACCTACTGCTATTGGGCTCGGCGGCGGCGGTACTGTTGGGCACCCTGTGGCCCACTTTCACCGAAGCCGTGCGAGGGGTGGCCTCCAGTCTCGGGCCCGAGAACTATAATCGGTTCATGGGGCCGCTGGGCTTGCTTCTGGTGCTGCTCATCGGCATCTGCCCCCTCATCGACTGGCGGAAGATCAGTAGCCAACAGCTGCTGAAGAGCATGTGGATCCAGGTGGTCGTAGCCGTCATTACCGCGGTCTTGTTGATCGTGTTCGGCGTGCGAGAGATGTGGGCTGTCGTGTCCTTCGCTGTTACAGCCTTTGTGGCCACTACCATTGTGCTGCAGCTGGCCCAAGGCATCATGGCCCGCATGCGTGCTGCGAACGAAAATGTGCTGAAAGCCACGGCGCAAGCGGTCGCCAACAACAGGCGGCGGTACGGGGGACAGATCATCCACTTTTCCATTCTGCTCATCGTCATCGGTATCACCGGCTCCCAGGCCTACCAAAGCGAGGTGCAGGTCGCCCTGGCCACAGGCGAAACCGTGGACGTGGGCGGCTATACGCTGGCCTACGAGGACTATACCTTCCAGCAGGTCGAGGAGGACGGCAACAAAGCTCTCAACGAGGCAGTCCTTGACGTCTACAGGGGGGATCGCAAGGTGACAACCATCAGGCCCCAGCGCAACCTGCACAGCAGCGTCCAGGGTGCGGTGACTGAGGTAGCGTTGCGTTCCAATCTGAAAGAAGACCTATACGTGGTCCTGGCCAGCCTGGAGGCCGATGGGCTCGCCGCTTTCCAGGTGCTCATTAACCCCATGGTCATCTGGTTGTGGATCGGGGGCATCGTCTTGATCTTTGGTACCTTGATCGCGGGTTGGCCTCCCCGCAAGCGGGGGAGATAAAGATGGGCATCGCCGTTTTCTTTGTGCTAACGCTCGTCGTCGCCGGGATTATCGCCTACCCCCTGTTGCCGGGACGGGCTGCAAAGCAGTCTGTGCCAGCCGTGACCGACCGGGATATCGATCGAGCAGTGGATAACCTCCGCCGGGGGCGGTCCCGGGGCGGCCATTTCTGTCCGGCCTGCGGGAGGACCTACCAGGCAGAGGACCTTTTCTGTGTGCGCTGCGGCCATGCTCTGCCTGGAGACAAGGTCATCTCAACAGGGCCAGCATGCCCCTCATGTGGTGCAGAAATCCACAAAGGGGACCAATTCTGTGCCAAATGCGGCCACCGCACGGGTGCAGGGGAGGCTGCCTGATGCCGTATCTTGACCGGAGGCTGGTTCCCTTTTTGTTAGGGCTACTGCTTGTCCTCGCACCATCAATCGTTACCCAGGCTCAGGACACAGGAGCCCTTGAAGGCCTGGTCGTGAATGGGACGGCAGGCGGTCCGGAAGTAGGAGCAGGTGTAGCTGTCACGCTGTATGTATATCAGGGCGACACCGAGGCCCATGCCTTTGAAACCATGACCGGCGATGACGGACGATTCAGTTTCGAGGGTCTGGACACCGGCGCCGGCCTGGAGTACTGGCCAGAGGTCCAGTACCTCGGTGTGCCCTATCGCAGCACCGAGCCATTCCGATTTGACGGCGACAAGGCGACACTGGCGGCGACGATCACGGTCTTTGAAACCACCGAAGACGACAGCGCCGTTGCCCTGAACTCGGTCCACTTTATCGCCGAGAGCTTTGGCGAAGTGCTGCGCATATCCGAGATCCACCTCTTTGGCAATGCTGGAGATCGGACCTACGTAGGACAGCCCGGGGAAGATGGACCGCTGACTACCGTGAATGTTCCATTGCCCGAAACTGCAATGGGAATCGCATTTGAACAGGAGGACTCGGCCGAGCGTTTCATCGAGGTCGAAGGCGGTATCATAGATACCCAACCTGTGCCGCCGGGCCAGGAAACGTCAATGGCCTTTTTCTCCTATCACCTTGTGGTAATGGGCGACACAGTCCCCCTGGAACGAACCTTTGCCTACCCGCTGACCCACCTGAACGTACTGGCAGCCCAGCCAGGGTTGCAGCTCAACAGCGACCAACTGGAGATGCAGGGGCCCCAGTCCTTCCAGGGACGGCCCTACGACCTTTATGCCACTGATGATCTACCCGCCAATGCCCCCCTGGCCATGGAGTTTGTGCCGGTGGAGGTTCCGGGTACTGACCCTGCCGCCAACGCGAGAGCAGAGGCCGCTCCTCCAACAGGAGATCAGAACGTGGCAGCCGCATCTACAGGGGGCAACCAGGAGCTCCTGCGCTGGCTCGGATTCGGCCTGTTAGCCTTGGCAGTGGCCGGCGCCATCGTCTATGGCGCGACCAGGAACAGATTGCCTGCGGCGCCTGGCTCCGCTCCCAGCCTATCCGCCGATCCAGCGACCCGGCAACTGCTGGCTGAACTGGCCGACCTTGAGGACGCCTTTGAGGCAGGCCGGGTGGACGAGGCAGGCTATACGCGCCGGCGGTCTGAACTCTATGAGGCCATCAGGTCGCTCGAATCATGACCGACACAGTCGCGCAGGTGATTGAGGTTGACAAAGTAACCAAAGCCTTTGGCCATCAGGTAGCGCTGCGAGGCGTGGACCTGAGCCTGGCCGAAGGCGAGTTCCTGGCCCTCTTTGGCCCCAATGGCGCTGGCAAGACCACGTTGATCCGAATTGTCGCCTCGCTGATGCTTCCCACTGGGGGCACGGTCCGTGTCCAGGGCAAGGATCTGAACAAGGCAGCCACTTCGTTGCGCCGCCATATCGGCCTGATCTCCCACAATCCGCTGCTTTACGGTGACTTGACGCCGGATGAGAACCTGCGCTTCTTTGCCCGGATGTATGACCTGCCTCGGGCGGGGCGGATGGTTCAACCTTTGAACCATCCGACAGGAGCCGTGGCGGCCAGGATCGATGCCGTACTGGATCTGGTAGGACTGGCCGCCCGGCGGCGTGACCCGGTGCGAACATTCTCCCGGGGTATGGTTCAGCGGCTAACCATCGCTCGAGCCATCCTGCACGACCCGGACATCATGCTCCTGGACGAGCCTTACACCGGCCTGGACCTGCAGGCTGCTGACATGCTGCGGTCGGTGCTACAAGAGTTGGCCGCCTCGAACCGCACCGTCATCCTGACCACCCACAATCTGGAGCAGGGTCTGGAGATGTGCGACCGTGCCGCCATCCTCAACAAGGGCAGAATCGCCTGGGAAGGATCGCGAGGCGGACTCGATCTGGCGGGCATGAAAGAGATCTATCGCGATGTGACCCGGCAAGCGTCAAACGTGAAGAGTGATTCGTGATTCGTTGACCTTGAAGCGCGGGCTATGCTACATACAGCACCGGGCATGAAATCATCCTGCGACTTGTAAGTCTATCTATGGGCTATCTACGCAAAGTCACCGCCATCGTCTGGAAAGACATCATCGCCGAACTCCGCACCAAGGAGATGTTCAGCGCCATGTTTGTCTTTGCTGTACTGGTCATCGTCATCTTTAACTTTGCCTTTGACCTGAGGGTGAGCGGAGAGAGAGTGCGGCAGGTGGCGCCCGGGGCATTGTGGGTTGCCTTTGCCTTCTCCGGAATGCTGGGCCTGGGCAGGGCCTTTGCCATGGAAAAGGATCGTGGTTGCCTGGAGAGCCTGCTGCTGGCGCCCGTCGATCACTCGGCCATCTATTTCGGCAAGATGCTATCCACCGTGCTGTTCATGCTCGTGGTGGAAGCCCTGATGCTGCCAGTATTCACCGCCTTTTTCGGAGTGAACCTATTCGACCTGCGGCTGGTCCTCGTTATTGTGCTGGGTACGGTGGGATTTGCCAGTGTGGGGACACTCCTGTCGGCAATGACAGCCCAGACCCGGTCGCGAGAGGTGCTACTGCCCATCCTGCTATTGCCCGTGGTCGCACCGGTACTCATTGCCGCCGTCAAGGCCACAGCGGGGATCCTGGACGGTCAAACAATGGGCGACATTGCCCGCTGGCTGCAGCTCCTGGCTGCCTTTGCCGTACTGTTTCCGGCGGCAGCATTCATGACCTTTGATTATGTGGTGAAAGAATAGTGCCCATGGGAACAATGTTCAATCATTTGATCGCCAAAGGTCTCCGGGCTGAGGCGAGAAAGGGCTCGGTCTGGAGACCTCGCCCAACGCAGGAGTAGGCATGGTTTTGAAACTATCGAGCGGGATCTGCATCTAAGGGAGTATAGGATGGGGCGATGAAGCAGAAAAAAGATACATGGCTTCTGGTGTTGACGGCCCTTGGCGCCGTGCTGGTGATGGTGGCCATCTACTTGGCGCTGGTACGCGCTCCAGAGGCCAGCCTGAATAGTGAAACGGGGCGCTACGCCCAACGCATCATCTACTTCCACATTGCCACGGCTTGGGTGGGCTTTTTGGCCTTTTTCGTGACCTTTATAGGCGGCATAGGCTACCTTCGCACCGGCGAGCGAAAATGGGACATCATTGCCCTGTCATCGGCCGAGATTGGCACCGTGTTTATGCTGGGTGTGCTGATCAGCGGCTCGATCTGGGCCAAGCCAGCCTGGGGGGTCTGGTGGGTCTGGGACGAACGCCTGACGATCTCCCTCATCCAGTTCCTGGTCTACGTCGGCTATCTGATGCTGCGTAGTGCGGTGGAGGATCCCGCCCGCCGGGCGCGTTTCGCCGCCGTGTATGGGATCGTGGCCTTTATCTCGGTCCCCATCAACTTCATCGCCATCCGCATGTGGCGCACCCAGCACCCCTTGATGTTCGGCAGTGAAGAGGGCGGGCTGGGTCCCAACATGATGTTTGCTTTTTTCTTCAGCCTGACTACCTTCACGGTCTGGTACGCGATCTTGATGTGGCACCGGTTCCGCCTGGAACAGACGCGGGACAACCTGGAGCAGTTAAAACAGAGAATCTTGGACTAGGAGGACCTTATGAACTTTCTCGTAGCTGCCTATGCTGTTTTGTGGGCGATTTCCTTTGGTCTGGTGTTTAGCATGGTCTGGCGCCAGCGCAAGATCGAATCAGAGATGCAAACCCTGCACGTGCTGATCGACGACCAGCCACGCCTGGTCGACGACGAGCCACGCGCCGAACAAGAGTGGTAGCGGCTAGATCACACCGATTGCCCACTTGTGGGCTGTGTTGAGCCCCTTGAACAGATATGCATCGAAGGGTTGCATTCCATGGCCACCCACTACAAAACACTTCAGTAGAAATGGACTCGCAAAACCTGACCCTGGGCATCGCCTTCCTGGGAGGGCTGCTCTCTTTTGTATCGCCCTGCGTGCTGCCACTGGTACCGGCCTACATCGGCTACTTGGGTGGCACAATAGTCATGGCCGGTGAATCGACACAGGCACGGGGGGAAACCCTCCGGGTCTTTAGCCACTCCCTGGTCTTTGTCCTGGGCTTCATGCTGGTCTTTGTGCTGCTGGGCGCTTCGGCCACATTCTTTGGGCGCATGTTGCTCGACTATTCGCTGCTGCTGCAACGGGTGGGCGGCGTACTGCTGGTCGTTTTCGGCATGAGGCTGATGGGCGCCGGCTGGAGCAAGCAGGGCTGGATAGTCTCCGCCCTGGTGGTGGCCCTGGTTACCTTTTTGTTCGGTTCGGGAGTGGTAGCCTCGGGCCGCCTGGACGTTGGCGAGTACACCCTTGTCTGGTTGGAAGAGAGCATGATGATGGGCCTCATCGTCCTCGCCGGGGCTGGCTGGAGCATGTCACGCCAGATCATCCTGGCCGTTGGCGCCGGTATGCTCAATTTTCTGGCCAGCTTTGATACCCTGGTCCCCAACCTGGTGGCCAGCGTGCTGATTGCCCTGATCACCATATTCTTTAACCGTGCCGATCTCTTTTACTCGGAGAAAAAGCTCGAGATCAACCAGAGCAGCCAGACCGGGTATCTTCGCTCGCTGCTCTTTGGCATCGTCTTTGCCGCAGGCTGGACACCATGCGTCGGCCCGATACTGGCGGGCATCCTTATCGTGGCCAGCCAGCTCCAGACAGTAGGACAGGGCATGCTGTTGCTCGTCGCCTACTCGCTGGGACTGGGTATCCCTTTCTTGATAGTGGGCCTGGCCTTTGGCCCGCTATCACAGCAACTGCGCAAGATGAACCGCTACCTGGGCATCGTGTCCATCGTCAGCGGCGTACTGCTGGTACTGATGGGGATCCTGATCTTTACCAACAGCCTGACATTCCTGGCTCAGTATGGCAACTTTTTTGAATTCGAGTTCTGAACCGTGTCTTGTGATACATTGGGGGCTGAGTGAAACGCTGGAAATCCACCGTTGGTGTGCTGATGATCCTGGCACTGGGGGCAGGGGCCTGTACTGGCTCTAGCACAGAGTCCGGATCGTCAGCGCTCCAGGGCATCAACACGGGAAACCAAGCCCGTGACTTTACACTCAAGTCCCTGGACGGCAGCAAGGTCACCCTCAGCGACTTCCAGGGTGACGTCGTGTTGATCAATTTCTGGGCTACCTGGTGCGCGCCCTGCCGGACTGAATTACCGGACTTTGAAGGTGCCTACCAGGCCCACAAGGATGAGGGTTTTGTGATACTGGGGCTGAATGAACAGGAAGCCCCTCAAGTGATTGGGCCTTTCGTCGAGGAACTGGGCATGACCTACCCGGTGTTGTTGGACGAGCAAGGGCAGGTGATGGGCGAATACCGCGTGTTGGGATTGCCCACGTCAGTGCTCGTGGACAGGCACGGGGTCATCCAGGTGCGGCACACAGGTACCCTGACAGCGGCTCAATTGGAGTCGCACTTGACCAGATTTCTATCCGGCGAATAGGCAGCGAACAGGATGCAGCGGCACCAAAGCAGGAGTATATTATGACAGCAACTTTGCCGCCCGTTGAAGGGCGGAACCTGACCCTCTTTGTGGACAAGGCGGTATTCAAGCTGGCCAAGCACTGGTTGCTTCTGGCCAGTCTGTTCTGGGGCCTCTACGCCGGCCTGCCCCTGCTGGCCCCTGTCCTGATGGATGCCGGTTTGACCACCCCGGCCAAGATCATCTATATCGTATACCGCCCGCTGTGCCACCAGCTTCCGGAACGCTCCTTCTTTCTGGGAGGACAGCAGCACACCTACTCGGCAGAAGAACTGGCAGATGCCGGCGTGGAGATCCACCCCTTTTCCCGTGACATCGGCAACGAGACAGTGGGTTGGAAGACGGCTTTCTGCCAGCGAGACGTGGCCATCTACGGCTCCATCTTCTTGGCTGGGCTGATCTATGGCCTGATCCGGCGCAGGTGGCGGGAATGGAAAATGCCATTCCGCTACTACCTCCTCTTCCTCGTTCCCATGGGCATCGACGGGTTGCTGCAGCTCGTTGGCTTGCACGATAGCAATTGGATCCTGCGGACCCTTACCGGCATGGTCTTTGGCGTGGGCTCGGTACTCTTTGCCTACCCCTACCTGGAAGAAGGGATGCGCGATGTGTGCCGCAGCATCAACAAGAGACGCCACCTTGAGCAAGCGCACGTGTAGAATCAGGTTCCCCCCCCGGTCCCTCACGTTTCACGTTTCGTGCTCCGCGTGGTATACTTGCCACCATGTTCAACAAGGCCTGGATCTATCTGGCCCTCATCCTGATACCCATCGCCTTTGTCTTTGATGCACGGGCTCTGTTGGTTATCTCGGCCCTGTTGCTTACCGTCGTACCCATTGCCTGGTGGTGGAATCGTCATAGTCTGGACCGCGTCGAATACGCACGGACCCTGGATGAGCAACGGGCCTTTCCGGGCGAGGTAAGAGAGTTAACCCTGCGGATAGCCAATCAGAAACTGCTGCCCTTGGGCTGGCTTGTCGTCGAGGACCGGTGGTCTATGGCCCTGCCGCTGGAAGATGGCGAACTCATTCCTTCTCAAACTGGCCAAATGGGCCTTTTTCGCACAGCGCTCGCGATCCGCTGGTTCGAGCGGGTGAACCGCCATTACCGGATCCGCTGCACGCGGCGTGGCTTTTACCCCATGGGCCCGGTTCGCCTGACATCAGGCGACATGCTTGGTCTCTTTCGCCAGCACCAGACCCAGGAGCACCTCGACTGGTTGATCGTCTATCCCCAGGTCCTGCCCCTGGACGTCCTTGGTTTTCCACCCAAAGAGCCTTTTGGCGAAACCAAAGCGAGCTGGCGCATCTTTGAGGATCCAAGCCGGGCGGTTGGCATCCGCGACTACCAGCCCGAGGATGGTTACCGCCACGTCCACTGGAAAGCCACAGCCCGCCGGCAGGACCTGCAGGTCAAGGTGTACGAACCAACCACCAGCCACAACCTGGTGGTCTTTCTCAACGTGGCCACCATGGCCAAGCACTGGCAAGGGATCCTTCCAAAGCTCCTGGAGCAGGCCATCAGCATGGCAGCCTCCATTGCCAGCTACGGCGTCGAGCAGCGGTACCTTGTGGGGCTGGTGGCCAACGGCTCCATTCCCCACTCAGACCAGGCGATCAAGGTGCTGCCGAGCCGCCGCCCGGACCAACTGGCCCGGGTGCTTGAGGCGCTGGCAGCAGTGACCAACTTTGCCACGGTGTCCATTGAATCGTTGTTGTTGACCGAGAGCGCTCGCCTGCCGTGGGGCGCCACACTGGTCGTTGTTACCGGCATCATCACAGATCAATTGCTAGCGACCTTGCTCCGCTTGCACGAGGTCGGCCGCCGGTTGGCGCTTGTCTGTCTTGCCGAACAAGCCCCCGACCCCC